>Ga0265297_10004386_pt1 | contig 23182 bp, 22 predicted proteins | sample Munlanlwell13791_FD_192502 | JGI IMG/M metagenome (GOLD analysis project Ga0265297, IMG submission 192502) | Leachate microbial communities from a municipal landfill in Southern Ontario, Canada - Leachate well 137-91 | ecosystem: Engineered > Solid waste > Landfill > Unclassified | place... | reverse complement strand
TGGGAATAAACCAATAAACCCCAGTGGAGGATTAATCGGTTGTGGCCATCCAGTTGGAGCTACAGGAGTTAGAATGTTGTTAGATCTACATAAACAAGTTACAAATACTGCAGGCAATTATCAAATCAAAAAAGCTAACAATGCAATGATGTTAAATATTGGCGGATCAGCAACTACAAATTTTGTATTTATTGTTAGTAAATATAAATATTAATGAAAAATAATCCAAAAGTATCAATATTATGTTTAACCTACAATCACGAAAAATATATTGAACAAGCTTTAAACTCTTTTATATCTCAAAAAACAATTTTTAATTTTGAGGTGTTAGTTCACGACGATGCAACAACAGATAAAACTATTGAAATTATCAAAAAATATCAAAAAAAATATCCCAATATTATTAGGCCGATATTCCAAGATAAAAACCAATTTTCAAAAAAAAATTGTGATTTATTCAGTAAATATCTAATACCTCATGCAAAAGGCAAATATTTTGCTATCTGTGAAGGAGATGATTATTGGTCTAACTCAAATAAACTCCAAATAGCCGTAGACACTTTAGATAATAATCCCGATTGTATTATGTTCGTTCATAACACCATTGTTCAAAGACTTAATAACAAAGAGTTATTAGTTAAACTTAATCCAAAATATATTGACAATAAATTTTCTTTAGCCAATTCAATATATACCCACACGTCAGCTAGGGTCTTTAGAAAAATGGAAAGACTACCTCCTGGCGATATATTTCAATATCATTACCTGTTATCAAAAGGACTATGCTACTACCACAATAAACCAATGTCTGTGTATAGATATAATGAATCAGGCATTTGGTCTTCCATTAGTCAAGAACAACAAAAAAGAAACAATATAAAATGTCTCTATTTATTAAATATTTTCTTTAAATGGAAATATAACGACTATTATTTAAGTCAAATGCCCTACGAAATTAATTATTATAAAGAAAAATTTCCCAAAAAAAACAGTTATTGGATAGCATATTTAATTTCTCAAAAATACACTCTTTCAGAAATGTTAAACTACGAAGCAAAGTATATAAAAATACCAATAATTGACATTATATTATGGAAAATATTCGAAATAATACCAATAAAAATAACTATTCCAAATAATTAAATATATCTATGAAAATAATTTATGGTGACGTTAAACCAATGCATCGAGAAATTAGAAAGCAAATAAAAAACTCATTTATCAAGACTTATGATAATGGTTTATTTATCAATGGAGAACAAGTAAATTTGTTTGAAAAAGAATATTCTCAATATTGCGGTTCTAAATTCACTATTGGATGCTCTAATGGTCTTGACGCACTCTATTTAATATTAAGAGCTTACAACATAGGTCGTGGAGATGAAGTAATCATTCCTTCCCATACTTTTATAGCTACAGCACTAGCAGTAACTTATACCGGTGCCCAACCAATTTTAGTAGAATGCGATTTACAAACATATAATATTGATTCCAAATTAATTGAAGAGAAAATTACTAAAAAAACTAAGGCTATAATTGTTGTTCATTTATATGGACAGTGTGCCGATATTAATCCAATTATTGCATTAGCTAAAAAATATAATTTAAAAGTCATTGAAGATGCAGCTCAATCTCATGGATCTACGTATTATGGTAAAAAAGCAGGCAATCTCGCTGATGCGGCAGGATTTAGCTTTTATCCAGGGAAAAACCTCGGTGCTCTTGGGGATGCGGGCGCAGTTACTACCAACAATGAAGAACTAGCTAAAAAAATCAGAGCCATTGCCAATTATGGATCAACGGAAAAATATGTTCACAATTTTAAGGGAACTAATTCTCGCCTTGATGAACTTCAAGCAGCTTTTTTGAGAATAAAATTAAAAAACCTTGACCGGTGGAATTCACGACGAAAAGAGTTAGCTAAAATGTATCTAAACGGCATTACTAACGATAAAATTATAAAGCCATTTACCTCTGAATTTACCGAACATGTTTGGCATATTTTTGCAATTAGAGTAGAGGAAAGAACTAAATTTCAACAATATTTATTAGACAATAACATTCACACTCTAATTCACTATCCAATAGCTATACACAACCAAAAAGCCTATGCCGATAACAATTTTAATAGAAAAAAATATCCTATCGCAGAAAAAATTGCTGAACAAGAAGTAAGTTTACCTCTATATTACGGACTTAAAAATAAAGAAATAGACTATATTATTAAAAAAATAAATAAATTTTAAAGATTTATTTTTCTAAAACTAATTAATATTTTACAAATCTTTTTTACATCACTAATCTTTAAATTACCGTAAAATGGCATTGCCAAAATCTCATTAACCACTTTATTAGCAACAGGCAAGTTTTCTTTTTTTGCCGATTTAAAATTTTTACAAAACGGATAATCGCTACACAAAGGATAAAAATACTTTCTAGTAAAAACATTATATTTTTTAAATTCTTTATAAACAAAATCCCGAGACCTTCCAAATTCATTCTCATCAATTCTAATTGTTAAATATTGATAACTACTTTTCGTTTCCTTTTTATCGACTCTAACAAAACTAATACCTTTGACATCTGCCAACATTTTCTGATATATACCCTTGATCAATTTTCTACGAGCTCTTTCCTTATTTCTACATTCTAAAACTAATAAACCCAAAGCAGATTGCATTTCATTAATTTTTCCATTAATACCACATACAGTCACTTCTTCTTCATTTTTTATTCCAAAATTTCCTAACATTTTAGATTCAAAACCTATATTCGCATCTTTGAACACTAGTGCACCTCCTTCACCTGTATGGAACAATTTAGTAGGGTGAAAACTAAACATAGTCAAATCACCATAACTTGCAATAGATTTATGATTAATCTCAGTTTCAAAAGCATGAGCCGCATCATAAATAACTTTCAATTTATATTTATCAGCAATTTTTTGAATTTTTTCAACATCACAAGGACTTCCAAAAACATGAACAGCTAAAATAGCACTAGTTTTAGACGTAATTAATAATTCTATTTTGTCAACATCAATATTCATGGTATTAGGGTCGATATCACAAAATACAGGAGTTAAATTATTCCAAATCAGACAATTTACCGTGGCAGGAAAAGTAAATGGTGTTGTAATAACTTCACCTTTCAAATGCAAACTTCTTATTCCTATTAATAATGCTATTGTTCCATTATTAAAAATATGTAAATTATTAGACTTTAAAACTTTTTTTAATTTGTTTTCTAAAGTTTTTGCCTGAATCCCATAATTAGATAAAATTTTAGAATGCCATATATCTTCCAGCTTTTTATTAAAATCTGCTAATTTAGGAAATATTGGCCTAGTTATATAAATAGGTTTAACAAATGCTTTCATAACTATCCTTTTTTTTCACAGAGTAAAAAAATACTTGAACACAAATCTGGATATTGTTTACCCAATTCATAACATCCTTCTAAATATTTAGGAGTAATAATATCTGTTTTTAATAATTTATCCCACTGAAAGTTTGCCAAAGCCTTAAAGAAAACACCAGAACGATGAATTATATTTAAACCCGCAGTTTTAACATCCTTCTCCAGTGTATCTAATGTATAAGTTATTCTATGTCCATGTTCCTTTTCGGACTTTGTTACCTCTGTGATATGACTAATAATCCCCATCTTTACTGCAATTTGTCTCGACGGAGAATTTGCATTAGGACAAACAAGAAATAGTCTACCATTATTAGATAACCATTCATTATTTATTTTTTTTAACAAATTAACGCGATCATCAATATGTTCCAACACATGAGTCAAAATAATATTGTCATATTTAACTGGTAAATTTACCTTTTCAAATAATGAATTAAAGAATTTTATTTTATTACCTAGTTTTTTTTTAGCAAAGAGAATTGCTTCACTAGAGGCCTCTACACAGGTTATATCTTTAAAATAAGGAATAAGTCTATCTGTAAAATCACCCTTAAAACTACCCAATTCCAATACATTCCCCTTCTTAAAAAAAGGGGTAAATGATTTCAACATAAAAGGATGAATAACATCAATGTCAAAATTATAAGAATATTTGCTAATATCTGAATCCTTTATCTCTGCGTTATAATTTCTTTTAATTTTCATATCTTCCAAATAAATTATTTTTTACGATCATTATTTGTCTCAACCCAATACTTAGTATTATTTACTAGTTCTAAATAATCTTTCTTCGTTATACCTACAACAATATCATCCCAGTAACGTCCTCTTCTAAAAAACCAGTTTTTTCTTCGTCCTTCTTCCTTCCACCCTAATTTATTACAATAAAAATTGTAAGAAACTTTATTATATTCAATTATTGATCCATCTAATCTCTCTAGATGTAATTCATCAAAAGCATAACGCATTGTCGCCATAACAGCATCAATTCCATAACCTTTTCCTTTTACTGAGTTGCTTCCAATCATTATTCCATGCCAAGCATGATTATTTCTCCAATCAATATTAATAAGACTTGAAATACCTATAATACCTTTATTGGGAATTTCAATCGCTAACCTTTGATTTAACTGATCATCTTTTAATTTTTCAAACCAAAGTTTATGAAAATCCATAGAACTCGGAAAATGAATAGGTCCAATTAAATCCTGAAGATCCGTGTCGTTAGCCCACTTATGAAGTATTTTTAAATCACTTTCTTCAATAGCCCTCAATATAATCTTTTTTCCTTTAATATTCATTATTTTTATCCTCTAATATGGCAAGTCCAAAACCAAACTTACCAAACTCATTGCCGTTATACAGCATATATATTTTATCATCTAAACGGAAAACATGAGGATAACACAACATATCTGAATCCCAACCATTTGTGGAGACTCCTATGCCAACATTTTTATCATCCCTTTTCCAATCAATTAAATTTTTCGAATATGCATATCCGATTCTATATCCTTTATTTTTTACATTTCTAAAATCAAAAACATTTCTATAGCAAAAAAACATATGGAATCTACCATTAAATTCAACTACTGTTGGTAAGGCCTGACACTCATTCACATTTAATTTGTCCGAAATTAATTGTTTATTATTACCATCTTTACACCAATAAATTCCATCATTTGATCTCGCATGACCTATCTTGTAGACTCTTTCCGCTATATCATTTTTAGAACGTTTTATCCATTTAACTCCATAAATGTACCACATATGATAAACATCTCTACATAAAAAGACAAAAGGATCACCCACCATAAACGGCTCATCAAACGATGCTGTTAATATAGGACCATCACCTATTCTTTTAAAGGTCAATCCTTCATCATTACTTAAAGCTATCCCTATCGAACCATCAACAGATACTGAAACCCTTCTACTCCAACCACCAATATATCCAAACAATTTATTTTCTGTCTTTAAAATATTTAAAGGGAAAATACCATGTTCATCAAAGCAACCCAAATTCCCAAGTTTTATTACTGTATTGTTCGATACTTTTAATATTTTTTTAAACTGTTTATCAAAATCAACAAATGCAATATGACTTAAAAATTTACCAGAAGTATCTCTCTCTCTTGTTGAAAAATATATCCTAATAAAATTATCAAATACCAAAGTCTGTGGAGATTGAGCAAATTCTACACAGTTATTTGGTAACGTATAATCTGTCGGATCAAATATTTTTCCTAATTTTTTCCATTTCATATTTTTTCAAAATCATAGTTTTCAAGTATGGCTAAACCAAATCCATATCTACCAACCTGATTTCCTAAATAAAACAAATACAAATTACCATCTAACTCAAGTATGTGTGGATAAGCTATTGATTCATCATCCCACCCTTTTTTAGAAACACTAATACCTACCATTGAATCATTTCTTGTCCAATTATATAAATCTTTAGAAGAAGCATATCCTATTCTATAACCCCTATTATTATTCCGAAAATTAGAACCATATTTATAACTAAAAAACATATGATATATCCCTTTATAAAAAAACACATCTGGACTGGCCTGACATTCATTTTCTTCAAGTACATCTCCAATAATATCTCTATTCTCTCTATTCCAATTAATTCCATCCTTTGAAGATGCCATCCGAATTTTAAAAATTGATTCAGGCCTTCCACTAGATATTTCCCACTTTTTACCAGCTACATACCATAAAAACCAATTATTATTAAATCTTCTAATTTTTGGACCACTTATTGTCATGGGCTCCTGAAGACTAAATGATAATACTGGACCATTTCCAATCTTTTTAAATGTATTTCCAAAATCATCGCTAATGGCTAAACCAATTGATACATTATATGGAACAGATTCACATCTAGTCCAACCACCATAATAAGCTAATACATCGCTTCCTTTTCTTATTACAGAAGTTGGATATGTTCCAAATTCATCAAAAGTTCCTATTTCACCTAATTTCAAAATTGGTTTTTCAGATATATTAATTATTTTAAGTAAATTGTTTCTGTCAAGATCAATATAACCTGTATAACTTATATATTGTCCGTTCTTATCTCTTAATGGCCGACAAGAGAAATAAACTCTTACAAATTTATCAAAAACTAAAGTTGCCGGTGCTTGCGCAAATTCTTGCATCCACTTTCTACCAGAATATTCCGTAGGGTTAAAAACTATACCCATTTTTTTCCATTTAAACATAATCTATTGCAACGAAAAACAACAATTTAAATATTTTTGTATTTCTTCTTTAGAATTTAACATCATTACATCAATAATTGATAAAAACGGAACAAATTCATTATTGAATTGTTTGTAACTAAAATCACTCGTTTTGATAAAATAGAGATCAATATTTTGATTTCTGAACTTCTCCTTATCATACAATTCAACTCCTCCTATTGGATTTATGTATATATCTGCCTTTCTGTTTTTACATATCGCCAAAACCTTTTCTTCTGCCCTAAACTTATGGTTAATATTAATATCTGAGGATACAATAAAAGTAGTTTTTATTTCCAAAAATTCTTTTATTTTGATCAACGAATTGTAAATAAACAAAAATAGATTATTCTCTTCAAACAAAATACACTCCTTTATCAAAGGATAAACAATATCAAAATATGGTGCTTTTCTATAGGATTCTTTTATCTTGTTTAACATTTTTATTTTATCTTTAGTCCAACTATCCGCCAAAAATCTTTCAACTATGTCTAAGCTGTCAGACCCATTCTTTATTGGTAGGGTAATGTAGGAACTTTTTCCATTTATCAAAATCCTATTCCTATTAATCCAACCTTTTTTTGTATATTTAATATTGTCATAAATAATAAATTCATCAACAGTATTTATTAACTGAAAATATCCTATATATGGGAAAAAATACGGTTGCATAATACCTACTTTCATTTAAATATTATAGCAGGGTATTTTCTATGGTTAAAAATATATAGATATTTTCATATCTCACTATATTACAGCACAAAAATAGATATAATATGAACAGTGTTAAAAAATATTCTCCAAAAAATAAATTTCAACAATATATCTATCCTTTTCCTTTATGGTTCTTTTTTGATCATAGTTTTTATCTGTCTACTAGAATCCGTAACTTATCCCGGCGTCCTTCTAAACAAAATTGGTATTAAATTATCGACTCTCACACTGGGGTTAAGTGTAGTTTATCTCTTTTCCTACTTCAAACTTAATTTATCAAAAATTACTATAAAAAAATCAAAACCATTACTATTTTTTTCTTTATTAGTCATTTCTACAACCTTAACTCTTTCCCTAATAGAATCCTTTACTTACCCTAATTTTGTTTTTTCTAAAATTCATCTTAATTACAAAGCCTTGCAAACTCTTAGTTCATTTCTTTTATTATTTCTAATCTCGCCAATAATTTCAAAAATATTTTTACACAAAATATTTAATACAAAATCTAAAATATTAGTAATTGGTTTATTGTTTCTTACACCAATCTTTAGTTATTTTAGTTGGAGTCAGCATTTATCGACCAATAATATTATTGAAACCGAAACAAGACTTTTTTCTGATACAAAAGGTAGTTTTGTTTTTTCAAAAAATGAACTAAAAGAAAAAGCCTTTAAAGATCAAATTTATTGGTTTTTCAAACCCAATAATAGTTATGCTCAAATTAAAATATTCTTTAATATATTTACCATTTCTTTCAGTACAATTTTTTTAATAATTGCCATTTTATTTTTCATAAACTGGTTGCAAAATAAAAAATCATCAAAAATTGGTTTTGCTTTATTGACTTTTTATATTGGAGGGATTGCTTATTCAATTCTAATAACTTTAATCAGTGTAAATATGTTTAGTGTTGGAGAACTCAAAACATTTGTAGGAAGATATATTTTGACATATGTATTAGCACTTATTATGTTTTCTTTTTATTTATTTCTAATTAACTTTCAAAAAAATAAAAAAATAAATACTTCTATCCTAATTTATATGTCTTTAATATTAATAACCATTAATATCCCAAGTTTATCAAATTTAAAACCCAATAAACAATTATTCTCCAATAGACAAAAACAGGAATTTTTATATCAAAAAATTAAAGATTATTTCAAAGATAAAGATAGACCTACAATTCATACTATTGGTGGGGAAGGACCAGTCGCTTATCGATATTTTTTTGTTCCATATTTTGTTGTCTCACCTATATGGCAAGATTGGGATGTTTTTATATTTGAAAATTCAGGATTTAAAACAGTGAATTATGTCTTTTTGGCATCTGCTTCTGAGGTTTTCAAAAAATGGTCAAATCCCAAATTTCAAAAAATATTTGTTGATAAAAAAAATGTAGTGGATAATGGATTATACAAAGTAATATACACTACAGACGATAGATCTTTATTCCAATTTGAACTAATTAATTTATGACCAATCTAATTATATTAACCATTATTTTTGCATTTTCCTTATTCTTTAGTTATTTTTTTAAAAAGAAGATAGAAGAAACGATAATATTTTCAGTCTTTTTAATTATTTTTATTCTTTATATTTTTGGTATTTTTTCTATTTTAAATATTGGATGGTATTTCATATGTCTATTAACTTTAGTTTTTTTGCTTATTTTGGTTCGTAATTACCAAAAAATTAATCTTAAACTATTGTTAACTTGTGGTTTTATTTTTATTGTTATAGCTACATCTGTTTCACTAATAATTCATAAATACCGTGTTGTAGAGTCGTTCGACGAACTTAATTTTTGGTTTGTAGCAGTCAAAAATATGTATGTTAATAATGAATTATTTACCAGTATAAATTCCAATGTTTTAGCCAAAAACTACACACCAGCAGCTACTATTTTTCACTATTTTTGGGTTAAACCAAATAAATATTTTAATGAAAGTTTTGTTTTTATCAGCATGAATTTTTTTATCTATGCATTATTGGCACCCTCACTAAGCATGTTTAAAAAAACTCAATGGAAAAAAGCTTTATTAGTCGGATTTTTTCTATTTCTAATACCGCTTACTATCTACAATTTTATCTACACCGGAGCTTATGTTGATGGACTAATGGGTTTAATATTCGCTTATATTTTATATATATACTTTACAAAAAAATTGGATAAATTTAGTTTATTTTCACTACTTCTTGCTTTATTTACTTTAACACTTACAAAAGTCACTGGAATAATTTTTTCCATAGCTGCAGCTATAATTATGGTTATCGATATATTATTTTTTCACAAACTCAATAAATAAAATGCTAAAAGTAATTAAAGAGTTAAAAACTAACACAAAAATATATCTTTTAATTATAGTCACACTTTTTTTTACAACCTATTTTCCGCATACATTGATAATGAACGAAAATATCAGTACAATCGAAGCTTTCGAAGTAGACGCTTCTTTGATGGTTGATTCTGTTTTTCAACATTTGCAAACTTACAACCTACAAGTGGGCTATATGTCAAAATTCTATGGATGGAGTTATTTTTTCATAAACTATTTAATACTAAAACCAATTAATCTTTTACAGAATATATTTTTCATAAATGATCCTTCTTATAATATTTTTCTTGTAAAGGTAGTCTATTTTTTAATCTCACTTTCTTCATGTATTGTTCTCTTCTTTTTGCTTAAAAAAATATTTAAAAAAGATATAGTTGCCTTTATTGGTACCTTACTCTATATATTTCCTCCTCTAAAAACAGAATTTTTTACTGATATCAAACCAGAAACCACCGGCTTATTGTTTTTATTTCTATCTCAAATTTTTCTTATTAAATTTATTGAAAGTAAGAAAGAAAAAATGTTATTTTGGTATTTATTAGGGATAACTTCGCTCACTCTAAGTGCCCTTGCTAAACAAAGTTTTATATTTTTAATTCCTCCTACCATACTCTCATATTATTTATATTATGTTCAAAAAAATCAACTAAATTTTTGGAGAAATATTTTTACAAAAAAAACATTTTTAGTTATTTTATTCTCTTTATTTGTTGTTGCTGTAATTACCTTCATAGTTTACCCCCATTTATTTAGACACCCAGACAATTTTATTAATGCTCAAAAACTTTTATTAAATGATCATAGCGGTAATGGTCCTTTAGTTCTAAAGGGCATAGAACTATTTAAAGCATGGAAAAACGCCATTTGGAACAATCAATTTTTAAAAATGATCATTTTTTCTTATCCTATTGCGATAATAATTTCTTTATTAAATAAAAAGTTGATATTAAGAAAATTTTTTATTGTTAACTTTTTACTTCTTCCAATTTTAATCTTTATAGTTTGTAAAAATTCCGGTTTATTTGTTGTTCCTAATTACATAGCACCATTTTTATCATTATTTTTAATAATATTACTTTTACCGTTTTCAATTGTTTTAAATATCAAACATATTTTTATCAAATATATTTTGATCATTTTTTATGCATTTTTATTTTTAACATTTATCCTCACTCAACTTTTTAGTACACATACTTATTTAGAAAATAGAAAAAACTACAAACAAAGCGATGTTTATCAAGTATATAATTACATTTCAAAAGAAATACCAAAAGGAAGTAAATTAGCCGTCAGTCAAGACGTACTTGTTCCAAAAAATGAAGATGGATCTATTGCCTATCCAGTTTGTACCTGGTGGCAAAATTGCGGTTTAAAACCACACTTAGATGACTTTAAACCAGATTATCTCATCTTCATTAATAACACCATTCATAATGGAATTCAGCCAAAATACTACTTAAATTATACTGATTATATTAAGGATCATCATTTTCAACTTCAAACAACCATAGAAAAATTTGTAATTTATAAAAGATAAAACAGTAATTATATACTAATACGGAATAAATTTACCTTTATCTGGAAGCAAAAATTTTATAAAAGAGATTTCTACCTCACTTAACCTTTTTATATATTTTCTATCTTCTACAACAAAATAACTAATATCTTTATCAACTTTTTCAGGTTTCTTTAAACAAATCTCTATCAAATTTTTATCTAAACTAGGGTTATTTAGATAAAAAATATCCAAGTATTTTTCCAATTGAATAAAAATTCTATTAAAACTAATTTTTTCATCAAACTGGAAACCAATTTTATCAGTAATATCCTGCGCTGGAATTCCTGCATAAATATGGTTTTTAATAGTATTTTTTGTTAAAACACAACCAGATAAAAGCATTGATTTTTGAGCCAAAGAAGCCATTGTTACTATACATCCAGGTGCTATCCAAACATCATCAAGCAATTCAACTCGTTTTTTTCCATTAACTTTACATCCATATAAAGTATCTCCAAATTTAGCATGTGAATATATTTGGACACGAGAACCAACTCCAATATTATTACCAATTTTTAATTCACCAAGAGTATCTAATATAACCCCGCTTCCAAACCAACAATTATAACCAATCTCTAAATTATTTGTTCCATATGCATAAAAATTATTATTAATTTTTGTATAATCTAAAACTGAAAAACTGGGAATCATTATTGTTGAATCATGGTGTATTTGAACATTGTCTCCAACAATAATTGAATTCATCGGTCCACCATCATCATTACAAATTTTAGTTCTTTCTCCAAAAAAAATGTTTTTCCCTAATTTATATTTTTTAGTCAAAATAGATAATTGGTTGACAGAATCAGTTATTTCAAAATAATTATTTTTTTTGGTTATTTTAATCATGTTTATAGATACTATTAACAATTCTCTTACTATTTTGATTCATTCTTACATAGATTCTCCCAACATATCCAGTTAATATTCCCAATATTAAAAAAACAACACTAAACAAAAAAGTCATTGTCAAATAAATTGACAACCATCCAGACGGTCTTCCCGTATTATTAATAGTTAAAAACAAGTAAATAATCCCAATTGCAAAAGCAAAAAACGAAATCAAAAAAGATATTACAGAAATACTTTTTATAAAAACATTTGAATAACCAATCACATGATTTAACCATAATTTAACCAGTTTACTAAAATTATACGAAGATTTTCCACAAAGTCTTTCCTTGTGGTCTATATAAACAAAACCAATATGATCAGTCAATGAAAAAATTAAACCCTCCAAATAACTATAATTATTGGCCGTACTTGTAATAGATTTAGCAACCTCACTTTTCATTAGTCTAACATTAGAAGTAGGAATGTTATTTCTATTATTTATGGTAATAACACTAATAAATCTATTTATTTTACTTACTAATTTTCTCATAAATGTCTGTTTTCTTTCTTTTAGTGCTCCATAAACAACATCATAATCATTTTTAACCATAACATCAATCATTTTAAAGATCTCTAATGGTGGATTTTGTCCATCATCATCAATAGTGACAATATATTTCTTAGTAACATATTTGAAACCTTCAATAATTGCCGAATGTTGACCACAATTTTTTCTAAATCTTATATATGTAATTTTCTTAGGGTATTTTAATATCAAATCTCTAATCACTGCATCAACATTATCAGGTGAATTGTCATTAACTAATACTACCTCCCAATCAAAATCTTTAATAATATTGATTTGACTTATAACAGCACTAATTGTTTTTTCGCTTTTATAAACAGGTATTATAAAAGATATTGAATATCTATTCTTCATTAAAATAATTGTTTACACAATCAATAATTTTATATACATCTTTTTGAGTAAGTTTATAAAACAACGGTAATCTAACCAAACATTCCGATAATTTATCTGTACCAAATAAGTTATATTTATTTCTCTCAACCATATAAGGTGAAGTATGTAAAGAAACATAATGGAATGGGGTTATAATTCCATTATTCTTCATATAAGAAATGAAGTCTTGTCTTTGTTTATTGTCTAAACAAACAAGAGCACAAAGATGACCGTTAAAAGTATTATATTTTGGAGTCTGCAAAAAATACACTGGATTTTTAATTTTTATAAATTTTTTATACAACTTAACTATCCTAATTCTTTTTTTATTAATCTTATCTACAATCTTAAGTTGTGGGTATAAATACGCCGCATTCAAATCTGACAATATATAACTAGAACCAGTATCAACCCAACTATATTTGTCAACCAATCCTTCTTTGAACTGTGCTCTATTTGTGCCTTTTTCTCTTATTATTTTTGCTCTATCCAAAAATTTTTTATTATTTATAATTAAAGCACCTCCTTCCCCAGACGTAACATTTTTAGTCTCATGAAAGCTAAGTGTAGCTAAATCCCCAAAAGTACCCAAAACTTTCCCCTTATATTTAGATCCTATCGCTTGAGCGGCATCTTCTATTAAGATAACTTCATTTTTTTTACAAATCTTTACCAATTCGTCCATATCAGTACTATTACCACCATAATGAACCGTAATTACCAATTTTGTTTTTTTACTTATTATTTTTTTTAAACTATTCAAATCTAAATTTCCTGTTTGAGAATCAACATCAACAAATTTAATATCTGCACCTCTGGATTCAAAAGGCAAAACAGTGGACACAAATGTATAAGATGGAGATATTACCTCGTCACCAGGTTTTATATCACATAATATTGCTGCCATTTCCAAAGCATGAGTACAAGAACTAGTGAGCAATACCGAAGTTTTATATATCTCATTCAAAATATTTTCACATTGTCCACAATAATACCCATCTCCTGCAATATTTATTTGCTTATCACTTTTAACCAAACCACGAATTAATCTTAGTGATTCTTCTACAAAAACAGGCCTATTAAAAGGAATTGTCATGGCTATATTATAGAACTTCTTTTCGTAATAATAAACTTAATATTCACGATATAATACAATAGATGAATATAAAAAAATGGTTATTTAAAAATTGGTTATTTATCTTCATTTTTTTATTTTTTTTATACATAAATTTTTTATCTCCAATTATCGGTGACGATTGGGATATACGTAGTTGGTTTTCCACAAGTGCCTCTGGTAATATTTTAACTTCCATAAAAAGCATCTTTTGGTGTTGGTTGTATAAAAATGGCCGAGGTTTATCGAACTTTTTAATGTCTTATTTTTGCTATTACAAAATGTTATGGAATTTTGTCTCTGCTGGAATGTTTGTTTTTATTATCTCTTCATTTAGTAGTCTTCTTGGTTATAACAATAAAAAAAATCCAATTGCTTTATCTATTTTATTTTTATTAAGCATTTCTGACAATATCAGAATGGAAACATACTCACTTGTCTGTGCCAATATTGCCTTTATGGTCCCCCTAGTCCTTATACTTATTTATTTAAAAATAATTAGAAAACATTTCGCTTATCAAACATACAAAATCCCATTTTTAATTTTAATTAGTTTATTCTGTATGGTTATTTCAACCTTGATGGAAAACATTTCTGCTGGATTCACGGCAACGTTGGCACTTCTAAATTTATATATTTTTTTAAAGACTAAAAAAATCAACAAATTATTTTTACTCTCCTTTATTTTTAGTCTATTAGGATCGATATTTATGTTTACCAGTCCAGGAATGCACATCGACAGGGGATTGTTTAGTAACTCGTTAAGTTTATTTGAAATATTAAAATCGAGCTTATTTTACAATATTAAATTAATTATTTTTGAAAATAATTTTATATTTTTTATTATTACACTTATTACAGCTACCGCCATTCTCACCAATTCTATTCTTATTCCTAAAAAAGCATTTAAATATATTTATTTATCATTTCTATCTTTAGTTCTAATTCTACTTACTATTTCTTTTTCAAAAACAATTCCTTCAATATTATTATCAAATAATTTTTTCCTTTCACTTTTTTGGCTTTTATTTTTGTTTTCATTTATCATCCCAATTTTATATATCAAAATAAACAAAAATTATTTATTTTTATTTTTTATTGCCATATTTAGTCTTATCCCAGCATCGTTAATCACTCAAACAGGGGCCAGAATTATTATGATTACTGTATTTATTTTTATTGGAATTGGTTGTGGAATATTAAATCAGATAGAATTCAATTCCGATGCAATAAAAAAAATAATTTTTTACACAATACTATTTGGTCTCTTTGTTCAAGTAAATAAATTATCTGTTATGTATCTCACAATTTATAACACTCAAAAAATAAGACTAGCACTTATAAAGAACACTGTTATTCTCCAACATCAACAACTATGGAATTACGACAACACCCTTATTATTCCTGCTTTCAATAAAAAAGCTTTGTTTTATACCTCCAATCCAGTTCCAATTAATACAAATTTTCATTTTTCCAATTTTATTAAATACTATCAATTAAACCCAAAAACCAAAATTATTTTTGAATAAATATAATGAAACCTAGACTTCTTTTAATTTCTGCCATTCCACCATATCCCCAAAATAGTGGGGGAGCTACCAGAGTTCACCACACCCTTCAAGAGCTATCAAAATATTACCAACTTGACTCTATTACCTTTGACAATATTTCTTTTAAAGTTCAGCCAAAAAAAATAATCAGCAAAACCCCTTATTGGTTCTCTCCTTGGTATAACATCGATTTAATCAATCACTTAAAAAAAATATTAAAAGAAAATAATTATGACTTAATCCAAATTGAATTTAGTCAACTTTTGTATTTAGCTAAATATCTACCAAAAAACACCAAAAAAATATTTACTGCTCACGATATCTCATCAATCTCTTTTTATCGTCGTATCTTTGAGGACAAACCATCTATTTTTAAAATTATTATTCGATACTTATTTTTTTTACAAATATATTTCTACGAAAAAAAATATTTACCTAAATTTGACACTATTATTACTGTCAGTCAAAGAGATAGAAATACTTTACAACGTCAGTTACCAAAGAAAAAAATAATTTGTTTTGAAAATGGTATTGATAAAATAAATTTTCTTAAAAAGACACCATCAAAAATTATTAATCTTGGATATATAGGATCATTTTCTCACACACCCAATCTCAATGCTGTCAAATACTTTTTTAATCAAATTGCCCCTTTATTAGAAAAACAAAAAATATTATATAAATTTTATTTAGCTGGAAACAACGATCCTGAATATATAAAAAAAACATTTCCAAACATAATCGATCTAGGACAAGTTAAAGAAACGAAAGAGTTTTACGAACAAATCGATTGTTTGATCACCCCAATTTTTTCTGGCTCTGGCAGTCGTATAAAAATTCTTGAAGCTTTAAGTTTTGGTGTTCCGGTTATTTCTAGTGTAATCGGAGCCGAAGGAATAAATATCAACTCACCCTATCTACAAATTGCCAATAAACCACAAGATTATGTTCCCTGCCTTAGAAAATTACCCCACAATCAATACACCGAACTTGAATCGCAACTTAAACCTATTTTGTGGGTAAATATATTTAGCAATCATCCAAAAACAGTATAGGTTTTTTTATATGCTAATATAAATAATATTTATGAAAATCCTTTTAATTAATCCTCCCCGCGTCGATGGTTATCCAGTAGTCCGAGAAGAAAGATTTGAACATAAAGATTTCGAAATGATACAACCTCCCCTTAACCTTTTATATTGTGCCTCCAATCTTCTAAAACATGGTTTTAAAGTGTCTTTTCTTGACGCTAATGGCTTTAACTTAAATCTTAATGATGTTGAAAACAAAATAAAAAAGGAAAAACCTAACATTGTAGTTATCAGAACTGGTTTTGATACTTTTACTACCGATATTGAAGTCTTAAAAGTTGCTAAGAAATATAAATGTATTACTATTTGTAGAAATAAAATAATTAGCGATGTTCCCTGGTTACGACAAGAATTGCTTAGCAAGGTCAGGTCTGAAGTTGATATTTTTGTAAATGATGAACTTGACACCAACATTTCTAGAATTTGCCAAGATATACTTTCTAAAAAAGATTGGTCAAAAATTGATTCTATAAGTTTTTGGAAAAAAGACAAACTCATTACCACCAAAAAAGCACCAATTTTCACCGATCTTGACTCCCTCCCTTTTCCGGCATATCACTTATTACCAAGTCTCAAACCATATCAGACAAGTTTTTTCCCGCCAATATTTACCCAAGTGATGTCCTCTAGGGGTTGCCCCAACCATTGTACTTTTTGTGCATATGCTGGAATGCCATACCGTGTCAGATCACCAGAAAATGTCATCGCTGAATTAGAATGGTTAAAAAAAGAATTTGGTTTAAAAAGTTTTGTGTTTTTTGACGACACTATCTCTGTTGATATGGTTAGAGTAAAAAAACTATTAAATCTAATGTTGGATAAGAAATTAAACTTACATTTTGGTGTTTGTACTAGAGTTAATACTGTTGATCAAGAAATGCTTAATCTTTTTGCTAAAGCTGGGTGCAAAGAAATTAGTTTTGGCATCGAAACTGGCAATCAAAAAATTCTCGATACAATCAAAAAAAATATTACTCTTGAACAAATAGAAAGTGCTGTAAAGCTTTCTAAAAAAGCTGGGATAAAAGTAATTGCCCCAATAATTTTTGGGCTACCCGGTGAAACTAGAAAAACTATTGAAAACACTATTAAATTCGTTGAAAAGCTTAACCCATATTACTGTCAATATGCCACATTAGTCCCATTTCCAAATACTGAAGCTTATCGATACTTTGACAAAAACAAACTAATTTTAACTAAAGACTGGACTAAATATAATCCTCTTCAAGTAAGACCAGTAATGAGAACAAAAGCTTTATCTTCTGAAGAAATAATGAAACTTAAGAAAAAAGCTTATCTTAAATTCCTTTTGCGTCCACAATTTATATTATCAAAACTAAAAGCCGACCCTATTTGGTTAATTAAAGGTTTTTCTATGTTTACCCACCGAATAATTGGTCTTATCGGTAACGATGAATACGTTAGATAAAATATTAATTTTAGGTTCACTTACTAATTTTAGCGGTAGTAGTCTTAGAAATTGGGAAATTGCCAATGGTTTGTCTAAATTAGGATATCAAGTAACTTATTCAGAACCAATTGATAGAAATAAAAAAAATAAACCATTATTTCCATCAATAGAATATTTACCATCCCCATATTTTAATCTTCCATTTTTCCTTGGTTTTATTCCTTCATTTTTTTATAATTCAAAATTATTATTAAACAATAATTTTGATGTAATAATTACTGCCAAACCTTTTCCTCATTCATCAATACCTGTAATTTTTTTTGGTAAAAATTCTATAAAAATCTTAGATATCGATGATTTAGAATATGAATATCATAAGGGAGTAATAAAACATTTAGTCAAATTTATTACTGAATTCAGCATTAAAATATTTCCATATTTTTCTACACACAATCAACCTCTCAAAAAATTTTTAATAAACAAATTTTTACTTCACTCTAATAAAATATTTTTTTTAGGACAAGGAATTAATATTAAAACATTCAAAAATAGAAATATTTTAAAAATAAAAAAACTTACAAAAAAATTAAATATAAAAAAAGACGATATTGTGATTCTTTTTTCTGCTCATCTTGGTCCAGCTTCTTCACTATCAACTATTCTTAAATCCCTCACAAAAATAAAAACTTCAAATAAATTTAAACTACTCGTTGTCGGCGGAGGATCGTATCTATCAAAATATAGAAATGAATGTAAAGAATTAAATTTATTAGATAAAGTTATTTTTATAGGTCAGGTAGACTTTAATAATCGGGCCAACTATTTCCATTTAGCCGATTTTGCCGTAAATTATAATATTGATTCAGGGAACGAATTTAGATCTCCAATGAAACTGAGAGAGTATCTTGCCTCTAAACTACCCGTCATTACTTCCGACATTGGAGATACCAAAATATTTAGTAAATACATTAAATTAATAAAAAATGAGACAGAATTAACCAATTGTTTCCAAAAATGGATTAATAATCCACCATCACCAAACATCGCTGGTCAAAAATTTGTTATTGATAATTATTCTTGGTCAACAATATGTAAAAAGTTTATTACTCAGATAAAGAAAATATAGAATTAATTACTCCTTTTACCATTCCAAACGTCCATACAAACCCACGAATTAATTGCAATAATAATTCTTCAAGTGCAAAAGCTAATCCTTTTGTTTTAAGAAAAAACCAAAACAATTTAAAATTTAAAACTAAAAGACCAAACAAACAAAGAAAAGATAACCATAAGAAATCTCTAAAAATAATTCCTAAAAATAAAAAAAACAAAGTTAATCCACTAAAAAGCACTATATACTTTGCATTCCCACTATATTTGTCACCACTAGTCTTATCTTTATGGTCTTTATAAAGTTTCATCCTGTAGAATCCGTGTCTAAATTGAGTTTTTAAATATTTCTTTAAATTCGATGGATGATGATGTCCAGTATGTGCTTTTTTATTAAAAAATATTTTATAGCCTAATTTAGTTATTTTATAACACAGATCCCAATCTTCTGCCGTCGCTACCGGATAAGTCTCATTAAATCCACTTATTTCTTTTAAAATTTCTTTTCTAACAGCCAAACTATAAGCTCCATGAGCATCAGTATATTGTCCAATATTTTTATATCTAAACTTTATTTCTTCACCAATCAAATTTGCCAATTTACTGTTATCATTTACAGTTTCTTCATAAGCTCCACCAACAGCTCCAATTTTTCCATCATTTTCAAAAGGCTTTACCATCTGACATAACCAATCTTTTTCTGGGACACAATCACTGTCTGTAAAAACAACAATTTCTCCACTTGAATTTTTCCATCCATTATTTCTGGCTTTAGCCGGACCTGCATTTTTTTGAAAAATATATTTTATTCTCTTATACTTTTTAATAATTTTCTCTGTTTGATCATTACTTCCATCGTCCACCATTATCACTTCATAATCACTTTTAAAATTCTGTTTTAAAACCGCCTCAATACATTTTTCAATTGTTTGTTGACTGTTGTAGCAAGGGATAACTACACTAACTCTTTTCATTAATTTTTAGAAAAGTAATTAAAAAACTTCTTTAAACCATAAAATTTTCTCAATAAATCACTTGGACTTTTTATATTTTTTATCATTCTCCAAATTTGATTTGGTCTCAAATAAAATTCCTTCAAACCCTTATCAACATATTGATCAATCATTTCTTTTGGAAAATTAGGATAATTCAATATTGTCCTTTGTTCATGATTTTTATCTACCCAATCAGTCCAGTCTTTTACATCAATATACTTATTTTTTTTGGCCCAATCATACATTTCAGTCCCTGGGTAAACACAAATTCCCGAAAACTGAACTGTATCCAACGGTAAACTTTTTGCAAACTTTACTGTTTCTTCAGCTGTTTCCTTCGTTTCTCCTGGAGCACCAATCATAAAACAGCCATGAATTACAAAACCTAACTTAGACGCGGTTTCAGCAAATTTTTTGGACTGTTCTAAATTAGTCCCTTTTTTGACAGCATCCAAATCTTTTTGTGAACCAAACTCAAAACCAACCATCAACATTCTACAACCAGCCTTTTTCATCAATTTCAACAAATCCAATCTAATATCGACTCTAACATTACAGCTCCAAGATATTTTTTTATTTATACCTCTTCTGATAATTTCTTCACAAACCTCTTTTACATGTTCTGGCACAGCCGTAAAAGTGTCTGTCTCAAACATTATTTCTTTTATTTCAGGATAAAGTTTCAAATCATATTCCATTTCATCGACTACCTTTTTTGGATCTCTTAATCTCAATTTTCTTCCGTTCATCAATTGAGTTTCTCTACAAAAAGTACACAAACCAAAACATCCTCTACCACTATAAAGAGTTAAAAAAGGAAATCTTTTCCCAGCATCATGATACCAGGTTGGATCAATCAAATCCCAAGCGGGGAATGGTATTTTATTAACATCAAGTGGTTTTCTTGGGCTATTTTTAATAATTTTCCCTTTATTCTTAAAAACGACTCCATCAATTTCTCCCCAATTGAGACCATTTGCAATATCTCGGATAGTATAATCATATTCACCAATTGCAATAATATCTAAACACTTCTTGGTAATTTTAAATGTATTCTCTGGGACAGCAGTCACATGAGCTCCTACCGCTACAGTAATTATTTTTGAATTTATTTTTTTAGATAAACAAGCATAAGATAAATCATTATAAATACTTGGTGTTGTAGTGTGAATAACGGCCAAATCTGGTTTAATTCTTTTCAATTCAGCTCCAATTTGAGACTTAGTTAAATTTCGAGCTGCACCTTCAATAAAATATACTTTATGTCCAGCCTCTCTCAAAACCGATAATGCGATCAACGCATTTTCTGGGTGCCTTTGAACTCGACCTCTACTTTTTGCCGCCCAACGAGCTGATCTTACAAAATCTTTTCCAAACGGTGGATTAATAAAAACTATTTTCATTTTCGTATTTTAACCTTTTTAATAGATATTTTTCTAACTAATTTTTCAATCTTATTTTCCAAATTTCTAATCTTAATATTATTTTCAATTGTTACATAAGTTAAGATCATAAAAGTTGCAATCATTCCCAAATCCATTAATCTAATTATAAATAATTCTTTTAATAAAGGTTCAACTATTTTTGGGAAAAAAGTTATAAAAATAAAAACACAAAAAATTACTACCCAAAAAATAAATAATTTATTCGAAATATTTCTCTTTTTCCAGTGCAAAAAAAGAGAATACAAAATAAATAACGCAAAACCTAATAAAATTATTTGTAAACTAATTATATTCATTTAGCAAAATACCAAAAGGGAATTTTTCCTAAAATTTTAAACGCATCAAAAATTGTTACCCCTTTATACTTATCAATATAAATTGTATCAATTTTTATCTCAGAAAAGGAGATTTTATTACGTCCCACTTTTGTCGCCATTTCCGTTTCGATACCATAGCGACACGATTTCCATTTTATTTTTTTATAAATCTCCTTTCTAAAACCCAAAAATCCACAAAGTAAATCTTTTCTCTTAATATTAAATAGGCTACCAATCAACCAACCGGCAAACTTGTTACCATTTCGCCTAATCCAGGGTGAATTTTTGTTTAGCTCTCGATATCCAAACACTATTGGATAATCATTTAGCTTCTCAATAAATTTTGGTAAATATTTTGGATTATGTTGTCCATCAGCATCCACAAAAATCACTGCCTCACCACCCAACTTCCATGCAATTTTTAAACCAGTTTTCATGGCGGCTCCCTTACCTAAATTTACCATATGACTAGAAATAAATACTCTTTTATTATTTTTAAATTTTTTATTTAAGATATTTAAAGAGTTATCAGATGATCCATCATCGACTACCACTATTTTAAAATCTTTCCCAACTTTTAAAATTTCCTTTATTGTCTCAACTGCCCTATTCTCTTCGTTGTAAACTGGAACAATCACAAATATTTTCATTTCTTCAACGATAATTTATATATATTACAATTGTCCAAAGGACTTTGATAAACCTTTTCTAATCCTTTCCCTGCAACAATTACCTCCCATTGTACTCTCCATGCTTCACGACCATTACTAGCATAATAATCAGACAAATAAATTTCTTTGCCTTCTTTCAATTTTTCATCATAAATATTTTTTAATGGTAGTGGAAAATATTTCATTAAACCTCTACTCATATAATCTTGATCACTAGCCAACGGTAAATAATTTAATTTTGAGTTATATGCATCAAAAAAATATATCGGTAAAAAAGAACCAAAATATGCCTGTTTCTTGTCTGTCATAAAACTCTGAACCATTTTTAGACACATATAATTCCATGGATCTTCTCGATGCCTAAAATTTAAACCAACTTGTTTTTTTAAAGAAATAATTTT
>Ga0265297_10004385_pt1 | contig 23184 bp, 32 predicted proteins | sample Munlanlwell13791_FD_192502 | JGI IMG/M metagenome (GOLD analysis project Ga0265297, IMG submission 192502) | Leachate microbial communities from a municipal landfill in Southern Ontario, Canada - Leachate well 137-91 | ecosystem: Engineered > Solid waste > Landfill > Unclassified | place... | reverse complement strand
ATCCCGTCGGTGAGGATCTCTGCCTTCTCGTAGGAGCATTTTTCCCATTCCTCTTTCCAGTTCAGTTTAAGAGACGAAGGGCATATGATAAGGCAGGGAAAAGCGTTAAGGGAAACAACAGAGGCTATTGCCTGAATCGTTTTGCCAAGTCCCGGCTCATCGCCTATCAACGTCCTTGTATTTTGGATGCTATATGCTATGCCCTCCTTCTGGAATCCGTAAGGCTCTACCTTCATTCTTATACTCTCGGTAAGTTTAGGCATTTCTGGGAGCTCGCCGTAAGTTTCTGGTGATAGCTCGGAAAGGTTTGTAAACTCCTCGGCCTGTAAGTCGCTTATAAGCTGTTCTGCCTTTTGTCCCTCTTCAATAAACCATTGACCTTTTCCGGCAGGCTGTGCGCCAACCTTTTTCATTCTAAAGGTGAAAGCCCTGTTAAATTCAGAGGTTATCATATATCCACCAGCAACATTTGTTATCGTTCCCATCAGAATACCTCCTCCTCTTTAAAAATGTCGTTAGGGGTGTTCACCCTCATTGATTTAGGGGTGGCATCAAAGCCTTTTGTAGCCTCTCTCATGCTCTTCTCGTTGCTCACAACGGTCCTGCACCAGTCGAGTTGGTGTGTGGCGGTTCTGTTAAGTCTCTCACAGGTGGTGCAAAGGTGATTGTAGTCCCTTATGGCGGCATCCACGAGTTTGTTAACAGTATTGGCCGGAAGTTGTAATTTTGCCTCATCACGAAGCATGTTAATGATCTGGCTTTCGAGCATAAGGTCACGATGGTATTCAGCGTCCGCCCTCATCTTACCCGTGCGTGCTATGTAGGCAGAGAGCATTGCGCCTCTCTCAAGAACCTCCTCTATCTGTTCCGAAACGGTGATGTCAAGAAAAGACTGTATTTCCTTAGCCTCACTACGAAGCTCGTCCATTGTCATTATATCTGTCAGCATACTTCTGGCCTCCCCTCACCGAAAAGCAACCACCATCTGAACGCAAGTTCCTGGTATTTCTCTCTTCCGCGCTTGTAAAATTCTGATTCCTTTGTTATGAAAATTTTGAAAACCTTCTGGTTTTTCTTTGAGATACCTATAAGGATGTCTTTCTCTGCCCCCGCTATGTCCATGTACCAAGCTCTTTGACGGTCATAGTCGAAATATTCGGCTGCTGCCTCAAATTCGGATTGACTTGTGGCTGTCGTGCTCTTTATGTCGCCACCGTGATGGAGTGCCTTTGCCCACAGATCCCACTTACACCTTACCGGAAGGTTGAAAGATATGTCTGAGAAACATAAATCCGCCCTCTTTGCCATTTCTACCTGTCCGGAAGAGACAGAGAGTAATGAGTAAGCCACGGGGTCACGATAGAAGGCTTCCTTCATCCTCAATGCAAGCTCAAAATCATCCTTTGAATAATGAACGCTCCCTACAAGGTAATTGAAGTAATCCACCCTTTCCGGCTCTGTGAGCATGGCATCAATAAGGCTTCCGAAGCGATACGCATTAGTAGGATCCGGCATCTCTCGTGGCCAAAGCTGCTGCTTCAACCACGACAGATCCGAATTAGACACCTCGGAACGGCTGTAATAATCTATGTTATTAGCTACCTCGATCATTACTTTGCCTTGTAAGTGTCCTTGTACTCAACGAACGGGCTTTCGATTGTCTCGCCTGTCTTAATGGTATAGTCCTCGCAGAACTTCTTCATCTGCGCTATGCTCTTCTTTTCAATCTTCTCATTGTCAAGAGATTTTCCCTCTTTCTCAAACCAGAACTGAAAAATAAGAGCATACCCGGCTTTGTTCTTTATGACTATCTCTGTACCCTCCTTTACCTTCGGGGCTTCCATAACAGGGATGAAAAGAGAGTTCATGGCAGCGTTGACGGTAGAAGCTGCTGCCTCTGCTGATGCGTTATCCGCAACAGTCTTTGATGACCGCTCTGCCTCTTCTGCTATCTGCGCCGCCGCTGCCTCTTCCCTTCTCTTCTGTTCTGCCTCTATTTCGGCTTTCTTTGCCTCGTCTGCCGCCTCGAGATCCTGTAATTCCTTTTTCTTTGAAGGTAACAGATCCTGCATGCTCTTCTGAAACACGCTCATAGTAGAATCATATTCGTTGAAGTAATGCACATATAATGATTCGTCTGCGAGTATTTTTGCAGATATGAGAACTATCTCCTCTTTTGTGAGTATGGAACTTTCCGGAAGTGTTACCTTTAGTTCTGCGAACTTGGCAGGGGTGTATGTAGAAACCGGCTTTGAGAAGATAACCTCTTCTTCATCGAAATTAGCAAGGGTTATCTTGTTGAATCTTTCTTGTGCAGCTCTTTTCTTTTCCGCGATATGCTCATAGAACGCTACGCCTACTGCCGCTTTTATTTCTGCATTAATACGGATCTCTTCTTTTTCCCTTGCCAGTTTAGCCGCAGCTATACGCTCCTCTTCCTGCCTCTTTTTCATTATCTCTGCCGCCCAGTCATTGCGATAACCTTGTATCTCATCTACCTTTGACTTGATATCTGATTCACAGCCGGTAAATCTCTTTTTCAGTTCGTCCATCATCTGGGTGAAGGGCTTTCTCTTCTCGTTGATAGCCTTGATGGTCTTATTGCCTTTTTCAACAAAGACAGCCATCTGTGTGTCGAGTTGAGGGTTCATCCCATTAGCGTAAGCCTTGATGAGACCTTCTGCTACCTTGATAGCGTTGTCCCTGCTCTTTATGTTTGCTTCGAGGGTTGCAGGAGCATCACCGATTATCTTTTTTATTGCCTGAATATCCGGCATGACCTGTAATGCTTGATTTTCCATTTTCGTTGATTGTTAATTAGTGTTGATTAAAATATTCCGTCATTGTCTTCCATCACTACAGCCGCCTCCTGCTGTCTCTCAGTCACTGTGTTTGCCGGCTGTGTAAAGACTTTTGCCTGCTCTTCATACTCCTCATCCTCGATCTCGGCGTTACCCATGACCCTTAGCTTTGTGCGTGACCTCATGGCGTGTTTGATGGTCTTTGTCTCAAGAAAACCCGGGTCAATCTGGCCGCCACTTGAAGTATATAGGGCGTTAGGCCCTGCTGATGAGTTTTTTCCCTTAGGTATAGAGTAGTTTTTCAGCCTCTCAATGTCCTCCTGAAGCAAGAACTTGAAGTCGATTAGACCCCCGGGCAGATATATGGCAACCCATGACCCGATTATCTTATTCGATTTTCTCGGGATTGCGGGAGCATATTCTACATACAGAATGCCCTTCTCGTTGGTCCTTGGTTGGAAGATATCGCCTTCATAGACAACTATCGGGTTTGTCATCTGAACTATCTGCCCGGCTCTCATCCTGAGGTTCAATTCGCCGTAAGTTGTGATAACCAGACGTGCGATGTTTTCCCATATGTCTTTTCCGTGTTCGTCTGTTCCCTTCTTTGTCCCTCTTGCCTCTACATAAGCTTCAGATTTTGCCCCGTCCTGTATGGAAAGGTTTTGAATGGCTATCTCAACGAAGGTTGAGAATATCGAAATTTTAGTGCAGCTTGCGAGCTTTGTCTTAGGGTCGTTGAGGGCTTTCAGAAAGTAAAGCCTCTCCTTTTCATAGATGGATTCTGCATCCGGCTTCGCAACCTTGTGAAGCGACGAAAGGATGTCGATGAACTTCTGTCTAACATAAGGATCGTTGATGATTTCTTCGTGTGTCAGCTTGTTTACGCTGAATTTCTCTTGATTTTCCATTTTCGTTGATTGTTAATTGTTGAGTATTGTCTGTATTCGCTCTGCGAATTTTGTTGTATTTGTCTCTACCTCACACTCCTCGTCTGTATCGTCGATACAAAATATAGGTGAGATATTGGATATTGTATAGTAGTATTCAGGATCCTCGGGTTCTTCCATCCTTCCATAACAGCCCATCGTCCCCTCTTTGATGGTTTCCCTTGATGCTGACACCTGAACGATGACGGACTGAAATCCTTCTGCCGGACTGGCTATCTCGATTTCGTTTTCAAAATCTACCTTGTCGGCCAGTTTGTCCTTTATGTATTCAGCTGTCAATGAAGCTATTGCTGAAAGATGATCGTCTGATAGTTTGATTTTTGAAATTGTTTTCATATCTTTGAAGTGTTGTTTCTAACAATCACGGTTTCCGTGTTCGTTGTTAGTTAGTTGTCCCTCTCTGTTCGTTGCGGAGAGGGCTTTCTATTTTATTGTATAAAATATCTTTCGATTTTTTGAGAGAACCCCCTCAGGGCTGCGCCCGTACCAATACAGAATACCATACCGGCGTACTTATCATTAAGGCTGTTGGCCACCTTTGATATTGAGGAACCTACGGCATCAATAGGTCTTACCTTGTTGCCTATCTTTACTTCAATAACTGCTGCGAACTTTCCAGAGAAGGGAAAGTACTGGAGGTTGTTGATCTTGCAATCCTTGATTTTCAAGAGCTTTGTAAGTGATTCTTTGTACACTTTGATCTGTTCGTCTGTCAATGTTGTTGTTTCCATGTTCGTTGTTTTATCTTGATTTGGTTTTTACTTGCGTGCGATTGATTGTCCGGTTCTGTCTCTTCATTTCCTCTTTGTTCAGGTAGAGGATCTCGGCAAGGTTGAATTTCCTGTCACCTTCGCCCCTGTTGGTAACTTTCAAGAGATTGTTGTCAACATACCGGTTGAGTGTTGATTGCGAAATCTTCAATATCTGTCTGACCGTGTGAGAGTCAACCTCTACATGAGCATACCTCTCTACTATCACTTCACCGAGAAACGATTTGAGGTCACTTGTTGAAAGGAGTGCGAGATTGTCCATGTTACTTACTATTGAAAAGGTTGTTTTTCTTTGCGTATGCAAAAAATTCCTGGATAGAGTTCACACCTAATTTTTGATAGGCATTTCTTTTGTGCGTCCTTACCGTATGAATAGACTTGAATAGCATATCGGCTATTTCGTCAGACCTCTTACCGTCAAGGCATAACTTCATTATCTCTTTCTCGCAGGCTGACAATGAAGTGTCTATCTTTGCATTACAGATGATATTGCAATACTTGCGCTCTGCTCTCAAAGGGCAAGGGACGAATTCGAAGTGAAAAGTACCTTCCTCGTCCACGTCCGACACATTATCGAGCTTAGAGAAGTTGCAGTTAATGAATCTTCTGACGATAAGAAACTCATAATAGGTGCGATTAAGTGCGCTCTTCTGATATACACTACATAGAGCCTTGTAAGCCTCGGAGTACAGGCTCTTGATTTTCTCAAGCATGTAGGTAGTGAAAGCGAGATCCTCTTGAATGTATGTTCTTGCTGCACCATTTTCGATGATCATAACCTCACCTTCGGGTGTGCCGAAGTATTCATACCTATGTTCGTCACTATTTCTCATACCCAAGTTCTTTTAAGGTTAGACCTGTCATCTCTGCAACAAGGTCTCTTTCGAGCTTTGCCTGAGGAACATCCCCGTTTATCCACCTGTTAATGGTGGTTGCATCCCTTCCGGTCCTTTCCAGGAGGATTCTCTTGAAATCCTTCTGCGCGTTCGGTAGCTTTTCGTAGTATTTTCTTAGTGCATTTGTACTCATATCAAGTTATTTTTTTAATAATTCTTCTTATATTATGTGCGCTGTTTGCCTTTTTTGTACATTAGCGCAAAGTTTAACGCGTTTGTTTATGCAAATATACAGAATATATTCTATAATACAAATATTTTACAGAATATTTTCTATATAATTTATAAGACATTACATATCAGGCGAATAAAATTTTAAAAAAAATAGTTTTTGAAGAAAAAATTAAAATTAATATAGATTATATTCGATAAAAATGGTCAAGAAAAGGTTATTGGAATTTTTAGCTTACCTGGAAGTTGGGCAGAACGCTTTTGAGATGAAGGCCGGCATATCAAATGGATATATCAACAATGTTAAAGAGTCGATTGGAACGAAAATAATTAACAAGATCAGCGCAGCGTTTCCGGAACTAAATATCCACTGGCTTCTCACAGGAGAGGGCGAGATGTTGAACTCTGGTGAGAAAGTAAATACAAATGTTGGAACAAAAAAAACAGATGCGATTTTTGAGCTTATCTGCTACATAAAAGAGAGGGATCGCATAAGGGACATGGAAATAAAAGAGAAGGATGCCAAGATAGAGCAACTGGTAAGGGAGAATGCAATAATGCAGACACAAATTGAGATGACAAAAAAGGTCGATGCTCAGGACATTGCCTCATGTGTCGATGCAAAACATTCAAAATCGGGCTAAGGGAGTATATATTACCTATAAAATAAAGGCTATGAAAAAAATATTACTGTCATTTGTCGTGGTCGCTTTTGCGGTCGGTAGCTGTAACACGGAAACCCCAGAGCAAAAGGCAAAAAAATGGGTTGAAAAAGAGTTGTTTAAGGCCAAAAAGGAAACAGAACATAAAAAGGCCGAAGCGGACTCATTGCTTAGAATTGTTGTAAATGAGCACCAGATTATGTATGTGCGAATAAAGGCATTAAACGAGCTTAAAGAGAAACATGAGTATTTTAAAAAATACACAGATGATGAATTGCTCCATTTAGTCGATAGAAAATAGCTTTAGCCCAATGCAAAAAATTACAAGATCATTAATGATAATAATTGCCCTCTATTCATGCTCCTGCGCTTCCTCCTTCAAGAACGGGCAGGAAGTGACGGTGAAACAGGAGTCTCTGACAGCACCCTCAAAGGAACTATACAAGGAAATGACCGACATATCGGTGAGGGATGACAGCGAGGGTCTTCTGTTGATGATGCAGAAGGGACAGGTGACGATCCTCCCATCCGGAACAAGCGCAAAGGTGGTAGAGGCTGGTATGTTCAGAAGCAGGATAAGGTATAACACAGGAACACATTACAGGGAAGTATATGTGTCAAACGACTTTTTGAAATGAAAAACTACGATTACGAACAGATAAGGAAGAGGTTTGTCGCAGAGTTCGAGAGGAGAACACGGCACGGGGATGCAAAATACCTGTGCCGAAGGATGGGAATACCCTACACCTCGTTTCTGAAAAGCCTGAAAGAAGGATCTACGAAGAAAATAGAGCTGCAATGGTTCGCCTACTTCTGCGAGGTGCTCGATATTGACGTTATGAAGGTCCTCTACGGGAGCAGATACATGGGGTACAACAAGGCTACTTCTGAGAAAAATACTTGCTCTCCCTCATCTTTATGATGTCCGTGTCTATTGTCTGCTTGAGATACTTCATTAACATTGCTTCCGACTTCCAACCACCGCACACCATTATAAGGGCATTGTCCATCCCTGCGAGTTTCATGTTCGTTGCCCCGGACCTTCGGGCTGTGTGTGTTGTCACCCATGCCCATTTTGGTTTTATCTCAGAGGTCAGTTTTCCTCCCCGGGTCTGATATTTGGTCACAGGCTCGTTGATGCCGGCCATCTGGCATAATACTTTTATATGCTTGTTGATCATAACCTCGTTTGCCGCATCTTCCATCTTGAATCCACCCTGCAATATCTCCCTTACAATGGGGTGCATGGGCATGGTGATGGGCTTTGGCTTTCTTATGTTCGACCCCTTGACCGGGATTATCGTCACGGTGTTTCCGGTGATATTCATATCTATGAGCCTTGAGTAATTTGACACCCTCATGGCGTACATGGCTCCTATGAGAAATGTTTTCTGAACCCTTATCATCTGGCTTGTCGTAATGGTGTGCGGTTCGGGAAACTTGAGACGATGTATCTTTATCAGCTCTGGCATTGACAGGAAAATGGTGTCTGCTGTCTCACTCTCCACTTCGAACTCTTCCGGCTCGGTATTGTCGTGCAGCCTGTATATCTTCCTGGAATCCTTCATCACCTTCTTTAGCTTCTTTATTATAGTGCCTACATAGTTTTTCGTGTATTCCTTGCCGTTGAGCCACTTCTTGAAATCCCTCTCAAACTTGAGGTTCACATCGTAAAAGGAGATTTTCTTCCCCTGTTTTTTCTCAAACTCTTCAAGTAAGGCCAACAGGTTGTTGAATATGTTCTTCGTGCCTTGTGAGAAGGTTGAATCCTTGAGGTATCGGGGGATGAATGTGACCAGATATCGATCCTGCTGGCTTATCGCAGAAAATGTCTTACCCTGCAGGAGCTCGGACACCTTTTGCCGGAACTCCGGCTTTGTGGGGGTGACGTATTGTGATTTGAAGTAGAGGATGGCATTAGTCATTGCCGCCTCTATTGCGTTCAACCGATCATTTGTCACGTTGTTTATCGGGGATGGCTTACATTTCGTGACATCCCACTCTATTGTAAGGACACTTTCCCCGGTCTTGTAGTCATATCTCTCACCTTCGTGATTCACGCAACCACGAATGGTGGAACGCTCCCTTTTGGGGTTGTCGAGAGTGAAGTAAGGTTTCATTATGTCTTGTTTTAGACTGGCCTAAAATTGATGTTGGTTTCAAAGTTGGTTTAATTTTTGGAATAAAACAAATATATATGTGTGTCTAAAAAACAAAAACAGCTCAAAATGAGCTGTTTAAGTGATGAATAAAACCATCTTCGTGACCCCGACAGGATTCAAACCTGTAACCGTCTGATCCGTAGTCAGATACTCTATTCAGTTGAGCTACGGGGCCGGAATGAATGCTTAATTAAGCATCCAAATCTTTCACAACGTTATACTTTCTCTCTTTGATACGAGCCTTCTTACCGGTTAGTTCACGGATGTAGAAGATTCTCGCTCTGCGTACCTTACCGCGTTTGTTGAGTTCAATTGATTCAATGAAAGGTGAAGTAATAGGAAATATCCTTTCAACTCCTACACCGTTTGACATCTTCCTGACTGTGAAAGTCTCGGTAGAACCGGTACCTTTTCTCTGAATAACAACTCCGCGATACTTTTGGAGACGCTCTTTGTTTTCCTCTTTGATCTTGTAAGTAACAGTAATTGTGTCACCTGCCCTGAAAGAAGGAAACTCTTTTGCTTCAGTAGCAAACGCCTGTTCTGCAATTTTAATTAAATCCATTTCTTCAATGTGTTGTTATCGCAACATTACAGACTCCTGCGTTCTTGTAAGCGGTTGCTTGTAAAATTTGGATTGCAAATGTATGAATTAATTCTAATTTCACAAAATTAATTACGTTTTCCTGCTTTATACATCGCTCCTCCTACACAATCATACTTTGCGCCGGTGACAGACGAGAGGCAATTTGGAATGTCAGACACATATAAAGCACCTAAAAAAGCAAAGATAAGTGCCTCTTTAAAATTCACAGTCATGGCATCAGGAACGATGATTTCGCATTGAGGCGCCCTATAGCGGATCCTCTCAACAAGAAATTTATTGAAAGCCCCTCCGCCTGTCAAGAGCACCTTGCCGCTTTTGACATGCCCGGTTATCTGACATGCCACGTGCTCACAGAACGTTGCCAGAGTATCCTTCAATGGTAGATTGAAGGAATCTATCTCCGGTATTACAACCTCTTCAACCCACTCTCTTCCGAGAGATTTCGGCCCTTGCTGTGTATAAAACGGCAAATTATTGAGCCTCTCCAACAATTCTTTGCAAACACTACCTGTTCCGGCAATCTCTCCGTCTTTGTCATATTCAAGACCTATTGTCCTTGTATAATAATTAAGAACGTAATTGACAGGTGATATGTCATAGGCTTTTCTCTCAACTCCTTCATCAAAGGATATATTCGAAAAGCCACCGAGATTCAGACAGTAACTATATTCTGAAAAGAGATTTCTGTCCCCTACCGGTACTAATGGCGCTCCTTGACCATAAAGAGCAACATCCGTTGTCCTGAAGTCACAAATTGTGTCCACACCGGTTTCGGCAGCGATTCCTGCTCCTGAACCGATTTGGGCCGTAAATCTTTTAGAGGGTTGATGGAATATTGTATGGCCGTGAGATGCAATATAATCCGGAACAACTCCGTTTTTGCCCATAAAATCCTTTACCATAGAACCCAAAAGGATGCCGTAGTCAGAATTGAACAGTGCATAATCAAGTGCGGACATGTTCTGTGCTGTCGCCAGCTTTTCCTTTATATCCTGTGAATAATCCCGAGATTCGGCTTTCAGAATCTTGTAGTTCCATTTTCCGTTGTCGTGTCCGAACTCTGCAAAACATATATCCAGTCCATCCAGCGAGGTCCCGGACATGAGCCCAATAATCTTCATCATCACATTACACTTATCACTTTTAACTCTTCACTCTTAACTCTTCACTCTTAACTCTTCACTCTTCACTCTTCACTCTTAACTCTTCACTCTTAACCCTTCACTTTTAACTCTTCACTTTTAACTCTTCACTTTTAACCCTTCACTTTTAACTAAGAAAACATCTTCTTCATTCTGTCGAAGAAATTCTTATCATCTTTGTTTGGAGCCGGTTTAAAATTGTCTGACGACCTCATCTTCTCCAACGCCTCCTTCTCTTGCCTGTCTACTTTCTTTGGTGTCCAAACCTGTATATAGACAAGAAGGTCTCCGCTGCCATATCCGTTTACATCCGGCAAACCCTTTGACCTAAGTCTCAATATTTTGCCTGACTGTGTGCCGGCTTCTATTTTAATTCTGAGCTTACCGTCAACAGAAGGAATCTCTGCATCACAACCCAATATTGCATCGGGAACAGAGATGAACAGTGAATAGATAAGATCATTTCCGTCTCTCTGAAGTTCCGGATGCTCCTCTTCCTCTATAACCACCAGAAGATCTCCGTTTATACCGCCCAGTTTTGCTGCATTTCCCTTTCCCTGAACTGTCAGTTGCATTCCTTGTGCTACACCGGCCGGAATCTTGAAGGATATCTCCTCCATCTCCTTTACAAGACCATCTCCGCCACACTTGGTACAAGGCTTAACAACTCTTTTTCCCTCACCGTGACATGTAGGACAAACTGAAGCTGTCTGCATTGTACCCAGAATTGTCTGAGTCACTCTGGTAACCTGGCCCGTTCCCTTACATGTCTCACAAGTATGGATATCAGCCTCAGATGCTGCGCCTCTTCCGTTACATGTCGGACATGCAACCTGCTTGTTGATTTTTACCTTTTTTTCTGTTCCGTGGGCAATCTCCTTCAGATCAAGTTTCACTCTTATCCTTATATCAGAGCCTCGGTTAACACGTCTTCCCCCTCTGCCTGAACCTCCGAAACTTCCGAAACCTCCGAAGCCCCCACCGAAATGACCACCGAAAATATCTCCGAATTGACTGAAGATATCTTCCATTGAGAATCCTGCTCCACTAAAGCCGCCACCGCTTGCAGCACCGCTCATACCCGCATGGCCGAACTGATCATATCGTGATTTCTTATCCGGATTACTTAGAACATCATAAGCCTCAGCAGCCTCTTTAAACTTCTCCTCGGCATCCTTATCACCCGGGTTTTTATCCGGATGATATTTGAGGGCAAGTTTCCTGTATGCCTTTTTTATCTCATCTGCCGAGGCCCCCTTTGTGACACCCAGCACTTCATAATAGTCTCTCTTAGCCATCTCTTACATCTTAAATGCCAACTACCACCTTGGCAAACCTAATTACTTTACCGTTTAGTGTATATCCATGCTGGGCAACATCAATAATCTTGTTCCTGTGCTTTTTGTCAGGTGCAGGAAATTGAGCCACGGCTTCATGAAAATCAGTATCCAGCTCCTTTCCCTTAACCTCCATCTTCTTTAGTCCTTTTGACTCCAAATAAGTATAAAGTTTGTTATAAATAAGCTCTGTCCCCTCAATTGCAGCCTTATGGTCTCCCTCGGCGCTTTTTAGCACGTCAATCGCTCTTTCACAATCATCCAGCACTGGCAACAACCCTTTTATTGTGTCTTCTGCTGCTGTCAGCACAAGATCAAGTCTCTCCTTGGCTGTCCTGCGGCGATAATTGTCAAATTCAGCGGCAAGTCTAAGATATTTGTCATTCAGCGAAGCAATTTTCTCTTCGGGATTATCCTTTAACTCTGTTACCGGTTCATCTTTTTTTTCTTCGGATTCATTGTTTCGAGGTTCATTTACAATTTGTTCCTGTTCTGCTCCAGAAGCAGTTTTCTCTTGAACCTCCGACTCATCATGACATTTCTCTTTTTTCTGATCTTTCATTATATATTATTTCAATTAATTCTTTTTGTGACGCAAAGATAGTCACAAATAATCTGCCAAAAAGGGATATAAGACAAAATGACACGAATGTACATTCTTAGCTAAAGGACAATCACCAGCCGTGTTTGCTTATCATTTGAAGCATCTCTTTATTAAGAATTTCAACCTCTTTACCGGAAATTCTTATTATGCCCTCCCTGCTGAAATCGTTTAAAACACGACTGACACTCTCCCTTGATGCGTCAACCAAGTTGCCGAGATCTTCCTGGTTAATCTGAACTACAAACTTGTCCGAACGGTATATATTGTCAGAAAAATCCAGAAGGACATCCGCCACTTTGCCCCGGACCTGCTTCTGAGTGCGGTTAACACACTTTTGGTATGACTCAATCTCACCTTTACACAGTTCAACGATTATCTGATTACTGAAATCGTGATTAAGAGTTAAAAGTTTCCTGAAATAGGTTATATCAATAAAACAGACTTCCGAGTTTTCGACAGCCGTGACAGAGTACTGGTTGACCTTGTCCCCGAATGTTGTTGGCAATCCGAGATAATTGGCCGGCTTGACAATTCTTACAACCTGAACATGATATGGCCCCTCTATATGAATCTTTGCCAAACCGCTTTTAAGATATGCCACATTTGTTGAGTATGTCCCTTGCCTGATTATTGAATCTCCCTTTTTAAAGCTAACTGTCAGACAATTACAGGAAAGCTCACCTAACTCTGCTTCTGTCAGTTTAGTTTCTGCAACAGATTTATAGTTACACAGCATGCATTTATTTTCCATGAGAAATTTATTTCTGTTGCAAATATATATAAAATTGTGATACAAATCACATTCTCTGGCAACAGAGATCATATCCGACTCCAATATCCCGGAAGCTAAATGGCTTTACTTTGCAAAAAAAGAGACAATGGAAGAGAATAACCTTAAAACAATCGAGCAGTTACAACAACAGATTGATAAACTGCAGAAGAAAATCACAAAATTGGAGAATAATAGAAAAGACCAACTCTCCATCGCATGCGTATCAGGAGATCTCGATAAGATTCTTGCAACTATGATAATATCTCTGGCTGCTGCGGCAATGGATACAAAAGTGAAGATATTCTTCTCATTTTGGGCTTTGTCAGCTCTCCGCGATCCGAAAAAACACCCGAAAGGGAAGGATTTAATATCGAAGATGTTCGGTTTCATGCTGCCAAACGGTAAAGACAAACTAAGTCTGTCTAAGATGAATATGGCAGGAATTGGCCCGAAAATGATTAAATATCTGATGCGTAAGAACAATGTACTCTCGCTTGAAGAGATGTTCAAGACCGCCGGGGAACTCGGAATAGAGATAATTGTATGCGAAATGTCAATGGGGCTTATGGGATTCAAGAAGGAAGAGATGATAGACTACCCTCACCTGAGTTATGCCGGTGCTGCAACATTTGTTACTGATGCCGGAGAAAGCGCTGCTCAACTGTTTGTATAAAATTGTTCAACAAAATATTAAAACATCAAATCATGACACAAGAAGAATTAAAGGCATTAAACGTAGCCAAGAGTGTAGATGCAAGAGGTACCGCCTGCCCGGGACCGCTTTTGGAAGCTAAAAAAGCAATCGGGACAATAGAGGACGGGGATATTATGGAAATACTATCTGCTGACGAAGGCACAAAGGTGGATATACCAAAGTGGTGTTCAAAACAAGGCCATGACTATCTCGGAACAGTCGAGGAAAATGGCTATTACAAGATTTATATGAGAAAAAACGAATAAAATAATAACTGATGGTCAGCCAAGCTAAGATTCTCGTCTTCTCTACAGAAAAGATTTCTGATCCTGCCATTGATATGGCAGGATTACTTAAACTTCACTACCCTCCGCAGGTCTATACTATTGCAATTCCCTGCTCATCAGGTGTGAAACCCCGGTGGATTTTAAAAGCACTGGAAAAGGGTTTTGACGGAGTATTCATTGCTGCTGACGGGAGTGATTGTTCACATGGTGAATCATGCACTGAAAAGACAGGAGCCATTGTCGGCAAAACACACAATTTAATGAAAGAAAAGGGAATAGACCCTGCCAGACTGAAGATGGCAGCTCTGTGCTCTGTATGTAGTGAATCATTTGTAAAGCAGATAAGAAGCTTCAACGAATATCTGCTCAAATCAAAAAACAGTTGAGATGCAAATCAGGACAAAACTTAAGTTTGACGCTCTCGTTGTAGGGGGTGGAATAGCCGGAGGAGAAGCTGCACTAAACCTTGCCAATAACGGGTACAAGGTTGCAATAATTGAGAAAGAACTCTCTATCGGAGGAAAGATGATTCTTCTTAGTAAGGTCTTCCCGACCCTTGACTGCTCAGCCTGCATCACAACTCCGAAAGTATCGGAGATCTCAAGACACCCTGGAATTACAATATTCACAGAAAGTGATGTTGAGAACATAGAAAAAAGGGGGGAACATAATTTTATTGCTTTTGTAAAAAGACGTCCCAGATACGTTATTGCAGAGGATTGCACAGGGTGTCAGCTATGCGAAAAAGCATGTCCGGTGATTACAAAGGATCAGTTCCAGTATAATCTTGTAGGAAGAAAGGCAGCATTTATCCCATTTAGTATAGCAAGTCCCAAAGTTGCTGCAATTGATATGGAAAACTGTACGCTTTGCGGAGCGTGCGAAAAAGCATGCCCGTCAAACTGTATAGATTTCACTCAGGAGGATAGGTTTTATGAAATAGAAGCGAGCACTGCAATTATTGCAACCGGGTTCAAGCTGTATGACCCGGCAAATTTGCCGAGATACGGAGGAGGTCAGTACAAGAATGTGCTTACTTCGATGCAAATGGAGAGGCAACTTGCTCCGACAAGACCTTTTAATACAATACTCAGACCTGGTGATGGTAAGGTTCCTGATAAAATAGCATATGTTCTCTGCGCCGGTTCAAGAGACGATTCTGCCGGAAACCCGATTTGCTCACAAATCTGTTGCATGTATTCGATTAAACAGGCCCAACTTCTGATGGGAGCACTTCCTATGGCGGACATAACTATATATTATATCGATATCAGAGCATTTGGCAAGGGTTATGACGAGTTTTACGAACAAGCCAAGGGTATGGGTGTGAAATTTATCAAAGGCAAGATTGGCAGGATATCTGAGCTGTCAAACGGAAACCTCAGCCTCAGATATGAGGATATACAGAGTGGGCGGATTAAAGAGGCCGAGCATGATCTTGTTGTCCTCTCAGTAGGTGCCCTGGCCAATAAAGAGACACCATTACTCTTCAAAGGAATTCGTCCAGATGTGGATAAACAGGATTTCATTCTTCAGGGTGATCCTATTCTAAGTCCTGCAAAGACAACTATTGACGGAATTTTTGTTGCCGGCACAGCCTCTGGTCCGAAAGATATACCTGATTCAATACTATCAGCCGGATCGGCAGCAGCAGAAGCACTTTCATATTTAACAAGGTAATTGACAAAATGGATAAGAAATTAGGAGTCTATATATGTGCCTGCGGAGGCAATATTTCTGATTACGTCGACATAGAAAAAGTAAGAGAGGCGGTCAAGGACGAGGACTGCGTCCTGCTTGCACGGACAACAATGTTTGCATGCGGTGATTCCAATCAGAAAGAGATGGAAAAAGACATACAAGAGAACAATCTCAGCGGAATTGTTGTGGCATCCTGTTCTCCAAAGCTGCACCTTACCACTTTCCGTTCAGTGAGTGAAAGGGCCGGATTAAACAAATACAACTACGTTCATGCCAATATACGGGAGCAGGCATCCTGGGCTCACTCGGGCAATAAGCAAGGGGCTACCGAGAAGGCCATTCACCTTGTCAAGGCTGCAATTGCAAAAGCGAGGTTCGCCAAATCCCTTGAACCTACAAGAATTAAATCTCAGAAATCAGTCGCCATTATCGGTGCAGGAGTTGCCGGAATCAAGGCTTCGATTGCTCTCTCAAATATGGGTGACAATGTTTATCTGATTGAAAGGGAGAACAAGATAGGAGGTAAATTAGCCTCTTTGGGGAAAGTTTTTCCCGGCAACATAACCGGAGAAGATATGATTGCAAGGCTTAACGAAGAGGTCAAAAACGAAGATAGAATCACACTCCTTACGAGTACAAAAATAAAAGAGTGCAGCGGTAATATCGGAGATTTCAGAATCAGACTTCAGGATAACATAGAAACGGGAGAACCGGCTGTTTCAGAACGTGAAATCAATGTCGGTTCAATACTCGTTGCAACCGGGTTTGAATCATATACCCCATCCGAGGGAGAATACGGATATAAAGAGATTGATAATGTGATAACTCTCCCTGAATTCAGGGATTTGATCAAAAATGGCAAGGAGGGAAAGGAGCTGGTATTCAAAAACAGAAAAATCCGCGACATCGCTTTTATCTATTGTGTCGGAAGCCGTCAGATTAAAGGTGAGAACAAGTACTGCTCAAGATACTGTTGTTCTGCGGCAATTCAAAGTTCTTTGGATATCAAGGAGAGATTCGGAGATGTACAGGTTTATCACTTCACCAAAGGTGTCAGAACATACGGCTCTCAAGAACTGAAATATGCCGAAGCAAGCCGTTCCGGCGATATTTTCATACAATTCCCCGACAAAGATGAACCTGTAGTCAGTTCTGAAAAGGGAGTCACCTTAATAAAGGCAAAGGATATACTCTCTGCAAAAAAAGAGATAGAGGCCGCGGTTGATTTAGTTGTTCTGGTTACAGGAATGGTCCCTGACAGTGATAAATCGGTAGGTTCACTTCTGAAACTTCCAAGAGGGCGTGATAACTTCTTTAATGAGATTCACATGAAGCTCCGCCCGGTGGAGACTGTAATAGACGGGATTACAATTGCAGGCACATGCCAGGGTCCTAAAGGTGTAATGGAATCGGTAAACTCTGCTCTTTCTGCTGCAGTAAAAACGCACTCTTTTGTAAGTAAAGGAGAGCTGGAGCTTTCACCTATAGTTGCATATACAGATGTTAAAACCTGCGAATGGTGCGGGGCATGCAGTGAAGCCTGTCCATACAATGCCATAAGCAAGAGCGAAGAGGATGGCAAGGTGGTCGCAATTGTGAATAAAACGACTTGTAAAGGTTGCGGGATGTGCCTCCCTGTCTGCGATTCAGATTCTATCGAACTGACATCATTTACAAATAACGAGATTGAGAGCATGATAGAGATACTTGCTAATTGATATTATGGAAAAAGCTACAAGAGAAACGGTAAAGATCCGCAGAGAGAAATGGAAAGTATCCGATGCGGCGAAGAACAATCTGAAAGAGTTCAACAGGATTAAACGAACAATTCTACAAGAGCTGGAGAAGGAGGACCTCACAGTAGCCCAGTTATGTGATAGGACCGGGATGCCTAAAGATGAAGTTGTATACTATCTTCTCTCTCTTGTAAAGTTCGGGTTTGTGGAGACAGGGAACATAGATGACATGGATGAATATTATAACTACAAAATTAAGAGGCAATGACCAGGATAGATCCTAAATTCGGAAAAAAACTCAAGAGATACGGAGCATTTGACTACGACGCGTGCTACAATTGTGGAACTTGTACATCAGTATGCTCTCTGGCTAAAAAGGATGAAGAGTTCCCAAGAGAGATGGTAAGATATAGTGCAACCGGAAACCAGGATGAGATTTTATCCTCACTCAAGCCTTGGTTATGTTATTATTGCGGCGAGTGTTCTACAAATTGCCCAAGAAGTGCCAATCCGGGAGAACTCATGATGTCTCTGCGTAGATGGCTTACTGCCCGTTATGACTGGACAGGGATATCCGGACTACTTTTCACTTCTTTGAAAGCCACGGTAATTGCTCTACTCACAGTAGCAGCAGGGGTAATTCTTTTTGCTTTTTTCATGAATTTTGACCCGGAAGCTGTCATGAAGTACGGCCATTATTTCGAGATGGCTGCAATATCCGGTGTTTTTGCCGTCATTTTGCTGCCTAATCTTATAAGAATGTGGTATTTTACCGTCATAAAACCCGGTTATAAAGTTTCTTTTAAAGCATATTTTATTGCGTTAAAGGAGCTGTTCATACATATGTTCACACAAAAAAGGGCCCTCGGGTGTGATGACAACCGAAAAAGATGGTTTGAACATTTTATACTTGTGATCGGCTACCTTACACTTCTATTTACTACAGTCTTTCTGGATTGGTTCGGAACAGACAGCCTATATGTTATAGTTGGAGGATATATTGTCAGTGCTATTGTTTTTATTGTTACTGCAGATTTTGTGACAGGAAGAATCAAAAAGAGTAAAGAGATAAGCAGGCACTCACGTCCTTCCGACTGGCTATTTGTTATATGGTTGCTTTTGATGGGATTGACTGCCTTTATTGTAAGAATAGCTATTGACACAGATATATTACATGATAATTTCTGGATATATTTGATTCACCTCACAATACTTGCGCAATGGGCTCTGATAATAGTTCCTTTCGGCAAATGGACTCATTTCATATACAGATCATTCGCCATCTATTTTTCAAAATTGACAAGTAATTAATTACACTTTTGCTAATAACCGATTGTTTTTATTCCTAATTTTGGCGTGTTATTAAATCACATCCAATATGGCATTAAAAACAGAGGGGAAAATCTCTCAGGTCATAGGTCCGGTTGTGGACATCAATTTTGAAAAAGAGGACCCGGACGAATCTGTAACACTACCTTCCATACATGATGCAATTAGCATTGAAAGACCTGAAGGCAATATACTAACTGTTGAAGTACAGCAGCATATCGGAGATAAAACAGTCAGATGTGTTGCTATGGATTCAACAGATGGTCTTAAACGAGGCATGAAAGCAACAGCTTCGGGTATGACAATACACATGCCTGTCGGTACACAAATAAAAGGTCGACTGATGAATGTCGTCGGAGAATCCATAGATGGTCTCGGGAAGCTTCAAATGGAGGGTTCATACCCGATTCACCGGGAACCTCCGAGATTTGACGAGCTTGTAACCAGTAAGGAGGTTCTATTTACAGGAATAAAGGTTATTGATCTTCTTGAACCATATTTGAAAGGAGGTAAGATTGGATTATTCGGGGGGGCCGGAGTAGGCAAAACCGTAATAATCATGGAACTCATCAACAACATCGCTAAAAAACATAACGGATTCTCGGTATTTGCAGGGGTCGGCGAACGGACAAGGGAGGGTAATGATCTGCTCCGGGAGATGATTGAATCCGGCGTAATACGTTATGGTGAAGAGTTTCTCAAAAACATGCTGGAGGGAAACTGGGATCTCTCTAAGATTGACAGGAATGAACTGGAAAAATCACAGGCCACATTAGTTTTCGGTCAGATGAACGAACCTCCTGGAGCCCGTTCCAGTGTCGCTCTATCAGGACTCTCTGTTGCAGAATCTTTCAGGGACTCCGGTACAGAAGCGAACGACATTCTCTTTTTTATCGATAATATATTCAGGTTTACTCAGGCAGGATCAGAAGTTTCTGCACTTCTTGGCAGGATGCCTTCTGCAGTGGGCTACCAACCGACTCTTGCAACCGAGATGGGTACGATGCAGGAGAGGATAGCATCTACAAAAAAAGGATCCATAACTTCCATCCAGGCGGTTTATGTACCTGCTGACGACCTTACAGACCCTGCACCTTCCACAACTTTCTCTCACCTTGACGCTACAACCGTCCTCAGCAGAAAGATTGCAGAGTTAGGAATATACCCTGCTGTTGATCCCCTTGAATCTACATCAAGAATTCTTGACCCTCTTATAGTCGGGGACGAGCATTATGAAACAGCCCAGAGAGTAAAACAAATACTGCAAAGAAACAAGGAGTTGCAGGATATTATATCAATCCTTGGCATGGAGGAATTGTCTGATGAGGACAAAACAATAGTAAACAGGGCAAGGAGAGTCCAGCGTTTTCTATCACAACCTTTCTCCGTAGCTGAGCAATATACCGGAATCAAGGGTGAAATGGTCCCTATCGAGGATACTATCAAGGGATTCAAGATGATTCTCGACGGAGAGGTAGACAACCTTCCGGAACAAGCTTTCCTGAATGTCGGGACGATAGAGGAGGCTATCCGGAAAGGCGAAAACATGCTCAAACAAGTATAGTATAAGAATTGATGAAGCTTTCTATATATACTCCTGATAAAAGCCTTTTTAAAGGCGATGTCTCTTCTGTTACTGTTCCCGGGAGGAAGGGGTTATTCACTATTCTGGATAACCATGCTCCTATTATTTCATTACTTGATCCCGGAAAAATAACAGTCAGAACTACCGATGTTGCTGTTGAGAAAGTTTTTGATGTACCTGAAAGCGGCTATGTCAAAGTCCTGAAAAATTCAGTGACGATTTGTATAAATTAAAGATAGGTATTATGGAAAATCTGAATCACAAGTATCTGAAAATACTCCTAATTGGCTATGTGGCGTTTGGAATAGTTGTAGGTTTGATTTTATACTACTTTATACCAGAGCACTATTTCAGCTGGTATCCTGTAATACCATCATACTATTCGATAATAGCAGTTATCCTCTACATATCATTGCGTCATTTCAGGGAAAAGAATCCCTCAAGGATGATCCACGCATATATGATGATGAGGGGAATCAAACTATTACTTACAATCTTGTGTGTCTTGTTATATAATCTTTACATTGATGAGAAAGATGACGAATTCACTATCATAATTTCCGTTTTCTATTTCCTTTACCTTGCGATTGAGACATACCTGTATTTCAAATTCGAATTATCAATCAAGAATGAGAAAAAGAGTTAGACATATTGCAATTCTTCTACTGGCGGCAATTGTTGTTCTTCCGTGCCATCTTTTCGGAAAAGAGATTGATGCGAAGCAAATTATTTTTTCGCATATAAGTGACTCTTACGAATGGCACATTACAACCTGGGGGCAGAAACATATAACAGTTCCACTTCCCATAATAGTTATTGACAAGTCGTGGAGATTAAACGTTTTTCTCTCTTCTAAGGTTGAAAATGGTGCTCTCTATAATAACTTCAAAATTGCAGATAACGGTGAGTTTTCGGGCAAAGTTGTAGAAATAGGGCAAAATGGAGAAATATCAAGGCCGATTGACATTTCATTGACTAAAAGCGCTTTAGCTCTTGTAATTAACAGTCTTATACTAACTATATTAATACTAATAGTTGCCCGATGGTACCGGAGAAAGCCCATGACACCGCCGACCGGCTTTGTAGGGGCGATGGAGATTTTCATTATGGATATCAATGATAATGTCATAAAACCATCTATCGGAGAAAACTATAAAAAATTTGCCCCATATCTTCTTACGGCATTCTTCTTCATATTCATCAACAATGTCATGGGTCTGATTCCTTTGTTCCCGGGCGGGGCCAACACAACCGGAAATATTGCCGTGACAATGGTACTGGCTCTGTGCACATTTTTCGTTGTAAATATTTCCGGTACCAAGCAATACTGGAAAGAGACTGTCTGGCCGGATGTTCCTTTGTGGATGAAGGTTCCACTACCGTTAATGCCTTTGATAGAAATCTTCAGTGTGTTTTCGAAACCTTTTGCCCTTATGATACGTCTGTTTGCCAATATTATGGCAGGACATGCTATAATTTTGTCATTAACAGTGCTGATATTCATAACGGTGGCAATGGGTCCGGCGGTTAACACAAGCATGACAGTGATATCTGTAATATTAAGCATCTTCATGAACTGCCTGGAACTCCTGGTTGCCTATATACAGGCGTATGTTTTCACAATGCTGTCAGCAATATTTATAGGACTTTCACAAGTCGGAAGAAAAAAAGTCGGAACATGTTAAATATTTAATTTAAAATAAAATATATGGCTCTATTTACATTACTTGAAGTAACTGCAACACACATTGGGACAATGGGTGCTGCCATAGGCGCAGGGCTGGCTGCCATAGGCGCAGGCATCGGAATAGGTAAAATCGGAGGGAATGCAATGGACGCAATTGCACGCCAGCCTGAATCAACCGGTGATATAAGAATGACGATGATTATTGCAGCGGCTTTGGTGGAAGGGGCATGCCTCTTCGCTATAGTTGTCTGCTTCCTGGCCATTTAACAAGAATAAGATGTCACTATTGACTCCTGACGCAGGGTTGCTGTTCTGGATGCTGCTCTCTTTCGGAGCTGTGTTTTTCCTTCTTGCAAAATACGGATTTCCTGTTATTGTGAAGATGGTTGAGGAGAGACGCGCATATATACAGCAATCTCTTGATGCTGCCAAGGCAGCTAATGACAAGATTGAAGAGCTGAAAAGAGAGAGTGATGCTATTATTGCGTCTGCCCGTGCCGAGCAGACTAAAATTCTGCATGAAGCACATACGTTTCGTGACAGTATAATCAATTCAGCCAAGGAGGAGGCGGGGAAGTTAACTTCAAAGCTGATAGATGATGCAAAAAAGGAGATTGAGCAAGAACGTGAAAAATCAATGAAGATGATTCGCAATCAGGTAGCCGAACTCTCTGTGAATATTGCCGGCAAGGTCATACGTAAAGAACTTGAGGGCAATGATGCCCACATGGATTTGATAGAAAAATACATCAAGGAAACAACTAGTATAAAATCTTAGATGAACATTGGCATCATATCTACAAGATATGCGCGTGCCTTACTAAACCATGCGCTTGAAAGAGGTACTGAAGATGCTGTCTATGACAGCGTCTTAAGGCTGTCAAAATCATTCCGTGAAGTACCGGAACTTGAAAGTGCTCTTTTGTCTCCGGCAACTCAAATAAAAGAAAAGCTTACTCTTCTGTTAACGGCCTCCGGTAGTGATATACCTGACGAATTCATCAATTTTATAAAACTCACCCTTGCCAAAGAGAGAGAGGCTCTTCTTAAGTCTATATGCCAGATATACCAACAGCTGCACAATACACATCATAACATTACAATCTGCGAGCTGATTACCTCAATTCCTGTCTCTCACGACATTGAGGAGAAAATAAGAAGAATTGTAACATACAGGACCCGCGGGCCTGTTATTATAAATAAGATGGTTGATCCGGAAATCATTGGCGGTTTTGTCTTTGAAATCGGCGACTACAGGCTGGACTCGACTGTAAGAACACAGCTCGAGAGT
>Ga0265297_10004384_pt1 | contig 23198 bp, 25 predicted proteins | sample Munlanlwell13791_FD_192502 | JGI IMG/M metagenome (GOLD analysis project Ga0265297, IMG submission 192502) | Leachate microbial communities from a municipal landfill in Southern Ontario, Canada - Leachate well 137-91 | ecosystem: Engineered > Solid waste > Landfill > Unclassified | place... | reverse complement strand
AAATATCGCCGGCGTCGAGGTCAGAGGAGGAGATTATCCCGTCAACAGCAATTTCGTGGCTGCAGTGGTGGTCCTGGCAACGGTTGGAAATGCGCCCCGGATCAAGGAACTTATGGAGATTGCCCGCACTACCAGGGATGATGCCTCGAAGATTGAGGAGAAAAAACCCCTCTCGTTTGAAGAGGAGATTGAACCATTGTTTGAGTGATCCATCATGAACAGGTATTCCAAGTGTTTTCTTGTGCTTGCCCTGGTATGCCTTTTTATTATACAGGGTGTTGCAGCATTTACTGTCGGAAATATTGCTATATCGCCCTCATCGGATTTGATTTCAGGTCAGACGCAAGTCAGATCCACCTTTGTCATTAATTTTCCCTCCACTGGGGGATACACCTTTGATGATGAGAACACTCTTCAGCTTTTTACTGAGATGAGCAATCCTACCTGGACCTATGCGAGAGTCCAGGATGGAATTGAGAATCCCACTGTGACTCAGGTGGGCCAGAATTTCAATATCCATGGATTCGAACTTTCTTACAAAAAGGCCGAGCTTTCGATGAAGGTCACATTGGAGGCAGTTGCTCCAACAGTGGCCAACTCTGAAGAGAAAATTGTGTTTGCAGTGAGGGAGCTCAATGCTGCGGGTGCAAAGATTGCCAGTTCGGAAGTGTCAAGGAAAAAGTTGGTGGTCAACCCTGCACAAATCCAGGGGTCCATCAGCGAGTCAAAGAACAAGCTATCCGCGTTGCAGGGTCAGATAGACCAGCTCGCAGTATCTGGAATCGATGTATCGGCACTCCAGCAAAAATATAACGATGCGAGCAGTGCTATCCAGAATGCTGAAAAGACTTCTGATATCACAAAAATCTCGCAATTCGTTACCACTGCAAATACCGCCCTATCCTCTGCGGAAACACTGGCCAGCGAACTTGGAATACAGAAGACCATCAATGATGTCGATGGATCGATGACCGAAGTGAATGCATTGATCACCGATTTCAAGGTGAACAGGAGCATGACTTCTGATCCGAGAGTGACCACCCTCATCCTTCAGCATGATTACGCGGCTGATCTTGTGAGTGAAGCAAAAGACTTGCTCTCAGAGAAAAAATTAGATGATGCGAGAGCAAAAGCCGAAGAAGCAAAGCTCAAGGCCGATGAAGCCCTGACCCAGGCGCGTGACCTGAAGACATCCCTGGATGCGAGTCCTTTTGCGTCGATCGGAAACCCGTTTGCAGGACTCTTCTCTGGTGGAGTCCTGATTGCACTCGTCGTGATAGTCCTTATTGTGGTTGGGATAATTGGGGTCTATTTCTTCCGCAAGCGCCGGAAATGGGATGAACTTGGATAATCCTCTTCAACCGACTCCTTTTCACATAGAAGTTTCATGCGATATCCGGTACGTTGTGTTTTCGGATCGGACACGTTGATGCAGAAGGAGATATCTTCCTGGCAGAGTCACTCCTCCCTCTTTTCATCTGAAAAAGCGTGTACTCCCGGAGACTCATTGTGCATTCTGCCGGGAATCTGTTAACGATAATGTTGAAAATCCTGGCAGCAGTGGGTATTCGTAAGGAAAAAGGGTATAGTAGCAATCTAGCCCCCAAAATTTTTGTAAATCGTGTAAGTAATGCCAGTGATTTAGGTTTAGAATATTGCATTTTTTGGGAATTTAAGATGATTTTTTCGCTCTAATTGGAAAAAGTAAAAAGAATTTGAACCGCCGCCGGGGCGTCCTTCGGGGGCAGCGGGGTCAATCGCACATCATATGTGAAATCCAGAACCTGTAATTTTTTTACCTTAATTTTCGTGATGCATTCTTCTTCAAATTCTCGTCCTGACTCTTCTGCGAGATGGGGAGTAATAATGATACTTTACCCACAAAAAAATTCTCTTTCAGACGATGGCAACGGGTGAGGTCAATCCCGCTTTATCATAGAGCCCCGGTCTTGTAAAGATATCAATGTTGATGCTTCCCATCTTGCCGTCCCGTTTCACATAGTATTCCGGAATTCGGTTTTCGTTATCGTAGATTGAGAACCAGTAGGAGAGTTTGTAGGTCTTCTTGTCGTAACCCTGGAGCGATACGAAACTGGACTGGTCATGGGTGATGACCATGTCGGGATTGACCTGGAATATGGCCCCCTCATCAATACGCTTTCCATAGAAATGCATCTTCTCATTCCATATATCCCCGTAATAATACCATGGAAGAGGCCAGTAATTTTCAGATGCGATAACCACTGAGTCAGATGCATCGATGAGCGCCATAACCTTTCGCATGTCCTCCGAGTTCTGCACCTGCACAATAGGTTCGTTCACATCGGCCGGGATGAATGCCACATGCCAGGTCATCAGGATCAGAAACACGCACCCGGCAAGGGCAAAGACGGTCTTCTTTCTGCTCATCAGGTAGACCGCGATGAATATTGCGGGTACAAGCTGGTGGACGATGAGCCACGGCACTTTCTCCCCAATATAGGCATATGCGGCCAGCGTGGCCAGGAACCAGAGGACGCAGAAGAGGAAAAAGAGTTCCTTTTTGTCCCATGGAACCGGTGCCAGGTGGTTTCCCCATACCTTTGACGCTCCTTCGGCCCCATCCGACTGCCCCTTTCTGGTATGAATCCAGGTATTCGCTCGTGCGATCCAGCCGGGAAGCGGATTGTGGCGGTCAGCGAACTGGAGTATCCCGAAGAGTGCCAGGCAAAAGATTGGGATCTCATAGAGGAGGAAGAGCAGGATGTAGAAGAACCAGGGTCCGCAGATACGGCACATGCCATGCATGGAAGCCCAGTGTGTATAGGCTTTGAATACTCCCGTCTCCAGGATCTCGGGATGGAATCCGAAGGATGAGTAAAAGATAGCCATGATGCCCACGGCAATGAGAATCCCGAGAAGAATATCCCGCTTCCAGGTTCGTGGGAATGGAATATACTGCTTCCAGAGGAGGAAGATGCCGAACATCAGGATCAGCACCAGGAAGAGGGGCATATCCTCCTTGAGACACATCCCTCCCCCGGTTGCCAGCCCGGCGATGAGTGCATAGATGAGTTTTCCCCGTTCAAGATATGCGAGCAATGCAACAAGGATCAGCACCGTGAAAAAGACCTGGAAGATGTCATGGCGCAGGAAACGCGAGAAGTATACGAGGTCAGGGGAGATGGCAATGAAAAGGCCCGCAATAAGGGTCTGTTTCCTGTCCAGGTAGCCGAGACGGTGGATTGCGTAGACAAGGGGAATTATCAGTGCCCCGAAGAGTGCGGGAAGGAGGCGGGCAACCAGATCAGACTGCCCGAGGAGAGCGAACATCCCGGCTGTGAGATAGTAGAGGAGAGGACCATGGTACATCGGATCATATGCATACACTCCTTTTATCAGAAGCTCGCAGGCAAACCAGGCATGAATGGCCTCATCATGGTGGAGGAGCTTGAGATCAAGAGCAAAGAAACGCAGGAAAAACCCGCATACCACAATAAGAAAAAAAAGTCCCTCGAAAGAAAAGATGGGCCGGATTCTCTGAATAATACCGGTTGCGGTCAAACCGCTCCCTCAACTTTCCAGTACGATTTCTATGCCGATGTCTTTGGGAACCTGGGTGCGCATCAGCTGGCGGAGTGCCCGCTCATCTGCGTCAATATCAATAAGTCTCTTGTGTACACGCATCTGCCACCGGTCCCAGGTAGCAGTGCCTTCTCCATCAGTGCTCTTCCTGATTGGAACAACAAGGCGCTTGGTAGGCAGCGGAATCGGTCCAGCCAGATTCACGCCCGTGCGCTCCGCGATCTCGCGGATTCGTTCGCAGACCATCTCCACCTTCTTAAAATCTGTCCCTGTGAGGCGTATTCTGGCTTTTTGCATGGATGATCACCAAAAAATAACTGGATGCGGGTCTCACCGCATTTGTTTCGGGGTAATTGCAATGCACATGCCGGCTGCAATGGTCGATCCCATGTCCCTGATGGCAAACCTTCCAAGCTGGGGGAGCTCCTTCACATTTTCAATGACCATGGGTTTTGTGGGTTTGATTTTGATAATTGCTGCATCCCCGGTCTTGATGAAGGTCGGATTCTCCTCTTTGGTCTGGCCGGTCCTGGGATCGAGCTTCTTTACGAGCTCTGTGAAGGTGCAGGCGGTCTGTGTGGTATGGCAGTGGAATACCGGGGTGTATCCCACGGTGATGGCGCTGGGGTGCTGAAGCACCACGATCTGGGCAGTGAATTCGTCTGCAACAGTCGGTGGGGCATCGGACGGGCCGCAGACATCTCCACGGCGCAGGTCGCCCTTGGCGATACCACGGACGTTAAAGCCAACATTATCGCCGGGTAGAGCCTGTGGGATCTCTTCGTGGTGCATCTCGATGGACTTGATCTCGCCCTCTTTATTGGCCGGCATGAAGGAGACTTTCATGCCTTTCTTCATGACACCGGTCTCCACACGGCCTACAGGAACGGTCCCGATACCGCTGATGCTGTACACGTCCTGGATAGGTAAACGCAGGGGCTTGTCAACGGGTTTCTCTGGTTCTTTCAGAGTATCAAGGGACTCCAGAAGAGTAGGGCCTGTATACCAGGGGGTATCTTTGCTCTTCTCTTTGATATTTGCACCCTGGAGAGAGCTGATGGGGATGAAGAGGGTCTCGGAAGGCTTGTACCCAACCATCTGCATCAGTGCGGAGAGATCCTTCTTGACTTCTTCGAATCTCTTCTGGTCGTACTTCGCAGCGTCCATCTTGTTGATGGCAATGATAAGCTGCCCGATGCCGAGTGTCCTGGCAAGGAAGACATGCTCCTTGGTCTGCTCCATGACACCATCGGGTGCAGCGACGACAAGGATTGCTGCATCTGCCTGCGAAGCACCGGTGATCATGTTCTTCACGAAATCCCTGTGTCCGGGACAATCTACGACGGTGAAGTAAAACTTGGGGGTGTCGAAACGCTTGTGGGCGATGTCGATTGTGATACCCCTCTCGCGCTCTTCTTTCAGGTTGTCCATAACCCAGGCGAACTCGAATGTGGCCTTGCCTTTTGACTCGGCCTCTTTACGGTATCCCTCAATGATATGTGCGGGAACAGTCCCGGTCTCGAACATAAGCCTACCGACCGTGGTTGACTTTCCATGGTCGATGTGTCCGATGACCGCCAGGTTCATGTGAGGCTTTTCAGCTGCCATATAATTCCTCCGATAAAAATGAGCCTGTCAGAGTTCAGCCCATTTATACGAGTATAAATTATTGGAAAGGGATCCTTATTAATCGTTTCGATTGACGGTATTCTGGGCTAATTTTACGAAAAATGAGGGTATTACCGACAGAATCATATCAATGGGGGTATAATGCACCTCTCGGAATCATGAAGACTCTGCCACTTTCCAAGGATGCTGGGGGGAACCGCGCCATGGTGGATTGTGCAGACGGAGAAGTGTCTGCATATCGCCATTGTGCATTTTGCGAGTACTGCAAGGGTGTAAGAGTCGGGCCCCGTGTGTATCCCACTCCCCAGGAACAGGTGCTCAATGACGTGAAAAGGGGGGCTGCAGCCGATGAAGCCCTGATGAATGCCGCGCTGCAGTTCAACCAGATGATTCGCGATGGGAATGCCATTGAATGTGCAGATCAGGAGAACCAGGGATTCAAACCCCGGTACAGGCTCTGATTTTACATTCCATCTTGTATTATTGACGAAACTGGGATCTGGTCCCCAATATCCTCTTTAAATTTTCCGAACTGGAGATCGTCAAGCTGCTCAGAGAGGAGCCTGCCACTCCAGGCTCTCCTGTAGACCCACTGGATTATCTTCTCAACCACATCAATCACCGCTTCATGAGAGTTTACGATGATGAGTTCTTTTCCGATCCTGGGATGCCTTCCCCGCCTGCCTCCCACCACAATGAGATAATGCTCCCCTGAGGACTTGATAAGTTCAAAAGGGCACGATCTGACGCATGTTCCGCACTGGACGCACTTCAATGGATCCAACACGGAAATACCCTTTTTAATAGATATTGCCCCTTCCTTGCAGTATTCGACGCATGTTCCGCATCCGGTGCAGACCCCCGGTGTCCTGATAGGCTGGATTCTGCCAATGATCCCGATCTCGTTGAGCATAGGGCTTGTGCATCCATTGGGACATGCAGAAATCGCGATGCGGATCTTGACAGGCATCTCTTTCCCGAAAACGCGGCGGTCGATCTCATTAGCAAGGGATAAAGAGTCGATATTTGCAAAAACACAGCGCTCTATTCCGGGGCATGAGGTGATATTTACTATTTCGTCCCGTTCCGACCCCACGGGTGTCCCGGTTTCTGAAAGATCACGGGATATTTCATCAAGGTAACCATGGTGAATATGTGGCAGCTCGAGGGTTTGCCGTGTTGTGATGTGGACATATGGTGCCTGGTATTTCTCGGCAATACCGGCGATTCCCCGGAGCATATCACTCGTGATAACCCCCGCAGGTATCCGTGTCCGGATGGTGCAGAATTCAGGGTCCCTCTCTGTGATCACCCCGCCCTTCATATGTATTGTATTCTCCTTGACCATGCAGTACACTGCGCCCTGAATGTGAAAAAAGTGCGCATCTGGTTATGCAAGGCAGAGTGCCGCAAGAATGAGAGACCGTGTGATCTCATTGCAGGCACCCACTACATCCCCGTTCACTCCTCCGAAAAGCCGTTTTGAAATATACAGGAGAGCAATGGGACAGGCGACTGTGACGATTGCTCCTGCTGCAAGGGCGATACGCGGTACTGGAAGGAGAAGAAGCGGGAGGCAGAGGAGAGCGGCAAGGAGGGGGAAGTATGGCTTCGAATGTCCCTGTATGGATGCATGCAGACCCTCGTGAAAGGGTTTTCCGAACGTTGAAAGAAATGCCATAGAGAATTTTGCCCCTACCTCTGCGATGACAAGTGCGCAGATGAGGCAGGATGAAGCTGCGAGGGATGAGAATGCAATAAGGGTAATTGAGAGTGCGAGTGCAAGGCCGCCGGTCCCGATCTGCCTGTCAGTCAGGGCCCTGATCCGCCTCTCCATGTCACCATGTGCCATCAGACCATCCCCAAAATCCATCAGGCCGTCAAGGTGGTTGCAGCCCGAAATAAGGAACAGCACACCGATCGCGAGGGCTGCGGCTACGAGGGGCTGGCCTACGAAATACACAATGCAGGCACACATCCCTCCAATCACGTATCCTGCGATCGGGTAAATCCATGAATGCCTGGCAAAATCACCGAATTCGCGAATCCTTCCCAGGGGGAGGATGGTGGTGAACTGGAGCAGGGCAATGATGGATGTCAGTGACATTCGCTGTAGAACCTTGAGGTGCACCCTGCAATGAGTCCGGCGACTGCATCGTCGAGGAATGGGCCGAGTGATCCGAGTATTCCTGGCTTCTTCTGGTCATAGCGAGTGAACTCGAAACGGGCATAGGTTCCACCGATGCATTCGGCAATTGCCATCCCGATGATCTCGTCCGAAAGGAGGAATACCGGGTCGTCCTTTATCTCGGAATTGATCCGCTTCCAGTAGAGTTCGTCTTCGAGCAGTATTGCACCAAGAAGAAGAGAAGAAATGTTGGGATCATTCATATATTTCTCAATCATCTGCCTGATGGAATCTTTCGCCTCCCTTTCCGGGACACCATGAGGAACATACAGCTCCATGGCGGCCCCGAGTATCTCATCCATTCCCGCGCCTTTCTCCTGCAGGCGCTCAGCAACCTCAAACATGTATATGTGGTCCTTTGTACTCACTGGTCTCTCTTCTATGATTATCAGGATTGCTTCTTGAGAAGGGGCGCTAGGTTGATGGACTTGCAAATACGATTGGTAAGGTGACACTCCATATGCCCTTCCTCTCCCAGGAATCCCCGTGCGATTCAAAAAAACCGCTGTTCTGCAGCATCCTTGCAAACACACTCATCTCCCGCGTACCTGGGATCTCCGGTGCAGGCCCAACCCCTGAAAAAACCCTGTTTACCCCGATCCTGGATGCCGAGCTTGTCGCACACGGCGCTATTACCAGTATGCCAGTAAGGTCCGATACACCAACAGGATGCCCTACTCCCGCATCCATTACAAGGGCCATGATGCAGCTGTGCGGGATTACACCCATGTTTATCAATGCCGGCCTTTCCCACCGGCCTACGATTCCATGCCTCGATATATATGGCGATCCTGGAAATGATCCCAGGGTCACAGATGCGGTCCCACGTGCGAATGAGATGTACGAAGCCGGGCGGTGGCTTGGGCGGGCGCTCTTACAGTCATGCGACCTGCTGGTTGTGGGTGAATGCGTGCCGGGCGGTACCACCACAGCCCTCTGCGTCCTGCGGGCACTGGGATACCCGGCCAGGGTCAGTTCCAGTTATGTGGAGAATCCAGTGCACCTGAAAGATGCAGTGTGGCAGGCCGTTTCCCGGAGGATAGAAAAGAAGGGTGCAGAGGTGGCTTCTCCTCTCGACATACTCAGGTGTACTGGAGATCCCATGATGCCAGTGTGCGCTGGGATTGTCAGCACATTTTCCCACAGGCTGGTGCTCGCGGGAGGAACCCAGATGCTTGCCGTTGCTGCGGTTGTGAAGGGGATGGGTTTCCGGGTACCGATGGTTGCAACAACAGTGTATGTCCGCGATGATCCCTCAGCGAATTTCGCAGAGATTGCAGAAAGTATTGGAGTTCCGGTCGTATATGTTGACCCTGAGTTCGGCGACCTGGGGCACGCTGGCCTTGCGAGGTATTGCATCGGTGAGGTCAAGGAGGGTATGGGAGCAGGCGGAGCAATGTTCATGGCATATATCATGGGTCATACACCTTCTGCCATCAGGAACTGCATCTTCGAGACAGTCAGGTCCTACTCATAAGAAAGCCTCATTGGGGGGCAGATCAACAGGATTCCCGATGGGACAACCAGGGCCTTCATTGTGAAAGAGTCATTAAATGGAAAAAACGCCAATAATGTGAGGAACATGCTCCCCATTTACATCGTCAATAATTACGGGCAGTTCAACCACCTTATCCTGCGCATGTTCCGGGATCTCGATATTGATGCGAAGTTAATCCCAAACAGCACCTCTCCGGACGAGATTGCAGGATCATGCAGGGGGATTGTGATTGGAGGGGGACCCGATATCGGAAGGAGCGGGAACTCATCCCGTTACCTCACGCTGGATCTCCCGGTCCTGGGTATCTGCCTCGGGCTTCATATCATCGCAATGGAATACGGGGGTAGTGTGCGCCAGGGAAAAACAGGTGGTTACGGCCCGGTGGATGTGGAAGTTGTTGAGGAGGGAGCGATCCTATCCGGATATCCCGGGACCATCAGTGTATGGGCTTCTCATGCAGACGAAGTGGCCATAGTGCCGCCTGACTTTCGGCTGCTTGCCAGATCTGCTGTGTGCCCTCATGAAGCCATTGCCCACAAGGACAAGAATATCTTCGGGTTGCAATGGCATCCGGAGGTCAGCCATACTGTGGATGGGAGAAAAGTCTATGAAAATTTTGATGCCATCTGCAGGGAGCACAGACCGTGAGCGAAGGGGAGCCATCCGGTCTTGTTGAACGAATTGCTGAGCGAATACGAGGCATTGGGTTCTCCTGTACCCTGTGTGGAGATTGCTGCAGGGGCTTTCCCGATGACAATAACCTTGTAATGGTCTCTCCCTCCGAGATCCGATGCCTATCGGAGACATGTCTCCTTGCGCGTGATGAAATTGCAGAACCATATCCCGAAAGTATCGCGCTTGCTGACGGGACCAACCTCACTCTGGGCTGGGCGATTCGCCGGGTTCAGGGAGAATGCCGGTTTTTCAGGAATGGATCCTGCATAGTGTATGAATCAAGGCCCTGGATCTGCCGTACCTACCCATTTATGCTTGACGGGGAGACACTCCTCGTCTTCCCGTGCAGGGGCCTTGGTGGATCCATTGGCAGAAAAGAGGCTCTTTCACTCGCAGGTGACCTCGTATCCCGTAAGGTAGCAGAGGATGAGGAAGAGGAGAAGATACGGAAAGTGCTCATTTCACCGCTTCCCAAGGTGAAAGGGAGACTCATCATTGACAGTGATGGGGTGACGGTTCTATGACCGGAACGCTCCGGATCGTGGGAACCGCCCACGTCTCTCAGAAGAGTATCGAGGAAGTCCGTGAAGCAATTGCCGAATTCCAGCCTGATGTTATCGCGGTGGAACTTGATCCAGGCCGTTATGCCGCGATCAGGAATCAGGCGAAAGATCCCTCGGTAAAGGATGTTCTTGAGGCAAAGAACTTCACGCAGGTACTGGTGCAGTGGATACTTGCATATCTTCAGAGGCGCATCGGACTTGACCTCGGTGTGGAACCCGGTGCAGAGATGAAGGCAGCAATCGCTGAAGCGGAAGCACGCAATACTCCGGTTGCGCTCATCGACCGGGACATCAATATCACCCTGCGGCGGTTCTGGAATTCCCTCTCGATTCTTGAAAAAATAAGGATGATCTATGCACTGGGGGTATCAGTTGTTGGCATCGATGATGCAGAAATCGACGTCGAGGAGCTCAAGAAGCAGGACATGATTGCCCTGGCGATGGAGGAGTTCCGAAAATTTTCTCCGAATGGTGCAAAGGCCCTTATCGATGAGCGTGACGCCTACCTTGCCCGGAACATCGTGGACCTTACCACAACGCATGAAAGGGTACTTGCGGTCCTGGGTGCAGGGCATGTGAAGGGAGTGGAACGGTATGTGGAATCACCAGGTACCATTCCCCCTCTACAATCGCTGACTGCCGATGTGAAATCATTGCCCTGGGGCCTGATCTTCGGTGTGGCAGTGACAGCCCTTTTCGTATTCCTCCTCGTTGCCCTCGCGTTCTCTGGTGTCGGGTTTGAGGTATTGATCATGGCCCTCGTGTACTGGGTGCTCGTCCATGGTGTACTGACCGCGGTATTCACCCTTGCAGCCCGGGGCCACCCGCTCTCCGCTCTTACCGGCCTTGCCGTCTCGTGGTTCACTGCATTAAACCCGCTGATTGCTGCAGGATGGTTTTCGGCCATTGTCGAAGCGAAGATACGAAAACCGGCGCCTTCCGATTTCCGTGCAATATTCCAGGCAGAAAGTATTACGGACATGATGAAGGTCCCGCTGTTCCGGGTAGTGCTGGTTGCCGCCCTTGCGAATGTGGGCAGCACGCTCGGTACCATACTCTATTTCATGGTCATTTTCCCGGTGCTGGGAATTGATCCTGTTGTGCTGGTCACCCTGGGACTGTCAAACATGTGGAGTGCAACAATAGGCATCTTCCATTGAATCAGAAGGAATGTTCCCTTTTTTCACCGCCGGGAGAAGGTTTATAATTCACATCGTGCTCTCCTGTGTATGAAGATCTCATTCGGAACACGAGGATGGATCGCCGCATTTCTCAGCATACTAAGCCTCCTTATTCTTGCAGCTCCCTCAACTGCCGGACTCAACACCATTCCCGCAGGCGCCACCGTATTTATCGGAGAGGAAAATCTCGATATCACGGCAAGTGGTGCGGTGCCCGGATCGTCCCTCGTATGGTACGGGCCCGGGGGATCGGTCACCAGCAGTCCGGCCGCCCAGGTCACAGTAGGAGATCCGGCGGCTTTTTATGCCTCCCCTGCGTCTTTTTCGGGTAAGACCGGGCCCTGGTTCCTGCTTCCGGGAAATTCCATCGCGTTCTACATCAAGGAACCAACCCTTGAGATCCGGGTTGTGGACTATTCCTCGGACTTTGTGATAGGATCCGGGGCTATATGGGTTCCCAAGGGGGATACCGTGGGTTTTCGTATCGACACGAACCTCTGGGAAATGGCGCTCCGGGGGAGTGTATCCGGAGCTCCCGTAATTGTAAGGCTGACAGGGCCCGGGGAAATTCAGTTCTCATCTCTCGGAGGATACAGCCTTGAAGATATCTCTATCCCTTCTGTTCCTTTCGAGACCGGACCAGTCTGGCCAACCGGCCTTTCTCAATACCCTGCAGGTACCTATACTGTATTTGCGCGGTGCGACGCGAATGATCTCTCGGACAACAATCCCTCAAAAGGGAAGGCTATCAGCGAAGAGGTAACGTTCCTCCTGCAAAAAGACAACCCTCTCATCACCCCGACAACCCCGACACAGCGACCCACAACCAATCTCCCTTCCACACTCACTCCAATCTCCTCTGATACTGCCACCATCCCTCCTCTCACAACTATCCAGACAATCCCAATCACCACACAGGAGACCGTAATCCCCAGGGAAACAACCATGCTACCCACTACGGTTCCCGGGTTTGACGCACTCCTGGGTATCGCATCGGTTATTACCGCGTTCTCACTCACGGTCATGGCAGGAAGGCGGTCCTGATCCAATCAGGATGAGGGCATAATGGAAAGACATCTTTTTTTTCTCGGGCAGCAATGCGATCTCCATGAATATTGTCACCACTACGATCAAGTCCCGGCACAGTGTTCGCAAATATAAACCGGATGCTGTTGACGAGAACGTTCTCAGGGATGTCCTTGAGTGTGCCAGACATGCCCCCACCGCGATGAACCTGCAGCCATGGCTTTTTGGTGTGATTCGTGACCGTGAACTCCTTAAAAAGATTGGCGGCCTGACAGATCACGGTAAATTCATCGCTGATGCCTCACTCTGCGTTGCGGTGTTCGGGGAGCGGAAGGCAAAATACTATCTGGAAGACTGTTGTGCAGCAACCGAGACGATAATCCTTGCATTCCTGGCATACGGTGTCGGCAGTTGCTGGGTGGCTGGAGAGAAGAAGGAGTATGCAGACACTGTCAGGAAACTCCTTGAGGTCCCCGATGACTACACTCTTGTATCGCTCATCCCGGCAGGGTATCCCGCAGATCTTACTATCCAGAAGAAAAAAGACCTTGATCTGGTGGTCTTCAACGAAAAGTTCACACAGGACCATTAAATCAATCCGGGGTTGAGATACACAGGGGGAACAGGGTTGAGATTCCCTGTATCATCACCATTCCCGGGAGGATAGCATGAATCAATCTGAGCCTTATCGCGAACTTGGTCCTGAACAATGCCAGGAAAATTCTTGAAGGAGCGGACCGGGATACCTGTATTATCCTTGACGTCCGGACACCGGAGGAGTATGCCCGGGGTCATATCAGGGGATCAGCAAACGAAAATTTCTTCTCTCCTGATTTCAGGAATATCATCTCAAATCTTGACAGGGATAAGAAATACGTTGTATACTGCGCACAGGGAACACGCGGATCCAGGACAATGAAAACCTCATGCGAGACCTCGGATTTTCCGATGTCACACATATCCGGGGTGGCATCTCGGCATGGCAGGATGCAGGTCTCCCGGTTGAGAAATAACACCGCGCTCCGAATTTCCCTTTTTTTTCTGCTTCATTCATCAGCCATGTCGATGGCATCACGTGGATTGATGATCCTACAGTATTCAAAGAAAATGCAATCAGCCCTGGTATGAAATCCGATCAGTAAATTACAGGTATTATAGTGATGCAATAGGGATATTTCCCCGCATCAAAGGTATAAGGCATCCACTAAAGGAGGGCCAATAGAACCCCCCGGTCAGCAACAATTTCAATCATGACATACCAACTATCACGCATGAAACGACCAGTCCTCCAGGTTGCCCTCGACATCACGGAACTCGACCGGGCTGTCCAGATTGCCCGCGAAGCGGTGGAGGGAGGGGCAGACTGGATCGAAGCAGGGACTCCCCTGATAAAGAGCGAGGGAATGGAGGCGGTCAGGCGTCTCCGGGCTCTTTTCCCCGGGCACGAGATTGTGGCGGACATGAAGATTGCCGATACCGGGACCCTTGAGGTTGAGATGGCAGCAAAAGCGGGAGCATCGGTGGTCTGCATCCTTGCGGATGCGGATGACACTGTCATTTCTGAAGCGGTCCGGGCTGCAGGCCTTTATGGCGTGCGGCTTATGGGTGACCTGATTAATGTCCCGGATCCATGCAGGAGAGCAATCGAGCTTGAGGCGCTTGGTGTCCATATTATCAATGGCCATGTAGGAATCGACCAGCAGATGCTCGGGAAGAGCTCGCTTACGATGATGCGATCACTGAAGGGATCAGTGGCGATTCCAGTCGCCGTCGCAGGAGGTCTTGATGCCATAACAGCCCCTCAGGCAGTTGTCAGCGGGGCTGACATTGTGATCGTGGGGAGTGCCATCACAAAGTCGGCGGGAGTCACAGAATCAACCCGGAAGATCAGGGACGCAATCGACTCTCCGGGACTACCCAGGGAGGAGCGGACCAGCCCCGATCAGAAAATACGGGAGATCCTCTGCACAGTCTCCACCCCCAACATATCTGATGCGATCCACCGCAAGGGGGCAATGGAAGGGATCACATCACTCTGTGGGGATGTCAGGATGGTGGGGAGAGCAGTCACGGTCCAGGGTTTTGCGGGAGACTGGGCAAAACCCGTTGAAGCAATCGATGTTGCTGAGCCCGGGGATGTGCTCGTGATCAATAATGACGGGGCGACTCACGTGGCATGCTGGGGGGAGCTTGCAACCATGAGTGCCATGGAACGGGGGCTTTCTGGTGTGGTAATTGACGGTTCAGCCAGGGATGTGGATGACATACGCACACTGGGATTCCCGGTATTTTCCCGCGCTATCACTCCAAATGCCGGTGAACCCAAAGGTTTCGGGGAGATCAATGCGGAGATCAGGTGCGGCGGACAGGCAGTTCATCCCGGCGACTGGATTGTGGGCGATGCAAGCGGCGTGGTGGTGATTCCCCGGGAGAGAGCCTTCGAGATCGCACGCCGTGCCCTTGAGGTCAGGAAGACCGAAGAGAGGGTCAGGGAGGAAATTCGAAGGGGAAGCACGCTGTCCCGGGTCTCTGACCTTATCCGGTGGGAGAAAAAATAGGGGATCAGAATTTACTGGAAGAGGGAACTCTCGAGCAGAGTTCCCCCTCCCTTTTTTATTGCGGTGATCGCCGATTCCACGTTGTCCACCCGGAGTATGAGAACCGCTCCCTCTTTTCCGGAATAGGCATATGCATACTCAATATTGATCATTCCTTCCCCGAGCATTCTGGCTATATCATGGAGTCCGCCCGGTTCATCCTTCATACGGACAGCAATGACATCGGTAAAGGCGACGTTGAATCCGAGTTCACCCAGTTTTTCATGCGCTTTCTGGGGTTTGTCCACAAGTGCCCGTACCACGCCGAAACCATCCGCCTCGGCAATGGAGAAAGCCAGGATATTGATCTTCTCTTCCTGGAGCGCCCTTGCAATTGCTGCAAGACGACCGGGTTTGTTTTCAGAGAATACAGATATCTGCTTGATGACGAATGTGTTCTTTTTCATATCAGATCTTCCTCCTGTCAATTACCCTCTTTGCTTTACCCTCGAACCTGGGGAGTGAGCCCGGTTCAACCAGCTCCACGTCCACTGCCACGTTGAGGATGTTCCGGAGCTTGTGTTCCACTTTCTTTCGTATGCCCATCAGGTCAGTAATCTTGTCAGAAAATGCATCCTTGTTCACTTCTACCTGGACCAGCATGTCATCGAGTGCACCTTTCCGGTCCACAATGATCTGGAAGTGCTGCCCCACCTCGGGAATTGACATCAACGCATACTCGATCTGCGAGGGGAAGACGTTGATACCCCTGATGATGAGCATATCATCGACCCTCCCGGTAATCCGCTGAACCCTGGGGTGTGTCCTTCCGCAGGCACATACCGAATCGTCGATACTACTGATATCCCCTATCCGGTACCGTACGAGAGGAAGCGCCTCCTTCTGCAGCATGGTGATCACCATCTCGCCGCGTTCTCCTGCAGGGAGCGGTTCGAGTGTATCAGGGTCAAGTATCTCCACATACGCAAGGTCTCCCCAGACATGGAATCCTTTCTGTTCGGCACACTCACAGAACATAGGTCCGTAGAGTTCACTCGTTCCATAAATGTCATATGCCCGGATTCCCAGCCAATCCTGGATCCTCTGCCTCATCTGTTCGGACCATGGTTCAGCCCCGAGAATTCCGGTTCTGAGCAGGGTATCTTTCTTGATGCTTATCCCCATTTTTTCTGCGACCTCACCTATGTGGAGGAGATAAGAAGGGGTACAGGCAATTGCAGTGGTCTTCAAATCCTGCATCAGTTCGATCTGCCGCTCAGTATTGCCAACGCTCGTGGGGAGCACAGTGGCCCCGATGCGCTCGGCCCCGTAGTGAAGGCCCAGGCCACCGGTAAAGAGTCCATAGCCATAACTCACCTGCATCACATCGCCACGTCCAAGGCCGCACGAGACCAGGCCCCGGGCGAGCGACACGGTCCAATTTTCGATATCTCTTGCTGTATACCCGACAACAGTAGGTTTCCCGGTAGTCCCTGAAGAGACATGGTACCTGACCAGTTCGTCCTGCGTCGCAACAAACAGCTTGTCAGGGTAGTTATCACGCAGATCCCGCTTGTACATGAAGGGAAGTTTCCCGATATCGGCCAGGCTTCGTATATCATCAGGATGGACGTGAGTCTCCTCCATGCGGTGGTGGTAGAACGGGCTGAAGCTATAGAGATAGGAGATACGCGTCTTGAGGAGTCTGTACTGCAGTCTCTCGAGATCTTCCTTTGGCATCTCCTCGATGCGGGGATCCCACGGCCCCATCACATCTCCCCCCTGCGGTCTATCACCCGTTTTGCCTTCCCCTCAAACCTTGGAAGTGATCCCGGCTCGACCAGTTTCACGGTGGTGCGGAGTTCAAGAGTGTCCCGGAGTTCTTTTACGACTTTCTTCTGGATCCGTGCCAGATCCTGCAATTCGCCTGAAAAGTAATCGCGGTTGATCTCCACGTCGATCGTCATCTCGTCCAGGTGGTTGATTCTGTCAACATAGACCATGAACTGGTCTCCCACTTCGGGGATTCTCAGTAATACATGTTCGATCTGTGATGGGAAGACGTTGATACCCCTGATCACAAGCATGTCGTCGCTCCTTCCCGTAATACGGGCGACCTTCCTGGACCGGCCGCAAAGGCAGTCATCCTCAAACCTCATGGTGATATCACCTGTCCGGTAGCGAAGGAGTGGCATTGCCTCTTTCACGAGCGGAGTGACCACAAGTTCGCCGCGTTCTCCATCTCCAAGCACCTCCCCGGTTGCAGGATTGATGATCTCAACAAGGTAACAGTCATGCCATATGTGCAGCCCGTTCCTTTCAGGGCATTCAAATGCCACACCCGGTCCAAAAAGTTCAGAGATGCCATAGGAATCATACGCCGTGACTCCCAGTTTCTTCTCAAGTTCTACCCGCATCGAACCTGACCACGGCTCGGCTCCAAAGAGGCCTGTGCTCAGTGATTCCATGTGAGCATCCATTTCTTCGGCGACCTCAGCGAGGTGCATTGCATAACTCGGGGTGCAATGGATCGCAGTAACTCCGAAATCCTGAATCATCTCGATCTGTCTCCTCGTATTCCCGGTGGCGCTCGGGATCACGGTCATACCTATCTTTTCTGCGCCATAGTGAAACCCGAGACCTCCCGTGAACATTCCGTAATTCACCATGTTCTGGAAGACATCCCTGTCTGTGAGTCCCACCATCGTCATATTTCTGGCTATCAGGGTAGCCCAGGCATCCAGGTCACTCCTGGTGTATCCCACAACAGTTGGTTTTCCCGTGGTCCCCGAAGTGGTATGAATACGGACCACCTGCTGAAGAGGCACTGCAAAGAATCCAAACGGGTAACCATCGCGGAGATCCTGCTTCCTTGTGAATGGGATCTTCTGGATGTCGTCGAGGGTTTTAATATCCGGGGTTTTTACCCGGGCAGATTTCAACTTCTGCCGGTAAAACTCCACGTTCTGGACCTGAAGGAGGGTTTTTTTCAGTCTTTTTAACTGGAGCCTCTCGAGGTCTTTTTTCGGGAGAGTCTCAACCTTTTCATCCCAGAACATGGTACCCTGTCCTGTGTTCATTGTTGATCTCTGTAATGTTCGTCATTCTGCCACCAAATCAGCCTGTTCCTTTCTACAGCACACCGGGAATGGGGCGTCCTGCGGATCTGACGCAGCTTGCATAGAACATTGTGCCGGCGGACGAAAAATATTGTCAAGGATTGTCACGGTCGAACACCGTATAGGTGGGCTTCTCATACAAGCCATGCGGTTGGAGTGACACGGGGAACGATGCATTCATGTAGCATAATCCGGGATAGTCTAATGCAGAAAAATTCCCTGTTGTGGAGAGGAAATGGAGGAACACAAAGACATTTCGGTTCCATGGTATCTGGTATCCGGATTCGGAGCCCATCTGAAAGCGACATCCCGGACTCTTGTAATACAGAAAAATGGTCAGGTTGAGGAGATACCTCTCACGAAAATACGGCATCTCCTCGTGATGGGCGGGCATTTTGTCCACAGCGGGGTGATATCAAGGTTGCTTTCATCTGGTGCGTGTGTCTCCTTCTTTGAAGCTGATGGCGAACCGCTGGGAATTTTAAAGCCTTTTGGTTTTCATTATGATGATCTTGTCAGGGAGGCTCAGCAGAAAGCATTCTCCCATTCATATGCAATGGCCATTACAAAGGGGAGCCTGCATTCCCGCATTCGTGCCCTGCAGCGACTCGAAGAGGATCTTGGAGAAGCACTCTTCTACGAGGGAGAATTTGAGATAATGGAGAAGAGTCTCGCAGAACTTGAGTTCCTTGTCAGGGTGGAGGAGGTACGCAGGATTCACCGTCTTGTCACGGACATGTATTATGAAATACTTGCACGGACGTTTCCCCATGAACTGGGATTCCGGCGCCGCTCTCCCCGTCCTCATCAAGACGTTGTAAACACGCTGCTCTCTTTTGGGTACGGGCTCCTTTTCGGGAACGCGTGTGTGGCAGCGATTGGAGCCCACCTTGACCCTGATATCGGATTCCTGCACAGGGGCAAGGGAGGACTGGTCAATGATCTGATCGATCCATTCAAGACAGAAATGGTCGACATTCCGATCTCAATCCTTGTCAGGGAAGGAATTCCCGAAGATGAATATGAATGCGGACCTGCCAGGTGTACCCTCTCTGATGAACTCATCCACACCGTGATTGGTCGAATAAGGGAAAGCATCCGCCAGGACCTCATCGATAACCAGGTTCTGGCTCTTTGTGACGCACTCCTCAAAAAGACAGAATATGTAGTCCGCCCATGTCAGGGTACCTGACAATTCAGTCATCAGTTTTGAGAATGGAAAATTCGCGGAATGATCTCGTTTGAATCTCCGCAGTCTCGATATCTTTGATGAGTGCCCGCGGGCATCCATAGATCGTCGAGATGAACTTATCCAGGAGGATGGGATCCAGGGTCGCGACAATCCGGACCGCACCATCAGGGAGGTTCATGACCTCTCCCCTTATATTGAGCTTCCCGGCTAAGTGCCGGATACAGTTCCGCATCCCGATCCCCTGGACTCTTCCTGTAATCTTTATCTCGACTGTTTTCATGGAGCCCCTCGGTTGTCCCTCTCGCCCGGGAATTACAAACCCAGGTATGTTATCGGAAATGGTATCTGGGTCCATATCAGAATTTCTTTCCGCAGTACTTCCGAAAGTAAATATGAGGTAGGATAACATGAAAGCTAGAGAAAAGGCAGAAAAACTAATGGATCTCAAAAAGGATTTGTACTTTCACTCCTTATCCAAAAAAGCTTTATATTATCAATGCATACTCTTTCATGACGAAGGAGATTGGTGAAAATGCAAAAGTGCCTGCAAATCACTAAGAACGCGAGGCCAAGGACCTCAATTATATATGAGCCACAGGGTCGCGCGCGTGAATATGCAGAGCTGGCAGCTAATCTTTATCGTGGTTGTGATCACGGCTGCACATATTGCTATGCTCCCCTCGCGACTCGGACAAATAGGGAGAGTTTTCATCAACCTAGTGTAAGAAATAATGTAATCGAAAAATTTAGGCACGATGCAAAAGAATTGGAGAGAGTTGGTGAAACTCGCCCTATCCTTCTCTCCTTCACAACAGACCCATATCAACATCTCGATATTAAGGAGAAATTAACCCGTAAAGCCATCGATACTTTGCATTATCACAATTTAAAAGTGACAATACTCACAAAAGGGGGAAAACGTTCAGAAAGGGATTTTGATTTATTAACAAAAAGACCAGAATTGAGTGAGTATGGGGTTACTCTTGTTTTCATTAACGAAGAGCAAAGAGAAGAGATTGAACCATTTGCGGCCTCAACATATGAAAGGATAAATTCGTTAAAGAGGGCACATAATCAAGGAATTCGAACCTATGTCTCATTAGAGCCGGTATGGGAGCCGAAACAAACATTAAAGTTGATAGAAATGACTTCTGACTTTGTTGATTTTTATAAAGTTGGGAAACTAAATTATCATTCTCAGAAAGCAAATGTTGATTGGAGGAAATTTAGAATTGATGTTTGTAAAAAATTAAATGATTTGGGAAAAAACTACTATATTAAAGAGGATTTAAAAAAATTCATCTAATTTAACCATTTCTCAAGACCCTGCTGTGTTGGATTATCCCTTTTAAAAGATGATAGGGTGGCTTCAGGCTTCCATCTATATATTTTGTATTCTTCCCATTCTTTCATCTTTTTCATCATCGTATAATAGCCGGCGTCACTATCAGTTACCAACAACATCGTATAAACAACACCACCTTTTGCAGCATTGACTAACGCAATTAATGGACGTTTGTTATACAAATTCGATAGTCTCTCTGCGTAAACATCAAGAATTACACGCCGTGTACATTTTTCTATGCCCTGTTCCCTCCATTTTTTTTCATATTTTTCGTATAAAGGTCTCCATTCATCTTCAGATAGACCAATGGCATTACTAAAAATTTCAGGTTTCTTATTAATGTTCCTCTGAATAATTGATGTCATTAGATTGATTATTAGTTCAGGCTTCTTAGCAGGTACCCCTTCTTTATATTGCTTGCCTACTGTAGATCCAATATTTTCGACAATTTCCCAGGGTAATTGATCAGGATGGCATGGATCTAAAATCCATAAACTTGGAAAATCTTTATTCAAATTTCTCAAGGCAATTTTCGTGGCCCTATGTATTTCCTCAGAGATGAATATTGTCTTTTCAAAGACATGTGGACAGTCCTCAAGGTCCCGTATACTCCTTTTTAGAATTTCTAATTGCTTTTCACATTTCTCTGGATCCTCATCATAAGAATTTAAAAAAAGTAAATTACCTTTTGGATATTCCCCGAATGCTTTTGCAGCCAGTAAAGCAGATCCATGCCATGAAGATTTAATATATTTATCGTGGGCCAATCCACTAGCAGCGTATAAATCAAAGAAATCAACTGTTGGGGGATTTTTCTTTGATTTTAGCCCGACATTTTCAACCCAAATCCCTAAATAAATTTCAATAAATTTATGTTTCAATTTTTGATGGATACCTAACTGTTCATAATATTCAATTTCTTCCTCCTCAATATCTTGAATTAAAAAAGGATTTTCACTCGATTCAGGAACCATTTAAATCTTCTATTATTATTTAGACTCTATAAATTATTCCTCTTCATTAACTTGCCTTTCTCGTCGGGTAACCCAAGCTCTCTTGGCAGTCTCGCTTCTATTTTTCTGATGTTTTTCAATCCAGAGTTTAACGGCTTCTTGTAAAGCTAAGCTTAAATTCCCCCTCTTCATCCCTAATTCTTTTGCTACTTCTTGCCGGAATTCTTCTTCTAATTCATCTGGAAGAATGATATCAATTCGACCCATGTTCTATCGGTTTCAATGTTACACTTATACACTTATATGGTTTTCCCCCTAACCACAATTAATATATAGAATTAAGTGTATATGTGGTTATGTGTATAGGTGTATAAATTACTTTAAAAATTAGTGAGAACAGGAGGGTTCGCCCGCCAAGACTGGCCCTCCCGTGCAAGAGTGATCCCAGGTGAATGAAATCGACTCTGCAAATGAACAATTCGGCGTTCATGGAGTTAAATCCAATCGATACAGGCAGAGCCGATTATTGAATGAAACCTGGAATCTCGTGAATAAAGTGATAAAGCCTCATCTAAAATTTAAAACTCATCACAATATCAGATATTCGCCCGATGATTTTCTCAAGGTCATCACCTTCGCAGGAATCAACCATGACTTTGCCGAAGGAACATCAAATTACTTTAAGATTTCTTCAAAGCGCGGCTGTCCGAACGCTGATACCGTTTTGTATCATCTGAAGAAATTTTCAGAAACCGAGCTGTTAGATATCCACGAATCAATCTCCGATAATATCCTCACACTAGCAAAAAAGAAAGGGATCCTTGACAAAAAGGTCGATGTTGCCATTGATGCCACAGAGGATCTCTATTATGGTAACAAGAATGACCTGATGGTTGTTGGGACCAAACCCCAAAAGGGAACCTCCAGGGCTTTCCGTTATGCAACACTCACAATTGTTGAACCAGGTTGCAGATTTACAATTAAGGTCATCCCAATGGGCAAATCGACTACAAAAAGGGAGGTTGTCCATAATCTCCTCGAATATGCAAAAAAGCGGATAAAAATTGGTAATGTATTCCTTGACAGGGGATTCTATCAGGCTGATGTAATATCAGTATTAAATGAAATGGACCTTAATTTCGTAATGCCCGCTGTTTTGCATAAAAAAGCCATTAGAATGATGCATGGCCGGGAGCCTCCAAAAATCCTTCCTATTGAAATAGGTTCCTGGGGTAAGACTTCGAAGGCAAAATTGGTCATTATTCTCGATAAGAACATGGAAAAGAGGGCTTTCATTACGAATATAGATCTTGATCTTAAACGTACACGGGTGTTAGATCATCTGTATTCGAAAAGATGGGGGATAGAGACGAGTTATCGCGTGAAAAAAGAATTTCGACCGAAAACAACGTCTAAAAATTATATTATCAGGTTATTCTATTTCCTGTTCTCCGTTTGTCTGTATAATCTCTGGCAATTAGTGAATATCACGATAAAAATATTAGTCGAATTGGCGGGTGAAAAAGAATCTACAATAACGGCTAAGGTATTCGGCCGGGGATTATTCCTGATTTTTAAGGAATGTGGGGTTGGACCGCCCGATAATTGGAATCAATCTACCTGACTTCGCCAGAAGAAGGAAGAGAAGGTAGTGTTTACAGAATTATATGCACAAAAACACAACCTTCTCATTAGGCAATATAGCATTGATCGATAAAATTGATTCGG
>Ga0265297_10004382_pt1 | contig 23205 bp, 40 predicted proteins | sample Munlanlwell13791_FD_192502 | JGI IMG/M metagenome (GOLD analysis project Ga0265297, IMG submission 192502) | Leachate microbial communities from a municipal landfill in Southern Ontario, Canada - Leachate well 137-91 | ecosystem: Engineered > Solid waste > Landfill > Unclassified | place... | reverse complement strand
CAGATTTGCCACCACCTACGAGCCAATCAGGAGCACCATCTTCCACACCTGTAAGGATTGGGGCAATAAACGTTGATACGGCTGCGCCCGCACTGCGAGTTGGAAGCGGAGCTTAAGAATATCAGTCCAGAAACATATATTTCCCTTCTTTTTGTTGTAGCCGTGTGGGCTTGCAGCCTGCCCGGCTTTTTTTTGTTGGATATATTTTTCTTGCAATTCCTTGCAAAAGTTGGTATACTATTGTAATAAAATTGTTCTTTTACAAAGGAAAAATATATGGGAAAAATCATGGAACACACAAGGATAAACGGACTTAGAACCAAAAAAGATGGCTCAAAAGTCCAAACTGTAAGCTACGATATTCCCGTTGAAATTGTTGAAAGATTGGAAGAAATAAAAGAAAAAACGGGAATTTCTAAAAATTTTTTAGTCGCTAAGGCATTGAAATTATTGATACTTAGCGAAAGTGATAAAAATAATTAAATATTTTTACAAGTTTTTACTTGCAAAAATTTAAAAGGTATGGTATACTGTAAGTACAAAAGTGAGAGAAAAAAAGTTGACTCTCACTAAACCAAAAACCGAAACAAAAAAAAATAAGGAATGAAACTATGAGTAAAGTAGAAATTAATGAAAGTGGAATATTAGCGACAGTACATTTTTCCGAGCTAGATGGAAACGGCGAAGAATACACTCCTGAAAAAATAGTCATCGTGAGTTACGATGACGAGTACAAAAACGGCATCGGCCACGATAGTGACGGGAATGCCGTGAAATTTGACGACGAAAGTTTTGAAACAGTATCGGAGGGAACAGAATGGGAAAACGCGGTACACGGAACGAAATTCGTGGTAACACACGGCTTGGAGTGGGAAGAGGTTGAAGAAGAGCCTGAAGGCGTTGAGGATGAGGATGATGACGAGGACGTTGAAGATGATGACGATGATGAAGATGCTGCTGATGAAGGATTTATATGTCTAAAACAAAACGGGAAACAAGAAAAGCACGAACTGTTTAGAGAGTGGACAGAAAAAGAATGGGCAAAAAACCATGTTTGCTTGAAAGCAGACGCTATAATAGTAGAGTCGGAGGATGGGAAAACTTTCGAGACGGCATATGTCGAAAATTATGGATGGATAGCTGTAGAATCTCAAGAGTAAGTAGTACGTCAAAGAATAGAAACACAGCAACCGCCTACGGACCAACGCCGTAGGCTTTTAGGAAAGGGAAAATCATGGAAAAAGAAAAAATATTGGCTATTTTGGCCGAGAGAATTGTTGAAATTGAGAGAAAAAATTATCCCAAAGCCGACGAAATGAAGCGAGAGCTTCAGGAAAACGGAGTCATGATCTACGACGTGAAACATCCCGTTTCTTGTGAACGATTCACTTTTTGGCAGAAAGACGGCGTGACGACGATTTTCCCACATGAAGTTTCTCCAGAAGATTACGCGCTATTGAAAAGCGCGATCAAGGCAAAGAAGGCAAAGAAATAGTATTTTCCCCGATGTGCGAGATCGGGGGACGGATTTTTGATCCGTTTTTTTAACAAATTTTTTTGATTTTTTTTTGAAAGGGATTGAATATGAGTAAAGAAAAATATGAAGAACTAAAAAAACTAAGAGAAAAATACAACACTTTCTCTTCTCTTATTGAAGAAGATTTTGTGAAACGTGCCGATTTTATAGCCCGTGAAATTTCGCAAGAAAGAGACCCAAGCATTTGTGAAGTGCTTGGGAAGACAATTATATATAACTGTGGAAGTGAAGAATCACTATCAGAATTTTTTCCAGACTGCAAAGTCTCAGAGGGAAAAGGGAATTGGATTGGAGGCTATTTTAGCGTAGGATTCGATATAGAAAAAGAAGGAAAAAAAATCACTCTCTATATCGAAGGAGAAACTTACGAATCTGTAACAAAAGCATGGATAGAGTAGCATTTCTTTGCCAGGCGGCGCAGCCTGGCGATTCGCTTGCAGCGTGCAGGCGATTTTTTTTTTGCCCATATTTTTTTTTACCACGCAAAATTTTGCTGCACTTTCCGCCTGCCGGCGAGGCTACCCTCCCCAAAATTGTTGGTTTACCACGTCCGCGTACACTTTTTTGAGAATCCCCGCCACAAACCAGGCTGCTCCGTCGGGAGTCTCTGCCATTAAAAACGGGATTCCCGAAATAATCCATCGTTCGATCGAGCCGACCACGCTTTCAGGAGTAATTTTTGATCGATAGTTATGGGCAAGAATGTCGGAAAACTTGAACTCGCAGACTATCGCCTTCACCGGATAGCCGCGCAGCGCAAGGACTTCCTTCTCGAATCGTCCACGCTCTTTTCCACAACACGCCGTAAAATCGTCTATCGACTTGCGTTCTAGTGCCACAAGTTTTTCTAGCCCCGCTAGGGAGTAATCACCCCACGCTAACGTTCCCTTAACCGTTTCCAGTCCAAAATCTTCCAGCCTCAACGGCAGTTGCTCGCGTGTGTCAATTACGGCCACGCATTTTTTTTCTTTCACAAAAAATTCCTTTCGATAAAAAAAGCGTGCAGGTCGCACGCTATGGCTTATTGGCAAAGAAGGTGAATCCTTGTGAGTTCGCCCCACTTATAAATCGGGTCGCCCCACATCTTTATTTGCTCCACGTTGATTGAAAAAACCTTTACGTTTTTTTCAACATGGTCAGCATCTGGGAAAAACGCTGGTTGGAGAAAAACGTATTTTGTGTAGTGTCCGGAATACATTTTCTCTTCATACTCTTGTCGAGCAAGATAGAAAACAAGAGTTTTCTTCTTTTCTTCAGTTGGTAAATTTTCTAGTTCGTAAATTTTTGTTGCCACAATTTTTGTTGCCGTGGGGAAATTTTTTACAATTTCTTTAAAGTATAGCGCTTCCTCCTCTTGGCGAGGGGCGTCAACGACCTCTACTATCCAATCAAGAAAAGTCCCCTGGATAAACTCGTCGCATTTTTCAGTTTTTTCTAGAAGCGATCGAAAAATTCGACTCGTTTCCCACTTTTTTAAATTGTTCAGTGGACAATCGCTTGTCCCACTTGTTGATGTACTGCTTCTTGGCATTTTTTTTCTCCTAAAAAAGCGTGCAAGTCGCACGCTATAAGCTGTTACTTTACGATCATTATTTTTGAAAAATCAGGGTAATCCCCGTCAATTCTTGGACTTAGAAAAATTATTCTTTCTTGTGGAATTCCGAGAATTGAAGATTTTGTGTATCTTTTCCAGTTCCTTCTCTCTACATTGTAGAGTCTTGCGATTGCTCTTGAATCGCCACAAAATTGATCAGGAACAACTATGAAAATTGGCTCTATTCGCTCCATTTTTTTTCTCCTTAGAACGGTGGTTCCCCAAGGTAAGGGTCTCCACTCCAAGCGTTTGGCGGTGGCGGTGTTTCTGACGATGCCGCGGGCTGGCCAGCCGTCGCAGACTGTTTGTCGCCAAAATCCAAAAACTGTACGCTTTCAGCCACCACGCTTAGTTTGTTTCGCTTTTGGCCTGTCTGTTTGTCATCCCAACTTTCGAATTTTAGGCGGCCACCGACGTATATCAGCCTACCTTTTTTCATGTATTTGCTGACGTTTTCCGCAACTTTCCCCCAACAAGTTATGTCTACGAACGTGGTTTCGTCCGTAATCTTGCCGTCGTTAGCCTTGTACTTGCGATTAGTGGCCAGGCCGAACGTGCAAATTGATGCGCCGCCTGGCGTGGTGCGCAATTCGGGGTCTCTCGTTAGACGGCCAATTAGACGCACTTCATTTAAATCTGCCATACGAATTTACTCCTTTTTTTCTATCTCTTTTTCTCTTTTTTTTCTAAAAGCTTCCTCTTTTTGAGCTTCGTCATATCCTCTTTTGTATCCGTCACGAAAGCCGGCGTTGTACGGACTTAATTCTCTATTCCCTTTCAACAACATTTCTTCCATGTGTTGTAAGATTTTTTCTTCAAATTTGGCTCCATGTTCAAAAAACATGTTTTTTCCTTAAAAAGCCCCTTGCGGGGCGGCTTAATCTTGTGACTGCGTCGGCATTCCAGCCAGCAACGACGCCGGAGGAATTTCTTGCAACGATGCTTGCAACTCAGATTGTGCTTCTGCGTCTTTAGGAGCAAGCCTTTCGAGCAATTCAGATGCTGTTTGTGGCTGGTATTTTTTGGGGTACTTTTCCAATAGTTTTTCCCCAATCTCGCGGAGCGCTTCCGGCCAATTCTGACCAGTTGCCCATCGATGAATTACTGCTCTAGCTTTTGTTTGCTTTCCTTGCGAAGCATAAAACAAAGTTTCATCCACGGCCAGGCGTTCAAACGAAAGTTTTTTTCCCTGCAAATCGGGGGGTAGATAGCAGTCCGGAACGTCCTCAAATTCCCACTTCTCCGAAGATGGATCGGGGAGAACGGGCGTGGGTGGTGGTTCGCGAGGTTCTGAAACTTTGGCCATGGCGGCCTGAGCCATCGGCATTTCTTCCGTGATATAGATTCCACGAAGAACGTCATCGAATGCAAGACGTAAAGCGTCAGCAATAGCGCACTTGCGAAGCATCTGCAAAGGCTGCTTTTTCCATTGGGGGTTTGGTTGGACGGCTTCGGAGTAATAGCGAATCGTCCAACACGCTTCACGAAATACCTTCCGGAAAACCCCGATTTTGCAGGCGAAAGGAGGTTTTTCCTCTGTCCAAAGTTCCTTCCAGACTCCGTCAGGCCCACAAAATAATGCTTGTGTCATTCCTTCAAATTGACCAGTTTCCTGGCATTTGGCCAAAATATTGTGGTACGATGTCAGGAAACATACTTTTCCACCAAACTTCGAGAAATAGATTTCCTGGCTTGCAAGGCTTACTCCGCGCGCTTTACAGAAGTTTAGGTACATCCAAAATTCGTCATCTGTACCATCCTTAGCATAAGTTCGTTTCAAAAGTGACCATCTTTCTGGACTCATTTCTTGCGATATTGCCATCGCGTTTTCTTGCTTTATAGTTAAATCGTTTGCCATTTATTTTACCTCCCGGAAGCCGCCCTTTGTCGGCACGACTTCGTATTTGTCTTGTTTGTTTTGCATTGCTTGTTTCACAACGCTCTCCAGGATTCCCTGGAGAAAATACACGCAATTTTGCAAGGCTTCTTTGTCAACGCGAAGCCTAAAGTTCTCAGCCTCTAGTTCACGGATTCTTTCAGCGTCGTTCACTCTCTAACTCCTTTATTTTTGATGCCAACACCTCGTTTTCTTTTAAAAGTGCGAATACTATTTTTTCTAGATGGCTGATTATGTGTTCATGACATTGCGCCATCTTTTTAAAATTTTTTTTTAGAATTTTTTTCTCTTCTTTTAGAAGTCTCATCATCCTTTTTTCTGGCGTTTCGTTTCTCATATTTCCCCCTCCTCAATGTGGAACTTTGCCACGATCTCAGTTATCTTGCAATCGCGACAAAGTTTTTTCTCAGTCATTTTGCCGCATTTTCGGCAGTTTCGTATCATCTTTTCTCCGATCCCAGTTTTATGGCGCGTGAAATAATTTCCAACGCGCCGACGGTGTCCAAGTGTGGAAAACAGAAGTATAATTTTTCCAAGTATTTTTCGTCTGTTTCCCAAGTCCACTTTACACACACCTTGTCTTTCCATCTAGGAATACCAAACAGTTTAAACATTCCAAAATGTATTTTTTGAATTGGAATATTTATCTTGGTTATTATTATCGTTTCCAAAGAGCCTGGCTCGTCAGCTTCTAGAACATTCAATAAATCTATTTTAGGCGGTGTATATATGTCTATGCCTACTACACTTTCATTTTTCCGAGATATATTTTTGTGAATTTCTATTGTAACCATACGATTTAACGGTTGCATTTTTTTAAAATTTCTTCTCTTCTTTTTTCTGCTTACCTTTAATTGGTTTCCATATGATGAATTTTGATGCATTTCATACCTCATATATTGAATCATTCTGTATTTTTTGTTCACTTCGTTTTTTTTATCCCCGTTCCTGGGGTTCACTGACTTCTCCTATCTCCTGGCCGTCCGCCAGGACTTGAACGGTGTGGTTGCGGCCACACTCGCAAAAAATCGAAAGTTGTGAGCGGCTGACAACAAGCCAGCCGTTTCAAACTGTTCAAGTGATTCAGTGCGAACCGAATCTAAAATCCGTTCCCAGCCTGCCGGCGGCTGGGATTCGCAGTCTGCGAGTCTGCGACGCTACAAGAGCAGTAAGATAAGTAAAATCAATACCGGCAAGAAAAGTGTCGCGAAAGTTTCTAAACTGCATTCTAGGTCATCGTGTTTTTCAATCACCAGTTTCTCCTTTTTTTCCACAATCTAAGCATTCATCAAATTCATGTGGTGTTGGAGCCTCGCAAAACGAGCAGTAATAATATTCAATCATCGTTTCGATCCTCCCATGTGTGTCCACAAAATAAGCATCTACAAGTGATTTCGTCTTGTGGTGTGTCTGCCTGGCACCAGTGGCACCAACCTAAATTAGGAAATCCTTTTGAAAATTTATTTGTTTTTGCTCTTCGGTCATGATATAATTCCTTTTGAAAGATTTTTTTTTGAAAGATTTTGGTTTAACCACCGTGCCTTTGTCGGCGTGGTGGTTTTTTGCCTATCCGGCATGGAATGAGCCAATAATAAATCCCTCCTTTATTCCATCGTTCGCCAGTCCAATTTCTTGGACTTCTACATATATGGCTCCGCACCACCCAGAATAACCATAGTCATCACCAGTGAAAACCTCTGGTAAGTCAAATTTTCCAGTCTCTGGGTTGTAGTGTCTGGCTGTTTTTTTGTCACTTGCGCACACAACGAAACTATCGTATGTGTCATAACCCCTGTTTTTTGTTTGTGTCAGTTTGAAAAGTTTTAAATTAGGCATTCGCGCCTCCTTTCCATTGTTTTTTACTTTTGTTTTCTTTCCATTCCACGTTTTCTTTTGTCCGTCCTTCTCCTTTGTCCATTGTTGCTGCTGTTTCTTGCCAGTCGCCTACTCCTTCGCCTTTCGGTACTTTTCCCTACTCGGTTCGATTTTCGGACTAAGCTTCTTTTTTACTGCCGCCTCGTTTTTAAATCCTCATTATTCGGCTTACCGTGAGGTTCTCTAGCCGCGCAGCGAGTGCATCGCTTTGTTTCACTTTTGTAATTACAGTATAACACGAAGTGTTTAATTTGTCAATAAAAAAAAGCAAAAAAACCGCAAAAAAACCGCAACGACTACGCAAGTTGTTTATTTTCAATGCTTTAAATAGTAAAATTTTTTATGTTTTTTGCATTTTTGTTTTTATTTTTAGATTGATTTTTTAAAATGTCTATGATACAATATGATTATATTTTTTTAAAGGAGAATTTATGATTAAAAAAACGTCGGTAAGGTTCCCGTCGAAACTGATTTATGGCCAGTTCAAACGGATAGCAAAAAAAGAAGGTCTCTCAATGCGGCAACTATTAGAACAAGCAATTATGCTTGTTGTAGAAAAAGACAAAGAAAAAAGGAAGCCAAAAAAAACGAGTCCAGTGGCGATTGAGTCAATTCAGGTTAGTGATCCAGTATTATCACAGGAACAAACAATCCAAAACTGATGAAAGGTAAACAAATGGATAATATCGTCAAAAACTTGGTTTTCAAAGATCGCAACGTAACAGTACTTTCGCGCGAAAGCGAAATTCTTTTCGATCCAAAGGAAATTGGGGAAATACTACTCCTAAGTGAAAGGAGTATTGAGGATAAAATTTTGTCTCTAGAAGATGGTTTGGAAAAGATACATCTTTCTAGAATCCAAGTAGAAAGCATGTTTCAGGATACGGAGTTTTCCCGTACCCTGAATAACTTCGGTAAAACATACCTTACAGAGGCTGGTATGTACCGATTCGTTATAGAATCCAGCTCTCCAACGGCTAAGGATTTTAAAAAGTGGATTTGTTCAGAAGTCTTGCCATCAATACGAAAGCATGGAATTTACGCGACACCTCAGACGGTAGAACAGATGCTTTCCAATCCAGACTTACTTATCGAGGCGTTACAAAAGCTAAAACAGGAGCGAAAGGAAAAAGAAGAGGCCTTGCTGGCAAAAGAAAAGGCCGAACGCGAAAGGCTTTGGATTCGCTCGAAGGCAGAGGCTACGGCGATGGCCACCGCTTCCGCGAAGAGCCGAGAACTAGACAAGCTAAAGCTGGAAATGGGCGAGCATAAAGAATATGCGTCCATCCTAAGAGTTGCACTAGCAACGAACACATCCGAGAAAGAATATAACTATCGCGTTCTAAAAAATTATTCGCTCACGCACGGGCTGGAAATTCATGAAATATCTGACCCAAGGTTTGGCAAGGCACGTACATATCACCGCGAAGCCTGGTATAATATGTATGGTGTCGATTTGGAGGAGTTGTTTTGATGGATACAAAATATAACTTTGGAAAAGAACTGATAGCCGCTGCGCAGCAGTCTGTCCTAAAGATTGTCACCGAAGGTAATTGGATAGAGCCGAAATACGAAAATAGGCTGAGCCTGCCAGACGGATTTGTAAAGGAAGTATGGCGTAGGCTGGACAAAAACCGGATTCAGGAGTTGATCGCGAAAGAGGTCGAGAACCGTCTAGCTGAGAAGTTGGCAAACTTTATGATGCAAGAGTTTGCCGGCGAAATCAGGACGTTTTTGCATGATAACCCTGGCGTGAAAGAGGCTGCGATCGCGACAGCGAGGGAACGCCTAGCGGAATTGGTAAAACCGAAGGAGGAGAAAAAAATTAATGAAGAAAAACAATGATTTGGCTAACTCTTTGCGAACGTTTCAGTTACGCGAAGAGAAAGAAATGGACGCCCAGGAAATAGCTAAGCTACGGGCTGAAAAGCGCATGTTGCAAGGAAAGATTTTCGAATTAGAAAAAAAAGTTGAAGAAAAGAACGAAGAAAATCGCATGTTGCGGGCACAAATTCACAAACTAGAAAAAGCAGTTAAGTTATTGCAAAGGTTTGCTGGAAGCGTTGACGAGTCGCTCGTTGCGACGAACCAAGGGAATGGCTAGAAACAGCAAAAGCCAGGTTGCTACGGCCTGGCTTTTGGGACAACACAAAAAGATTTAAAGACATTATACCACGCAAGTGTAATAATGTCAAGGAGAAAACGATGGAAAATAATCTTTTTTTGGAAGCAATATGGAAGACAGGAGAAGTTAGAGAAATAAGGCTCCTTGGCAGGAGTGGCAAAAACAAAATCATATTGTCTGGATACTTTGACAATCCAGCAACGGCAGCGGTTTGGATCGATAAATATGAGAAAGGAGCAACTCAATTTTATAAGTACAAAGGAAAGTTGTCGGTATACGTAACCATAAACCCATTACACAATGGACTTATGGCTCGTCGCGGCAACAAAATAGAGGAGGCTTTCGAAAATGAAACAACGTCAGACAAAGACGTTATCGGATTACCATTCGCATTGGTAGACGTTGACCCAATTCGCCCGTCAGGAGTGTCTTCTACCGACGATGAAAAGACAGCCGCGAAAGAGATTGCCCAAAAGATTATGGACGAAATCGGAAGGCCATTTGTCTTTGGTGATAGTGGAAACGGCTACCATCTGATATATCGAACAAATGCAAAAAATCCCACAGAAACAAAATATTTTCTGGCTGATCTACAAAACCGCTTCGGAACAGAAAAAGCAAACGTTGATTTGAAAGTTTTCAACCCATCCAGAATAACCAAAGTTCTTGGGACTTGGGCCATTAAGGGAGAAAATACGGCGGAAAGGCCCTGGAGAAAATCGGCTATTATCTCAATCGATAAAGCGTCGCAGACTCTAGACTTATCTTCATTTGCTGTGAAGCCTGTGGAAAAACCAGTGTCCATGCAGTCAGCGGCCTGTGGAGCGCGTGAGACGTTCGACGTGCGAAAGTTTTTGTCAGATAACGGCGTAATCGTGAAGAAAGAAAAGTCATGGAACGATGCAACCATGCTTGTGTTAGAATCTTGCGTGTTTGATCCTTCGCACAAAGGAGGCGAGGCCAGCGTAATAATCCATCCAGACGGGAAGCTATCCTACCAGTGCTTTCACGATTCTTGCAAGTGTAAGACATGGCCCGATTTGCGCGACGCAGTCGGTGCGCCGAAGGAAAAAAAACAGCGTCTTTGTGATACATGCGGGAAGGCAATATTTTGGACACAAGACGGCGAAGCATGGATACCTATGGAAAATGAAACCACGCGCCATTTTTGTAATGCCAGAAAAGCAAAGGCTCGCAGCGCGGTGAAAAGCGTGGTCGTTGATGTAATCGGCGAAGCTGAAACAAAAAAATCTAGGAAGCAAAGAAAGTTTGACGAGGGAAAAAGGAAAGCATCGCCACTTCCAGAAGGCGAAACAAAAGTTTTGGAAATAAAGGAGGAAAACGGAGTTGGATACGTAGTTACACAAAACTCCGTTTTTGAAGCAAAGTATTGCCTCAACGAGACCACAAACGAAGTATACCAGACGTTCAGAAAGATTATCGAGCAGCCCGTAAGAATTGAGGAAATAATTCGGGATGTGTGGACTTCCGAGGAATCCGTGGCCATCCGTTGGGGCGATGAGGAAACTCAGCGGGCCGTTTTTCCGATGGAGGCAGTGAGCTTCACAAAGCACTCTGACAAGCTAGCTGCAAAAGGAGTCCGGATAAACTCAAACAATAATAAAGACGCGATATCTTACTTTGCCGCATCGATCGCGCGCAATTCTACGATAAAAACAAAACTCGCAAGCTACAAAAACGGTTGGTTAGACAGCAAACGGTTTATTTTGGGCGGTAAAATCCTTGGAAAAGAAACAGAATCTGAAATCGAATTTCAGGGATCGACGTATGTTCCAGAAATTAGGGGGACGGAGGCCGAATGGAAAAAAATCGTTGCAGAATTCAAAAACGACGTTGGTCTGGCAATGCGTCTGGGCTCGGCGGCCATCTCTCCTATTCTCAAAATAATCGGTTGCAGCTCGTACATTGATCATATGTGGGGCGGTTCGACTTCCGGGAAAACCTTCTCGTCCATTGTTGCTGCGAGCATGTTCGGCGATCCTTTTAGGCTCGTAGAGTCATGGCGGCAAAGCCGGTCAGGAAAGGAGACTTATTTTGAAGAAGCCGGGGGGCTCCCTTCATTTTTGGACGAAAGTCACCAGGCCAAGCCTGAAGATTTGGAACAAACCGTTTATGATTTTGCCAACGAGAAAGGAAAGGGCCGTGCCACTATCACCACGGGCGGCGAAGTACGAAAAGCAAAATCAAAGGCGTGGTTCGGCGTGCTTCTTTCCACAGGGGAAGGGCAGATCAAAGAGTGTACGCAAAAAGCAGGAGTTGAGGCCAGAGGCATGGAGTTTCAGCGCGTGACCGAAATTTCCGAAGAAGTTGGAAAAAAGGTCACAAAAGCAAAAAATATGTTAAAGGCGCATCATGGCCATGAGGTTGAAAAAATTTTGCGTCTTGCGATGGCGTACGGAGAACAACTGAAAGGATTCTTCGAGAGCCATCTTGAACAACTCTCAGAACATAGCAGTAATAACCTGCAAAGCCGACAGGTTCCTTATTTAGCTGCGACTTTGACAGGATGCAAAATATTGGATTTATTGGGAGTTGATGTGGCGAAAGAAGAGGATCGGATGGAATATGTTCTGGCATACATGTCTTCAGAAACACCTGTGCCAACTTGGAAAAAAGCATACGACTTCATCCAGGAACAGTCAAATAAAAACGCCCACAGATTTATCGTGACAGAAAAATCGCCACTTTCTGGAGGCGACATCGTGACCATGCCAAAAGATCAGTGCTGGGGGAGAATCGGGGATAAATGGATCGATATATTCCCAGACCAAACAAGAAACCTTTTAAGGGAGGGAGGTTTCGATATGTCCGTAATTTCTTTGCTGAAAAGTGAGGGTAAAGTTATTGCAAAAGATGGGTGGAACACGGTACAAGCCAAGCTTCCAATCGGCGGCAATAGCCGAGTTGTAAGGGTTATACGCTTTGTAAAAGAGTGTTTAGAGGAAGATGTGTAAAAATACCCAGTAACCGGCGGTAACCGCCTGGTAACCGCCTGGTAACCGCCTTACCGGTTACCGATCAAAACAATATAACATAAGGGTTTGATACCTATTTTATAACATGGTAACCGGTTTTTGTATAAAAATATGCCTACATGCGCGCGCGAGGAATAAAATATTTTGATTTAGGCAATATAAAAAAATAAAAATATTTTCTCTCTAGTACACCCTATAAAAAAACCGGTTACCACGGTTACCGAGGTATAAAACAGCACTTAAATATATGTAAAACAACAACTTAAGCGGTAACCGCCTTACCGGTTACCAGGCGGTTACCGCCGGTTACTGCTATATATATCAACAATTTATGAATGGATAAAAATATGAAAAAAACAGAGGTTTCGATAAAACATTCAGAATATCAGATGGCAATTTTTGACTGGATATCAAGAGGGACGGGCAACGCAATTGTTTCGGCGGTTGCTGGATCGGGAAAAACGACGACACTTATTGATGCGTTGAGCATCTTGCCAGCCGGGACGAAATCGCTTTTTCTATCCTTCAACAAGGAAATCCAAAAATCCACAAGAAATAAATTGGATAAAAGAGATGTCAAGGGAGTAACCGTTTTTACAAATCACGGTTTCGGATACAACACAATCATGGGGAGCCTAAATTTTATCAAACCAGTCGTTAAAGACGAAAAATATGACGAGGTTTGCAATCGGCTTTTCGCCGATGAAAGGAAAGTTTTAGAAAATAAACACAAAATTGCCTTCGCGAAACAAGAACAAAACCTAGACGAAGTCAAGCATAATAAGAAATTTCGGAAGTGTTTTTGTTCTGCTCCGTTTTTTCGCAAGATTTCCACCATGCTAAAATTTGTAGATTTTGGCAGGATGTTTGGTCTTGAAGATGTGGCGGCAATAGCCGATGCGATAAAGTATATGGGACAGAAATATGACGAATCGATAAACACTTCCGAAATAGAAATGGCATATCAAGAAATAATAAAAATAGGGATGTCGGATTCGCTCCAAGTAGACTATCTTGATATGCTTTGGCTTCCTGTTCAAAAAAGAATTGAAATGAAACAAAAGTTTGATTTCATCTTCTTGGACGAATGCCAAGATTTAAATGCGGCACAAATCAAACTAGTGCAGCACGCGATAAACCAAACTGGCGCGCGACTTTTAGCTGTCGGAGACCAACAACAGGCAATATATGGCTTTGCCGGTTCTCTTCCAACAGCCTGGCACAAAGTTAAAGATTCGTTTAGCGCGAAAGAATTTCCTCTTTCGGTTTGCTACAGATGTGGACGGGAAATTGTAAATTTGGCAAAATCTATCGTGCCACAAATTTCGTCATCAGAAACGGCGATTTCTGGCGAAATATCTCATATCGAAGATTTCAGCATACAGTTTATTTTAAAAAATGTTGATGCGGTTTTGTCTCGTTTTTTTGCTCCACTCGTGCATGTTTTGTGTGTGGGAATTCCTATTTCTGATCGGTTTAGAATTTTAGGGCTAGATTTTTCGCAGGAAATGAAGCGATATATCTTAACAATTACAAAGGAGACAAAAAAAACCAGCGAAGAATATTTGGCCCTTAGTTTAAGGGAAAAAATACAAGCGTTCTTTGCAGAAAAAATGGAAAGCGAAGAAAACGATTTCGCTTTCAAAAAGCTAGAAGACGTTATGAATTCGCTTTTATTTTTTGAGAAAATTTCAGATCATACAGAAAATGGGATGCTCACCCTTATCGAAAAATATATGACCGACAAACCAAAGAGGGGAGAAATACTTCTTTCTACAATCCATAAGGCCAAAGGGCAAGAATGGGATTCCGTGCTTGTTTTGGGATATAATCAAATGCCGCACCATTTTCAAAAATCGCCAGAATGGCAAGATGAGCAAGAGAGAAACTTGAAATATATAGCGATTACACGCGCGAAAAAAACTCTATATCAGCACTGTCCACAGGATAAATTTTGGTATAGAGAAGAATTTGTATTCACAGAGAAAATGCCCAAGATAGAAAGCTTCAAAGAGAATCAACCAAAAGAAAGCCCTCCAGAGTGTATTATGGACGAAGAGGATGAGGAAAATCTTTACCAGATCGAGCGGGAGCGTTTCATAGCGAAGGGCAGCACAAACGAAGTTCCGAAATGGGCACGCCCCGCCCTAAAGTATATTTTGAATCCCAAACTAAAAGGGATGGATTTGAAACTGGAAGATTTAAAGTAAGCCTACGGCGTTAGAATTTACACAATGCCATTTTAATCCACGCCATGCGATTTTGTGCTGAACGTGATTAAAACTAAGCCTACGGCGTTAAAACTCGTGTGGCGGGCACGGATGGCGATGCAGGAAAGGAGCAACGCAGTTATGGACAAAAATCTCAGATTAAAAAAGCAGGCTTCGCAAAATCGGAAGATACTGAACCAGAATAACCAGGATCGGGCCGCCCGCCGGGCTAGAAAGAATGCGAGGCGCATGGCCAGAAAATCTATGGGGAAACAAACACGTGGAGAGAGAAATGAGTTGAGAAAGTTAAAAAATGGATTTAGGCCACATAGAGAAACGATAGTCCAGGCTTTGGCATATCCACCTACAGGCGAGGGAATAATGAGTCCTGGGAGATCGTTTGGAACTTTTGTTGTGGCTTCATTCGGGAACAACGGAGTTTGGAGTTTTTAAGGAAGTAGTCTATGAAAGACGTAGTCGCAATCATGTACGCCGACAATGCAATATTTTGGACTCGTGCGATTATTGAGCGAAATCCGTCGCCGGAGGCGCGCGAGATTGAGCAGAAACTTGTGAAAATCAGAGAGGATTTGGAGGAATAGAAATGAGCAAAGCCAGGAAGGAAATTCTCAAAGCCTTAAAAAATGTAATGTTAGATTTAAAATCAATAAAATACGAGCATCCATATGGCAACTTTGAGATGATTGGGAAGTTTGGAGGGTGGACAATAGAAACGACAGACTTCCAAGTTTTTTTAGGGTGGAATTATCAAGAAGTTATAGAGGCTATCAATAAAACAGTTAGGCCAACTTTAAAAGATGGAACATCTTACTTTAAAAGATGGCATATCTTAGAAACCGCACATCTTAAAAACCGTATAAAGGAGTGTTAGTATGATACAACAGAAAGAAGAAAGACTTTATTCTTGTCCGCGATGTGACCGTATTTCTTTTTCTGACTCTTTTTCAATGATTGGAAACATTGTCATGTGGGATGTGCCAAAAGTAGCATGTAAATACTGTTCCCCACGTTTAGTAATAAGAAATGTTCCTGGCATTGGTCTTTTCCTAGATATATAAGGAGAAAAAGAAACTATAGGAATTTTGTTTTGTCTGCGAGCGCCGCAGGCAGAAAGGGAAAGTCATGAAACAAGATTTTTTTAATATTTTTGCCGAAAAGTTCAAAAGTAAAGACAGTGCATTTTTGCACTCAATTTACTCCAATTTAAAGCGTGCGGAGGAAAAAGAAAATTCGTCAGATGTAAGCCTGGCACACAGAGATTGTTTTTTTGACTTGTTGATTATGGATGCTGTGGATATTTTAGTTGACAGGTTTACAGAGATAGAAAAAGAGCTGATTTCTCTAAAAGTTGAGGCCGCTGAAAAAAGAGAATTTCCTATCCCAATACAGTTAGGGACAAAAGAAGAGCGTAGTCCTCTTTGGCAGTTGTCTGAACGCATAGGGTACAAACTCGTGGCGGGAGTCGAAAAGGAAAACTGATGAAAAATGAACTCAGGTATATTTGCTGTAGTTTTACTGAAAATGGTAGTTTTGGCTATGGCTTTTGGCTTGACGGAAGAAGATTTTATTACAGAAGCATGATTGGAATAGTGCATCTATATATGGCGCTAGACGATTGCCAAGAAAGATATTCAAGCGAATTGCATATGTACGAACAGATAAAAAAAAGATGGCATTCGGGATTAAAATTTGGAACAGGAGAGCATTATGAAGTTAAGTTTAAAAAAGACTTTAGCTAGAATAGAAAAAAACAGAAGGAAAGAGACAGGAAAAATCAAGATTGGGCAGTCCAGAGGTCTCTAAAGCTTGCACGCCATGCGGCGCGAAGACTATAATTGTTCCAAACAATGGAATATGGAGATATTAGGAGTAAACACAAACATGGACAAAAACAAAGAGGTTGAGACGATAATCAAAATAGGAGATAAAGAAGAAGAGGTAATAAAGTATGCAAAACAAATTATTTGCGATACTTTTGTGGAAACTAAGAAAGAAGACATAATTCATTTCTTTGACTACTCCATGCCTCATAATTTTATCTTCCTTTTCCCAATGCCAAAAGCAGAAAAAAAGGAAGAGTATAGTAGACTTAAACTTATAATTAGTGAAGAGTTTATTTCTTCAAAGGATATATCAGAAATCAAAGCGCACATAAACTCCGAGCTAAATAGAATTTATAGTAAGAAAAACATATAAAGACAGCTTCTCTCTCAGAAGTATACGAAAACTGGTAAGAGAAAAGAAGCTGGTAGGCTATTTATTTTGTCGCGCCTGCTTTTGTCGAATAGATTATAGTGGGCGCGTGGATAAAAAACAAGTTTTTTTGTGAGGAAAACATGGAATCAGAAAAAATAATTGAACTTCGGAAAACAAACCGAGGAATGAATGAAATCCTAAACGCAAATCGCCCACTCGTTATAAGCACAATAAAAAAAACATGTTCTAAATATAGCGGTAATCTTAATTTTGACGACATTGTTTCTGCGGGCATGGTTGGACTTTGGAAAGCAGCGACGCACTTTTGCCCTGAAAAAGGAAGGTTTTCAACCATAGCCACGGCATGTATAAAGAGAGAGATGTTCCGATTTATACAAAAAGAGGCCGAAGGAAAGGCGCGGATTTGTAGTATTGAGAAAATGGGCGGATATGATAGTAATGGCTCTTCTTTCGATGATATTTTTTACCAAATGATTGCAAAAGAAGATATTCGATCGATATTCCAAGTTATGGAAAAAGATGATCGTGACCTATTGATAGCAAGGTTTTGGGAAAACAAAACTCTCAGAGAAATGGCCAAAATGTATGGTGTGACCAGAGAGCGCGTCAGGCAAAAAATTGCCGAGGCATTAAAAAGGATTCGGGCAGCACTATCTTAATACGCTGTGTGGTTAGCGGAAACGGCACAAGGTTAAACGCAAATATAAAATTAGTGTATATTGTGCTGGCCCTTGCTAACGCGCCTTAAATCAGCTTATTTTTGGTTTTTATGGCATTGGCAAACTGGGAAAAACCATTTTTTGAGGAAAAACCTATGGATAATACCTGTTTGGAAAAGTGGAGAAAAGAAATAAAAGAATCAATCCGCCTTGATTTTATTGATGGACGGGTCGACCTTTTTTGCGATTACAAAAAAAACATGATAAAAATCGTGATAAAATATACAGAGGACGATCGCCGCTGTCAGTGCGATGAAGAAATTTCGATAAAAACGTTATCAGAAGGGAAACCAGACTGGAAGGCCATTCTAAAATCGGTAATAAAATCGAAGGGAAAAAATCGAGAACGAAAAACAATCCCAAACTTTTTATTTGAAAGTGATGGAAATCAAGGATTTCCGAACGGAAGAAAAACAGAAAACGAAACAAAATACATAACGCAAAATGACAACAATGGACGAAAAGTGAAACTGGTTTCAAGGGCAGACGAATACAAGGAGGTGGTTTATGGGAAACACTAGATTTGCGATTGAAAGGATGCTTTATCTTGATCGCAAGCTTAGACTCAGACAGTATCCGAATTGTTTGCAAGTTGCAAAATATTTTGAAGTTGATCGAAGAACAATTGAGCGGGACATTGCTTTTATGCGAGTCAGGCTTGGAGCGCAAATCGAATTCGATAATAAAAATGGAGGGTTTGTCTATATAGGCAAGAGCCCGTTTGAACTTTAGGAAGAAAGGAAACGAGGATGAATTTAGTGAAAATAACTCTTGATCAATTTTCTGAATACAGGAGATCGCAAGGCTGGTCGACAAGAGACGCAGCACGTGAGCTTGGAATTTCACAGGGGCACCTTGCAAACGTCCTAAATCAAAAGCGTCCACCCAGCGAAGATGTGTTGCAAAAAATGTTTTCTTTACTGATTAGAAATCATTTAGCAATCACTTTTCGACCGGAGAGTAAGGAATTGCAAGGGTGAATAAAAAAACCAGCAATCATTTAGCAATCACTTCCTTGTGAGGCTATATTTAGTGTGTATAATACTAGATATAGCCTCTTTTATTAAAAAAAAAGGATCAACGGACGATTATAACGTCCGTTTCCAAATGGGGCTTACGAAGCGTTTTTTAGGATGAAAATTCAAAGAAAAGGAAATAGAAAGGTATTTATGACAAAGAAACAAAAAAGAGAAATGTATCTGGGAATGATTGTGTTTGTGTTGATTTTTGCATCGTTCGTATTTTTTACGGGATGCGAGAGCATTGATTCTGTGAAAATCGGAGGCGGATACACTGCCGAGGATGGAACGAAGATCGAAGGCGACGTTGAGATTGTCCTTTCTGAAACAGAGACAAAGTCTCTCGGCATTCCATATTTTACGTCCAACGCGGGAAATTTTGTTTTAATTTCAGAAAAACAGGCGCAGAAGATTGTTGAAAAAATAGAGCCTGATAAAAAAAATATCGTGCCAAACTCGGCTTTTAAAAGTTTGGCTGAAAAGTGTAAATAACATAGGTGCTTGTGCATTGTTATAAGTGCCTATGCCTTATTTAGTATAGTTTAGTATAAAATTTAAGGGACATCTTGTGAAAAAAGTAAATAGCGCATCATTAAAAAAAGAGGCAGAAGCACTTTGGTTACAAGGGAATTCAGTAGAAAAAGTGGCAGAAGTTTTGGGAATAAATAAAAACACAGTACAGACTTGGGGTTTCCGATACAACTGGATTGAAAAGAAAGTACAGCTTTACGAACAAACCAAGAAAACTCTTTATGCAAAACTCATAGATCAAGTCACGCAAAGCGCACAAAGATATCTTCAAGGGTCGTTACTTTTGGGCCACCTGTCACTTATGGCACTCAACGAGATACATGAAGATGTAAAAAACGGAGAAAGAAGTCTAGAAGAATGCAAAGGCAGTATTTTAGTATGGGCCAATGTTTTAGCGAAAGGTTCTTCTATTCACCGCAATGTAGTTCCAGATGCAAACGAGCAGGTAACGCAGCAAATCCTTGAAGAACTCAAGAGAATGAATGATATTATAATTCCAAAAGAGTTTCTTTCTGTGCCAGCGATTACCGAAGAAAAGAAAAAGAACGCAGCGTCAGAATGAAAACAAGTTGGATTAAAACAGAAATGGAGGCTAACAAATCGTCCGAATGCGTTGTTACACAAGGTATTATCGGACGATTTGTAAAATATTTAGAGCAATATAAAAAAGAAATCGACCTTGTTTCTTTTCTGTCATTGGCATGGGAATTTTGGAAACAAAATCATGATGGAAACATCGAAGAAATGAGAAACTTTTGTGACCATATAGGCGATTTATTTGAGTCTACACAGTTTATATCTGTAGAAAAGTTTAGAAAAGAGGCTGAGAAATGGAATGGAAAAGACAAATCAAAGAACAGGCCATGAGCGAATTATCAGTACACCCTCATTGCCCAGAGGAACGGGCCGATCTTTTTACCGCTTACGATGGCGAAAGTGCAGAAATAGAAACGTGCGAGTTTTTATATTCTTTGGTTCGCATTCTAAAGCCAAATAAAGTTTTAGAAACTGGCACAGCGAAAGGGATAGCGGCTATAGCGATGGCGAGCGCGATGAAAGAAAACGGCTTCGGCAAACTTTTCACAATCGAAAACAAAAAAGATATTGCCGAAATAGCATCTGCAAGATTAGACAAAGCTGGCCTTTCAAAATTTGTGAAAGTAATTGTGCAAGATTCTATCCAGTTTTGCGAAGAGACTCGGTTTAAGTTTAAATTCGCATTTCTCGACAGTTCCATCCCAATTCGGACAAAAGAGTTTACGATTCTTAACCACAAGGGATCGCTTGACATTGTCGCATTCCACGACACTTCTAGACACAGAGAAAAAGCCTTAAAAACACCAGGAGAACCACAAGACGAATACCTAAAACAACTTAGATATTTAGAGCAAGATTGTACTGGAATGATAGATTTCTGTTTTTCTCGTGGGCTACGATTAATGCAGACTACCGGATTTATAGGGGAACAACAATGATGATTCGTTGTATTGTTGGTGCGATGTGGAGCGGAAAAACATATATGCTTTTGGAAGAAATAGATCGTGCAGAGAAAAACGGGGAAAAACATATTGAATTTGACCACTTTGCCAACACAAGAGGCTCAGACAGGGACTTGAAAGTCCAGAAACTCGAAAAAAAGATAGACATAAGCAAATACGATGTGGTTATTTTTGATGAAGTCCATTTATATTCTGCGTTTGGAAACGAAAATGTTTTACTAGAAACCATAGCTACAGCATCGCCGCATGCGACAATCATTTGCGCGGGGCTTCTTTACGATTTTTATAACGACTATATTGTTTTCTCTATTTGGAAAGAAATTCAAGAACTTGATCACGTGGTAGACTTTACGCTAATGCCAAGCCGAAAGCCTTGCGAGAATTGCGGCTCTCTTCAGGACGTAAATTATACGGCAAACGACGGAAGTACAACTAATCGCGTAGGCGATCACTATGTTAATGTATGCAAGAACTGTAAAGACATATATTTAGAAAAGTATAGAAAACTTTGTCTAGAAGAAGAATAAAAGGATATGTTTTAGGCTCCTTCAATGCAGGGTAGTTATAAAAAATATGGAATATAAAAATAAAACCCAAAAAACGAGATGCACAGGCTGTTATTTCTCAATAAAAATTGGCTCTGACACATATGACGACTACATAAACGTTGGAATTTTATTTGTTGTTCCAGAATTTAACGTTGTTATTTTAAAACTCACAAAAGAAAATAAACTTATTGATGTCTTGTTAAGATGTGACGCTCCGTCATGCGCTGGGAATATAAAGAAAAAAATAAGAAATTATATAAAGTTAATACGGAATGATATTTGCAAAAAGAAATTTCTTAAAAAGTTGTCAGACATGAAAGATCAATACGGATTTTGGAAATTTGGGAAAATAAGGCAGACAGGCGTTTTTTTTTACGACAACATTGAGGATGAAGCAAATTATTGGTTTAACATGTTTGTTTTATCGGAATGGCAATTTTGTAAGAAACTTTGCAAAAGACACTGAAAAGAAAGAGAATACGATGCCAGAGAAAAAAATATGAATCTATTCCAAAGGATGTTAAGTTTACGATAAATATTTCGGCTGTAACGTGTTTTGAAGCAAAAGAGTTTTTAGACATGCTTTGCCAGCTTGAAACAGACCTAATGATTGGTTTTAAAATGATACCGAAACCAGATGGGATTATTGAGGTTGTTGGAATTCCAGAAAAAGAAAACGATTCAGAAAATAAAGAATCTTAATATAAAGAAACTGCGAGCGTCGCAGACTCAGAAAGGTCGTAGACAATGGAAATAGAGAAAAAAGAAATAGAGAACGAAACACCAAAAGACGAAAAACGTGGATGGCTTGACAAACAACAGGCGAAAAGGAAAAGAAAAGATCGGAAAAGAGCACAGCTAAAGAAGAGGCAGGCTAGACAGTTACGAAGGGTGATGGGGAAATAGAATGGATTTAGCAAAAAACATCATCAAAAAGAATATTTCCGAGCTTATCCCAGACCCAGAGAATCCAAGGTTTATCACCGAAGATTCTCTGGAAGGACTGAAAACGTCGATCCAGACATTTGGATATGTCGAGCCAATTGTCTGGAATAAATGTACAGGGCACGTTGTTGGAGGTCATCAGAGGCTTAAGGCGTTGCAGTCTCTTGGAGAAAAAGAGGTCGATGTTCTCACTGTAGATTTATCCGAAAAAGACGAGAGGAAGCTAAATATAACGCTTAATAATCGTGCGATACAAGGGGAATGGGATATTCCAAAGCTGGAAACAATCCTAACAGAACTTGAGGATTGCCCAGATTTTCAAGAGCTGCGACTTGACTCTTTGAAAGAGATTTGTTCCGAAAGCGAAGTAAAAATTACAGAAGAAAAGAATGACCTAGAAATAAGCGAAGACTTTCTAGAATCTGCGCACAAAAAATGGAGCGTAAAAAAAGGCCAAATATGGCATCTCGGAGAACACAGGTTGTTATGTGGCGATAGCACAGATAAAAATGCAATAGAAAGGCTGTGTGGCGACGACAAGGCGAACTTAATGGTCACAGACCCACCATATGGCGTAAATTATGATCCGGCTTGGCGAGAAAGCCATGATTTAGGAGTCGGGAAAAGGAGCAAAGGCAAAGTAAAAAATGATGATATTGTGGACTGGTCAGAGATGTATAAAAACGTTGACGCGCAGGTTTTATACGTTTGGCACGCAGCAAAATTTGCGGCAGAGGTAGCAAAGAATTTGATAGCCTGCGGGTATGAGATTATTTCTCAGATAATTTGGGTGAAGCAGCATTTTGTTTTGTCGCGTGGCGATTACCATTGGAGACACGAACCATGCTGGTACGCTGCGAAAAAAGGAAGAAACCATAATTGGAATGGAGCAAGAGACCAGGATACGATTTGGGAAATTCAAAATAACAATTCTTTTGGACATTCTGGAGACGAAGGGATAGAGAAAACAGTGGGGCATGGGACGCAAAAACCTATTGAGTGTATGGCAAGGCCAATTCGTAACAATTCAAAACCTGGAGACTATATTATTGATCCGTTTTGTGGATCTGGAACGACTATCGTCGCATGCGAAAGACTTAAGAGAAAATGTCTGGCGATTGAGATAGATGAAAAATACTGTTCGGCAATTCTTGAACGGTATAATGAAGAAGTTGACGGAAAAGAAAAAATTGTTTTGTTTTGAGCAAAAAGAAAAGAGGCAAGAAATGAAATTCTTTTTATTTTTACTGACTTTTTTGTCCACAGCATTCGCGCAGGTAGAACTTTTTGAACATTCCGGAGGGACTCCTGGCCGTTCTTGGAGATTGGAAAAGCCAGGATACTACCAAAGCGATTTGGGGAACTTCGGAGATAATTGCGTTTCGTCTATTCTAATCATGGACGGATGGGAGGTAAAACTTTGGGAGCATCCAAAATCTTGGAATAAAGGACGCACAATCGAATTACAATCA
>Ga0265297_10004381_pt1 | contig 23207 bp, 28 predicted proteins | sample Munlanlwell13791_FD_192502 | JGI IMG/M metagenome (GOLD analysis project Ga0265297, IMG submission 192502) | Leachate microbial communities from a municipal landfill in Southern Ontario, Canada - Leachate well 137-91 | ecosystem: Engineered > Solid waste > Landfill > Unclassified | place... | reverse complement strand
AATGTTATTAATTTCTATAATCATCCAGTTGAGTTAATGCTTAATGACATTTATCCTTCCGTATGGTTTTGTTTACCAGAAAATACGCTTATATATGCAGATAATCACATGGTTCACATAGAGGATATTAAGAATATGGATAATCTGATGTGTGGGCAACAAGTAAAGAATACTTATGTTAGAGATTATGATGGAATATTAAAAAATGTTAAAGTTAGATATATATTACCAGTCAGAACTACGCCAGAGCATCCAATTAAGATATGTAAATTTAAGAGAATATCAAATAAATGGAATAAATTAATTACTGAATGGAAAGAAATTAAAGATATTACCATTGATAAGTACGAAAGAACTTGTGTAATAATACCAAAACTAAAGAAAGAAATTCCATATTATGTTAATTTAAATAATTATTCTAAAATTGCAGAGAAACAATTTGAGGGAGAATTAACTAAAGAAATTAGTGAATTGATGGGATGGTATTTTGCAGAAGGCTATGCTAATGAAGGACACGTTGATTTTACATTAAATATAAACGAGAAAGATTATGCTAATAGAATATTAGAAATAGCAAAGATTATGAACATTAGTGGTAAAATAGTTAAGATGCCAGAAAATAATACTTTGGTTGTAAAAATAAATTCTACGTCTTTAGGAAGATTCTTAAAAGAAAAAATTGGAAATAATGCTAAAGAAAAAGTAGTGCCAGATTTCATGTTTATAGAAAGAAGAGAGATAATAGAATCATTTATTGATGCAGTGCAGAAGGGAGATGGAGATATAAATGAAAGGCAAAAGAAAAATAAAGTTAATGTAATGAAAAGAATAGGAATATCTACAGAATTGGGAGTTAGAGGATTACAAATTTTATTAATGAAAATAGGGGTAATGGCTGGATTATCTAAGAGAAAACAGATGCAAAGTAAAATTAATGGAAGAGTAATTAGTTCAACTGGATATGAATACTCATTATATTGGTCTATAAATGCTAATTATAAAAAATATTTTGAAGATGAAGATAATTATTATTTGCCAATAGATAAGATAACTGAGGAGAAGTATAATGGTAAAGTTTACAATTTAGAAACTACAGACAATTTTTATTGTGTGCCATTTATAGTTCATAATTGTAATGAACCGCCAGATGCAGTTTTAGATGGTAACAAAGTGAGTGATGATGAAAAGAAGTATGTAGCTACAAATATAACTAAAGTTGTTGTAGCTGACAAGTTTAATGCTAAACGGTTTAAGGAAGTTTATGGTTTAGACGCTAAGATTATTCCTTATGGGGTAGATTATGGCTTCTTTAGTGCTGGCAAAGCTGATAGGTGGCTGTGGAAGAATGATGGAAACTTTACTATTTTACATTCAGCTTGGATTCATCCTAGAAAGAATCAGCTTAAGTCTCTTGAAGTGGTTAATAAGTTAAAAGAGAAGATTTCTAATGTTAAGATTATTCTGTGTGGTCAAATAGATATTCAGTATGCTATGGTGTTAGCCAAGTATATTAAAGATAATCAGTTAGAAGATAACGTAATGATTTATAATGGATTTATGGATAGAGAGAAACTTAGAGATTTGTATAAGAGTGTAGATGTGCTATTGCATCCCATAGGCGGTCAAGGTGGAGCGTTAACTCCTTTTGAAGCTATGTGTGCAGGATTGCCAGTTGTTATTAGTAAAGAAGCTGGTTGTTCTAAAGAAATTAAAACTAATGAATTAGGCTATGTTACAGATGATTATATATCAATAATTTTAAGCATATATAATCAAGATAACTTTGTTACTGAAATGTCTAATAATGCAATAGAGTATGTTAAGACTAAGAAATCTTGGGATAAATATTGCAGAGACTTATTGAAGATACTAGTTGAGGCTACTAAATGACCATTAAATTTATTGATTATAAGAATGAGTTGTTAGAAGTAATTAAATCTATTAAATCAGATTTTATAGCGATAGATGAAATGAGTGATAATAAGATAGAGTTTGTTGATGAATATATTATGGGTCATAAGCAGAGGATAGCTAAGGGAATTGAGATGCTTAGTAGATATATTGGTTATGATAAAAAGATACTTGAGGTAGGTAGTCCTCATCCATTTTTTAGTTATTACTTCTATAAGTATAAGAATGCAAGTGTTGTATGCGCTGACTTATATGATAGAAAGTGGAAAGTTAATGATAGATTATATTTCAAGAAACTTAATTTATGTACTGATATGTTAAATGAAAAGTTTGATGTTATCATAGCAAGTGAAGTATGGGAGCATTTGCCTTGTAATTTATATGCTGTAAGAGATATGTTATGTAATTCTTTAAATGAAGATGGAGTAATGTTATTTACGTTTCCAATGAGTAAGAAGTCTGAGGTGCCATTAAATTATAGTGCTCAGAAAGAATTGTTTTGTAGAGCAAATGGTCATCTTAGAGAATTTAAAGATTTAACAGATGATTTCTTGAGTAGTATTGAAGTTATAGAGAGAGCGTATGTTAAATGCTCACATTATAAGTTTGATATAGAGTTAGATGTATGTAAAATGTGGGGGAATAGAATATCAGGATACTAGTAACTGGATGTTTAGGTTTTTTAGGTAGTCATGTTAGTTTAATGGGTAAACGGTATGGATATGAAGTTATTGGAGTAGATAATTATACTGATTATGAATTGAAGGCTAGTGGATATAAAACTGTTAATAGTAAAAGGTATAATTATAATGTTCTGACCCAGTCAGGTGTTGATGTTGTTACAGATGATATTAATAATTCTAAGTTTATAGATAAAATGATAGAGGAAAAAGTTGATTATATAATTCATACAGCAGCTCAACCTACTGTTACGTTAAGCATTACTAACCCTAGATATGATATGGAAAATAATGTTGTTGCTACATTTAATATTTTAGAGTTAGCTAGGAAATTGGATATACCAGTTTCTATATGCAGTAGTGTTCATGTTTTTGGTAATGATATTAATGAAAACTTAGAAGAGTATGAAGATAGGTTTGCTAATTTTCCAGAATCTTTTGATGAGGATTACAGTTTCTTGAAGGGTAAGGTTACTCCTTTACATGCAAGTAAAGCTGTTAATGAAATTCATGGTAAAGCATACATTGACACTTATGGTTTGCCAGTTGGTATTATGAGGTTAACTGGAATGTATGGTCCAAGACAGTTTGCTGGTATGAATCATGGTTGGGTAAGTAATTTTATATTTAGATTACTTAAGGGGTTGCCATTACATATTTTTGGTACAGATAAACAGGTTAGAGATATATTATATTGTGATGATGCAAGTAGAGTTTTCTATGATTTTTATGATAGGCAAGTAGCTGGTTTATATGTTATTGGTGGTGGAGTTAATAACTTAGTTTCTATACGTCAAGTGATAGATAAAGTATCTAAGTATCTTAATGTTAAACCAGAGATAGTTATGGAACCAGCTAGAGAGTATGATTTAAATTATTTTGTTGGCAATTCAACTAAAGCATGGAATAATCTTGGCTGGGAACCTAAAGTGTCAGTTGATGAAGGACTTAAGTTAACTGTAGACTGGATTAAAGAAAACTTAGAGTATTTTGAGGTTAATGAATAAATGGTTAAAGTAATTATTTTAACTGGTGGGGAAGGTAGCAGGTTACAGCCTGTAACTAATGATATTAACAAATGTGCTATTAAGATAGCTGGTAAACCTCTTATTGATTATAGTTTAGATGTATGTGTAGAATTGAGAAAGAAGAAACTAATTGAAGATGAAGTTGTTATAGTGGTTGGCTATAGAGGTTCAGACTTGTGGGAGTTGCATCCAGAGAATACATATGAAAACTTAGATATTAAATATAAAACTCAAGTGTATCCTAAGTGTATAGGAGCTATTAAGTCAGTTGAAGATTTAATTGATGATACTCATTTCATGCTTATGCTTGGAGATGAAATATTAATTAATCCTAAGCATAATGATATGTTTAGAAATTTATTTGATAATATATATAATAGAAATAGAATAGATGGTTACTTAGGATATGTTAAGAGTAATATTAATGATGTAAAGAAAACTTATACTTTAAAGTCTAATGATTTAGATTTAGTGTATGATGTGAAAGAAAAGCCCAAGATTCCATTTAATAATTGTGTTGGAACTGGCAATTGTCTTTTGCCTAAAGATATATTCAAGTTTATGAAAAATAGCAACGTTTTAGCTAATGGGGACTTTGTTAGTGTAGTTGGAGATATGATTCATAGTGGATACTTATTCAAGAAATGTAAGATTGCAGACAAGTATGTTAATGTTAATACTAAAGATGATTATGAATTAGCTGTTAAGTTAGTAAATAAGTTGAAATAGTATAATGCAATCCTATCTTATTTGGGTAATCACATGAATATTAGACGTCTAAGAAATAAACTTAGAAAAGTAATTAAAGGTAATGATATTGATTGGATTACTAAAACACTAGCTATATCAAGCACTACTGATTTTATTTCAATTTTAGATGCAGATGTTGTTTTAAATGTTGACAAGGCAGATGGAGATAATTACATTAAACCAGAAGTTATTGATAGAGTAGTAGATAATATAGCAGTACAAACTCAAGTTGGCAATAGAGTTATTGTTACATGCAATGATGGAATGGTAAAATCTACTATTATCGTAATTGCTTACTTAATTAAGTATGGAAACTTGTCATTATCTAGTGCAGCAAACAAAGTTAGAGTTAAAAGAGATTTTAAATTATCTAAGATTAATGTTAAAAATATTGTTCAGTATAGAGATTACCTTTATGATTTAGCAATTAATTATAATAAAAATGCAGTTATGCCTTATTGTGTGTGATAGCATGGTTGTTATGTGTCTGAAATGTAACAAGATATATGAAGAAAATTATGATAAGTGTCCACATTGCAAGAGAGATAATTATATGAAGTATAAGAGAAGAAATGTAGATGATAGAGAAAGTTGAATGTAAACAGTGTGGTCAATGCTGTAAGTTATACGCTATAGCTGTAGGATATGAAGATATAATGAGGTGGTATAGTGAAGGCAGATATGATATATTATCTGAGTTGCAATGGAACAATAATGAGTTAGGTAAGGGATATTATATTAGGTCTACATTAGTTACTGTTAATGGTATAGCTAAATGCTCATTTCTTTCTAACAATAATAAATGTAAGATACATGATACTAAACCGTTATGCTGTAGAAATATGCCAGTTAAAGAGCCTAAGTTTTCTTTTTGTAAGAATTATGATAATTTGAATGTTGAATATCAAGCTATTTATAGAAATGAGTATAATAGTTTAATGAAGGCAATATTAAATAAAGATAAAATAGATAAAATATTAGAAGAATGCAATATGAAGTTAATAGAGAGTAATTTTAAATGACAGAAGAACAAGATGGATTAGTTAAGAAGCTAGTTATTAGAGAAATAGATAGACTAGAATCTATATGTAAACGTATAGAAGATGAAATTAAGTTTGATGAAGATGTTGTTCTTAGGAAGAGGAAAGTGTTAGAGTCAAACTTAAAGGTTATTGCTACTTTAAAGGAATTGTTAAGTAAGAATGAGTCAACAACCAATTAAAGAATGTATAATTTTAGCTGGAAACTCTGTAGATAGTAGTTTTAATGTTCCTAAGCCAATGTTAAGTTTAGGCAAGCTTACTTTGTTAGAGTACCAGTTAAGATGGTTAATGCTTAACAGGTATAATCATATTATTATTGCGTCAGATAGAGAGTATGAAGTTAAAGATTCATTTAAAGATTTTATTGAATGGAAAATTGAGCCTTATGGTTTAGGCACTGGTGGAGCAGTGTTAAATGCTGTAGATTGTTTAGATGGTAAAGATTTCTACTTGATGAATATAGATGATTTATGTTTTTATAATTGTAGTGACTTAACTTTTCCAGATGCTCAAGCACGTATTTTAGTTAGTAAACCAAAGATTGCTTATGGTCAAGTGGAGTTAAGGCAAAATCTTGTTTTAGGATTTAAAGAGAAGCCATACTTAGATGCTTATGTGTCAACTGGACATTATTATTTTAAGAAGCATATTGTAGACAAGTATTTTCCAGATATAGGAAGCTTAGAGAGTAAAGTGTTGCCAGTATTAGCTAAGGAAAGAATCTTAGAGGCTTATAGGCTACGTGGTAATTGGGTTACAATAAGCAATAATTATGATTATGGTATAGCTAAGGAGATTACAGGTGTTACAGATTAGTTTAAATCTTAAGCTTGGCAGTTACTTGTTAACTAGAGGTAGATTATAAGTTGACACAGAATAATTATATTGAAGAGTATTTGTCTAATAGAAGCTGGAGAAAGAAAGAGAATGCTAATGTTAATGAGTCATTTTCTGGATTGTTTAATTATGTAAGTAGTAAATTGTTTGCTAATGATTTTCTTAGCGCTTTAGAACCAGAACAAAGAAAAGCACATATGGATGCAAAATTGCATATTCATAATTTAGAGTCTGGTGGGTATGTTCCTTATTCATATAATAAGCAAACTCCAATTATTATAAAAAGAAATGGAGAAAAAATGATAGTTGCTATGCAAGATGCTAAACCTGGAGATTATGTTTTAGATAAAGCGGGTACAGAATTCACAAAGATTACAGATTATATATATCATAATTCTCATTGTGATTTGCTTAGAATAAAACTTAGCAACGGTTCATTATTAGAAGTTACTGAAGACCATCCAGTTATAATGCATTATAGGTTACAAACTAAACAAGCAAAAGAATTAAAGCATGGAGATTTAGTGCAAGGATGTAATATATCTAAAAGAGATTTTAGTTTTGATGGTAATGAAATTAGTAGAAAGATTGCATGGCTTATTGGAATATATATAGCAGAAGGAAATAGAACAAACTCATCATTTAGGATAACGCAAAAAGAAGGAGTAATTAATAGTAAAATATTACAGTACTTGCAAGATATGGCTTTAAGATATTGGATAAGTAAAGATGATGATAAGCAAAGATTTAATATTTATATTAAACAATTAGAAGTTAATTCATTTTATACAATCAAGGATTATGCGGAAAATAAGAATATTCCATACGAAGCATTAACATTACAATCATATTTTGATATAATTAGTGGTATTATGGATGGTGATGGTTGTAGACAAGATTCAAAGTTTGCTACAAGATTTAAGATTTCTACTAAGTCATATGAGTTAGTTAATCAAATAAAATTAATCTTTGATGTACCAAGAATAGTATCTACAATTAGATATAGCAATGATGGATTGTATCATATAGAATTTTATCTTACAGAAGTGCAGTTACCATTATTTAGGGAATCAATTAAAGTAAATTCAAAGCCTATCATATACTTTAGGGGTAGTAAGAATCTTAACTATTTTAGTAAAGAAGTAAGAGTATTATCTATTGAGAAAGTTCCATATGTTGGAAATATGGTTGTTGATATTACTACAGAGACTAGTACATTTTGCTCATTAGGATTAAAATTACATAATTGTTGTGGTAATAATCTTAAGTTACTGTTGTTAAATGGCATGAAAACTCCATCAATTAATTCTAAACCAGCTAAGCACCTTAATAGTGTTACAGACCATGTTATGAATTGGTTATACTGTAGTCAAATGGAATTCTCTGGTGCACAATCTTTTGGGGACTTTGATACTTTAATTGCTCCTTTTGTTAAGAAGGATAAGTTATCTTATAATGAAGTAAAACAGCAGATTCAAAAGCTTTGTTTCAATCTTAATTTTACCATGAGAAGTTCAAGTCAAACGCCATTTACAAACCTAACTCTTAATTATTCAATACCAAAGTTTCTTGAGAATGAGCATGCTATTATAGGTGGCTTAGAGACATCGTTTACTTATGCTGATTGTTTAGATGAAGTTTACATGATTGATAAAGCATTCACTGAGGTTATGAATGAAATGGACCCTAATGGTAGACCATTAACTTTTCCTATACTTACAGTTAATTTAACGTCAAGGTTCCCTTGGGATAGTGAAGTAGCTAAGTTGTTAGCTAATAATTGTGCTAACATAGGTAGTTATTACTTTATGAATTATTTAGGTTCTGGAATTGGAGAGGATACTGCTAGGTCAATGTGTTGTCGCTTAAAGATAGATTTATCAAAGTTTAATGGTCCAAAGGGACTATGGAACATGGGAGAGGGAGTAGGTAGTTTAGGAGTAGTTACAATTAACTTACCAAGAATAGCTTTTGAATCTAAGGGTAAAGGAGATGCATTCTTTTTTAATTTGTTAGAAGAAAGATTAGCTATGGCATTAAATATTCTTAAGGTTAGGAAGGAGAGAATACATAAGTATATGAAAAGGTTAATGCCATTTAGTTTATCTAATGGGTGGTCAATGAAGAATTACTTTATGACTATAGGTATTATTGGAATTAATGAAATGTGCATTAATTATTTAGATGCTCACATCCTTGAGTCTAATGGAACTAGATTTACAGCTAAAGTGTTAGAGTTTATTAGAGAATGGACTATTAATAAGCAAGTTGAGACTAAAGAGTTAATTAATATGGAGATGGTTCCAGCAGAAGGATGTTCGTATAGGTTAGCTTTGGTTGATAGGAAACTTAATCCAAAAATATTTACTGAGGGAACAGCAGGCGCACCATATTATTCATCTTTGCTTATACCAGCTTCATATAGAGTTGATATCTTAGATAAAATTAATTTTGAGGAGAAATTGTTGCCATTATTTTCTGGTGGTACAATATTTAGAACTTATTTAGGAGATTCAATTCCATCTGATGAAGCAACTTTAGATTTTATTAAGACAGTTTCTAAATCTAAGATTCCATACTTTGATATTACAGCTACTTATTCAGTGTGCCCAGTTGAAGGTAAGGTAATAAGGGGAGTAGTAAACAAATGCCCCTCTTGTAATGCAGATACAGAAGTGTATAGCAGGGTAGTTGGATATTATAGACCATTTGATAAGTATAATATAGGAAAACGTGCTGAATTTAATGAAAGACGCTATACTAACATTTAAATAATCTGTGCTGATTAAGATTTGTATTGGATGTGATTAATATATGGCTACTTTAAGTGCATCAGACATAGTATTCTATTACACTGGTACTGGCACAACAATTGCCAATACCTTATCATTAGGTTCTACAATTAGTAATAATACAATCCCAGATAATACAGCTAACAACATTTTTGATGATGTTACTGGAGATGAATCTACAGCAGGTAGAGTTGAGTATAGATGTATAGCATGTAAAGATACACATGCTAGCGCAGATATGTTAAACGCTAAAGTTTACATTAGTGGATTTACTAGAGCAGCTGGAAGCTATGATGTTATGTCATTTGCTGTAGAGAATCCAACTGGTGGAACTAATCCAGTTCAAACTATTGCTTCTGAAACAGCAACTCCAAACGCTGATTTGTTTATAACTAAGATAGGTAATACAGTTTCATGGACAGAAGAAGATGCTCCATCTTCAACATTAACTTTTGGTACAGTTTCAGCAGGTAACTGGATGGGTATATGGCTTAGACGTTCAGTTCCAGCTAGCGCAGTTGCTTTCAGTAATAGAGCAGTTACAATTACAGTGGTATGTGAAACAACTGGTTCTCCAAGACACGCTGTTATAAAGGAATTCTGTGTCAATGTAAATGAGTTGTTTAGAGGCAATAAGGCTAATGCCATTGCGCTTTATTAAGAAACTTAGGGATTTTTTTAGTATCCCTAACAACACTCTTTTCTATGGTATATTGAAGCCTTGCATGAGATGTGTTTATCAAAGAGTTAATGAGCCTGTGCTGATATTCAGTATGTATAGAGGACCAAGAATCATTTTGTTTCATAACGAAATATATCTTAAGGAAGGTAATTGTGTTGGGTATGAATTGTGTGGCAGATGTTTTGAGCAAGTGTCTATAAATGATAATAGTTTATCATGTAAGTGGAAAAGAATAAGGTGATATAATGTCTGGTGCTTTATGGGATAACTTAGATTTAATGACTGATGAGAGAATGAATCAGAAAACTCTCTATGTTGGAGCATCAGCGCCAGAAACTACGTATGCTGGTCAATTATGGTTTGATTCAGCTAACAATATTTTGTATGAAAGAAACTCTGATAATAATGCTTGGATATGCAAGAATGTTATTGTAGCAGTAACTTTTGATGATACTTCAACAACTAAGACTGGTACAGCAGAGACAGAGGTTAAGTATGCTAGATTTATTAAAACTGTATCTATACCTTTTACTACAGTGTTAGTTTTAGCTAGCTTATATACTAACAATGCTTCTGGAACAGCTTATTTTAAAGTGTATGTTGACAGTGAAGTTTCAGAGCGTTTAACTTTGTCAACTACTTCAACAACAGAGACAGCTTTAGAGGGTTCCTTTAGTATTTCAGATTTAGATGCTGGCATTCACACATTTAAAATTAAGATTTATAATAGCAACGCAAGTTATACAACTACTCATAAGATTTTAGAGGTGTTTATTAAATGAGTGCTAATGTTAACACTTGTAAGGCTTGTCAAAGTTGTAATACAGCACAAACTTGTGAAAGCTGTTATAGTTGCGCTGTATGTCAAAACTGTAATACTTGTCAGTGGTGTCAATCATGTCAAAGCTGTGATTCGTGTATGGATTGTTATAGTTGTCAATATTGTAATAGTTGTTACAATTGCCACGCTTGCCAGGTATGTAATATATGCAACGTATCATGTTATACATGCGAAGAATGTGTTACATGTTATGGAAGCTGTGATACATGCCAAAGTTGTGATAGTAACCAAAATTGTGTATACTGTAATAATTGCCAAGCTTGCTTTTATGGATGTGTTAGTAGTTATAATCCTTAGTGGTGATGTTAAGATATGTCTTTAAACTTAAGAATGACTGTTGTTAGAACTACAAACACTAAAGATTATGAATGTCAAACGTGCCAAAGTTGTAATACATGTCAAAGTTGTAACAGTTGCCAGTTATGTAATTCATGTCAGGCTTGGGAAAGCTGTTATTCATGTGTAAGTTGTCAATACTGTAATAGTTGTTACAGTTGTGATAGTTGTCAAACTAATGTTGTTTGTTTAAGTTGTGTTACATGTCAAAATTGCTTTGCTGCATGTTATAATTGTAATAGTTGCCAAACATGCGATGTAGCATGTTATAGTTGTAATGATTGCCAGCTTTGCTTTAACTGTAATACTTGTATAATATGTATGGATTTGAATTTGGGTTGATAAATAAAATGAGTAAATGTTTAGAATGTCAAAACTGTGTTACTTGCCAGAAATATGGTATAGCACAAAGTAATAATGTTAAATGTAATGTTAATGCGCCACAAGAGTATAAGATAGGAGAGATAACTTTGTGGAATACTAGAAGATGTAATCTTAATTGTGAATACTGTTTTGTTTATGAGTTACATAAGGATAAACAAACATCTTCTGATATCTCTGATGAGGTTATACAGGCTTTACCAAACTTTGTGAGTAAATATTGTAAGAGTAATCCTTCAATATGGTTTTTTGGTGGAGAGCCACTTGTAAATTTTGATGGTATAAAGAAGATATATGATGCTGTTGGTACTGGCGTTAAGTATGGCATGACTAGTAATTTAACTTTAATGACTGAAGATAAAGCTAAGTGGTTAGGTCAAAGAAACTTTGGTGTTTTAGCTAGTATAGATGGCAACAAGGATTCTTATAATAGTCATAGAAAATTTAGTGATGGTACTGGCGCTTATGATTTGGCAATTAGGGGATTAAAGAACGCTAGATTATTTATTACTAAAAACTTGCAGATACGTTATACAGTTACTCCAGTTACTGTTAAGTATGTATATGACAGCGTTAGGGAACTAGCTGAGATGGGTTATGATAATATTGCTTTAGAGCCAGTGTATGAAGTGGAATGGAATGTAAGAAACTTAGACGAATATTCAGAGCAGTTAAAGTTGATAGCTGATATGATGATTGATATGCCACAGCCAATTAAGATTAAGCCTATCATGGATATGGCTATGATGTTTAATAAGATGGATTGGAAGAAGAGATGTGGTTTAGCTCAGTTTGGAGTTGGAATGGATACTGATGGTGTATTATATCCATGTCATAGATTTGTAACTAGACATGATGAGTCATTATCTATTGGAAATGTATTTGATGGACCAGATATGTCTAAAATTAAGCAATTTAATAATCAATACATAAAGCCAGTGTCTGAATTGGGAATAGAGAAATGCATTAAGTGTGTATGGAAAGAAGCATGTATTGGTTCGTGTTTAGCTTGTAATTTAGATATGACTGGTAACATATCAACTGTTCCAGAGTCAGTGTGTAAAATTACAGAAATGTATGTTAACACTTTTATTCCTAAGTATCTAAGTTTAGTTATGAAGAATAGAAGATAACTTATTTACCTCTTACTTTTTTATATCAGGTTTCTCCTATAGATAGTTAGGAGATTATGTTATGACTGATGATGCTCTTATTAATACAGCTAGAATAGATAATTCTAAGGTTGGAACTGTTAATTCAGTTAAGAGCATTAGCTATAAGAGTTCTCTTAAAGGCAAAATAATTAAGTCATTCAAGTTTATACAGGAACTTAGACAGTTACGTGTTAGCAATTTTATATCTAAGTTTAATTTTAACACTGTAGTAATCAAGAATGCTATATTACTTTATAAGTTAAGAATGACTATTTTAGATTCTTTAGTTAGTAAGTATAGCTTGCGCAAGTTTATTACTGACTATTTAACTAGCAAATTTAATGTTAAAGGTAAGATAGTAGATAGTTTAGTTAGTGTATTTACAGTTAAAAGTAAACAGTTTAAAGTTTTAGTAGCTTCATGGAATCTTAGCAGTTTTGTTAATAAGAGTTTACTGTTAAGATATAATCTTAGAGTTTCATTAAGTAATTCTGTAAGGCTACTGTATAAGTTAGGATTTGGAGTTATTAGAGATTTTACTGTTATATTTAATGAAAGAAGTAGTGTGTATAGTTATCTTAAAATGTTAAATAACATTAAATATAGTGTCATTAAACAGTTTAAGCAGTTATATGTAATTAAAGCTAATGTTATAGATAACTTACGTTTATCTTATAATTCTATATCTAAGATAATAGTTAATGTATGTAGTAAATATTTGTTGTTAAGTAAAGTATTAACAAACTTTGTTAGTAGATATAATTTAATATCTATTGTAAGTAAAGTTATTCCATTACTGTATATAATATCAGATAAGGTTACAGTGGTTAAGAGATTTGTAACTAGCTATTTAAACAGGCAAGGAATACTTAGAGATTTTACTTTGATGTCATTAAATAGAATGATTGCTTCATCAATGATTACATTGTTACATAGTAATCTTAGTGTAAGAGTAAGAAACTTAGTGATTAAATGGGATGTTTTGCAGAAGGTAACTAATAGTTTAGTGTTAAGATATAATTTACTGTCAAGCGTTATTGCTAAGTTAACATCTAAACATTTAGTTAAACAGAAAATAGTTGCGTCTTTAACGTTATTGCATAATAATTTACAGTTGATAGTTTCAAGTTTATATTATGCGTATGATTTAAGATATAATTTAATGCTTAGTTTAGTTTCTAAGAATAATGTGTTAATGACTGTTACTAAGATGTACTCTTTTATTAGTAATAAATTATATTTAGTGTATGCTTCTATTAATTTAAGATATAATGTTTTATCTGTCAGATTAACTAACTTGGTTAGTGTAAACGAAGTTAGGTTTAACATATTAAATACATTAAGTTATTCATATCTTTTAATGCAACGTATAACTAAGAGACTAGGATTTTACCAGATAGTTAAAGCTATTCTTACTCCATCATTTTATATTATTAGAAGTAAACCTATATTTAGAATGCTTAAAGCTAATATGACTTCTTATCTTGAAAAGAATATTAAAAGAACGGAGAGAAGTAATTATTAAACAGTTAATGATTAAATACACGTTAGTTGATAAGAGGATGTATGGTGTTAATTAAATGGCAGATTATATAGTAGTTGGTGGGGGTATAAGATGACAATACTATTCTCAGATGATTTCTCAACTGGAGACATTTCTAAATGGACTAGTGGTTCTGGAGCTCCTGTTGTACAAGGAACCGTTTACTACTCAGCTCCATACGCTTTAGCATTACCTTACTTTGAACCAGATAGTGGATATGTTTACTATGCTTTTTCTGAACCTTATCCTACTAAAATGGTAGCAGAGTTCATGTTTAGAGTGGACCATCTTCCAACTGAAGATTATACTGGTATGCATGTATTTGATTGCAAAAGTTCTAATGATGAACAGTTAGCATCCATAATTTTTTGCCCACCAGGTGGTGGACTAATGCTATTTATAGCAACGTCTCAACAAGGTGACTATATAGCTAATCCTATTTCAGTTGATACTTGGTACAAAATGAAAATTGAAGTTGATACTGTTGCTGGAACTATGAAACTATACGTTGATGATACAGAGTTACTATCTTTATCCTCAAGTGAATTAATAGATATTTCTGCATTCTGGTTTTCATCTAACATATTATTTGAAGATGGTTATTCTTATTTTGATGATGTTGTTGTCACTGATGGAGAAGGTGGAGCAACACAGGTTTCTAAATATGTTATTTTAAAATATAACGATTTAGAAGATATACTAAACACTTTAAAGTTTAAGAGCAGCGTTAGAAATAATTTACTTAAACAATTTAGTAGTTTATGGAATAATTTAGAGACAACTATATTTCAAGTTTCTAAAGATTTTATTAGTAAATCAAGTAATCTTAGTAAATTGTTAAGTGACATCATTTTAAAATATAATGCTAAGACTAAAGTTTATAGTTTAATTAAAAGCGTAAATAACTTATTAACTAAAGTAACTAATGATATTTCACTCTTATACAAAAGTAAAGCAGAAATTGATAGTATATTACGTGTATTATATAATAGCAGAGGTAGTTTGAGTAAGAGCTTTAACTTAAAATATAATGTTAAACAATTAATAACACAATCAATTTCTAGTTTATATAAACTTAAAGATGTTATTTCTAATGCTATAACTAGTTCATATGGGAACTTGTCTGTTATTGTAAGAAAATATAGTAGTTTATTTAATGTAAGATTTAATATTTCTAAAATAATTAGTTATTTGTACTTAATTAAAAATAATATAGATAACAAACTATCTTACGTTTATAATATAAAAAATAATGTATCAACAGTAATTAACAGTTTATATTCACTAAAATATAATGTTGTTAAAACATTAAAGTTTACTTATAAATTAAGTAGTGTAATAATAAAATATTTAAGCGGATTACACGATGTTATAAAAGTTGGTGTAATTTTTAAAGATTTAGTATTCAAAAATGATATTATAGAGAAACTTAGTAAATCTTTTAGTGCAAATCATAGCTTGAAAACTTTGTTAATTAAATATTTTGTTGCATTAAATAATGTTAGATATAAGATTTCGTTAATGCTTACAAGTTTATATAAACTTAATGTGTATGGATACTTGACGACTACGTTTACTGCTAAATATAATAGTTTAAATAATGTAACTGTTAACATGATTTCTATATCAAAAATAAGGTACATATTAGTTAAACATATAACGTCATTATATGATATTTTAACCAAGTTATTTGTAAATTTAACTTCATTAAATAATATTATAATGACAGTTCAGAAAAATATTATGTTAAATTATATTTCTGCCCAATTAATAATTAAAAAGTTGACAAGTAAGTTTATCATTGGGCTTACAGCTATTTATGAAGCAATTGACATTATTAAAAGAAATACGCTTGTTACAATATTAATTAAAGATGTCCAACCAACTATTACGTTAGTTAAAAATAACAGGTTTATCATTACTTTAGTAAGAAATATGAGGAAGAAACTTTATTAATATTTAGATAGGTGTGTGATTGATAAATGAGTGAACCATTTACTTTAGTTGCTGGAGATGTGCATTATCTCAGTTTTTATCTTAAAGATAAAGATGTAACTACTAATTCTATAACTTATACTAATTTATCTGATACAAGTAGTATAGTATTGAGAATGAGAAAGTATGGGGCTAGTACAAATTGCATTGAAGTTAATTGTTATACAGTTACAACTCCATCTAACACTTTAGGGTTCTGTAGAGCTTTAGTTACCATTCCAGCTGAATCTGGAGAATATTATAGTGAGATAGAAGTGTTTTATGGTGACGGTCAACATGCTACATGGAAAGGTAATACTTATTATATACAGCCAGCACTTGGTTAATATAATTAAAGGTGATGTAAGTTATGCCAATAAACAAATCTTTTAAGTCTATGATTGAATCTATGAATAAGAAATATACTGATGGCAAAGTTACTTGCTATGATATGTCTGATGGAAGTAAAGTATGCGCTCATGAACAAGCATGGGGAGTATTTTATGGTATGATGAAGAAGAAAGGTAAAGATGAAACTAAGTCTTTAAGTGAAGATAACATTGAAGTGTCAGATTTAGAGAATGTTGAAGATGCCATTAATATTCTTAATGAAGAAATAGATAATGATTTTAGCTATGGAGTTCAAGTGCAGAAACTTAGCGATAAAACTATTATTAGAGGAGTACTCTTAGCTGAGGGAATATGGAAGGGATTTAAGTATGATTATAATGTTATAAAGCAGTCTGCACCAAAGTTTCTATCAGATAATGAATATGAAGTTGATGGCAAGAAATATATTCCTATAGCTGGAGATGTAGACCATAAGAGAACTTTGAAGTATAAAGATAAGATAGTTGGTAAATTAACTAAGGTTGTTCCTAATGATATGCTTAAGTGTTTAATGTTTGAAGCAGAAATTACTGACCAAGAAGCTAGAGAAGATGTGCTTAACGGCAGTCTTAATGCTGTATCTCCAACTGGCAGGTTTACTGACGATGGAAACTATCAGCCTTTAGGATGGGCTTTAACTGGTACTCCAGCATGTCATTTTAGTACAATATTTAATTATGATTTATCTCTATTAGATGAAGAACAAGCTACTACTTCTACAGAGAGTTTAAATAATAAAGTAACAATAAGTAACACTGATGAAGGTGATAATGTTATTATGAGTGTTAATCAAACTGTGACTACAGAAGCTACTGGGAACGTAGCAAAGGCAGAGTCAATACCTGAGACTAAACAGGAGCAACCTAAACAAGAACAAGTAAAGGTTGAGCAAACTTCTGAGTCTGTAAAGGAAACTCCAAAGGAAGAATCTCAGTTAGAAAGTAAAGATGATACAGTTAAAGAAGAAGATAAACCTAAAGATAAGGTTGAATCAGTACAAGTTATTGATGAAGAGAAACTTATTAACTCTATAGTTTCAAAGCTTAAAGAGGAATTTAACAAGAATAAACAAGAGCCTGTGGCAACTATAGTTACTACGCCAGCTCCGAAGGCAGAGCCAATTAAACTAGTTCCTTCTGCTGAACTAGCAGCGGAATTGTTAGTTAATCCAGATTCTCCTAATTTAACTAGGTTTAAGAAACCAAATAAGCAAGGTGAGAAACAATGAGTGAAACTAATAGTTTAGGTGTTATTCAACAGGTACTTAAACAACTTGATGATGCAAATAAGCGTAATCAAGAATTACTTGAGCAAATAAAGATTCTTAATGACAGAGTTATTGAATTAAGTAATAATAGAAATGATAAGCAAACTGACATTACACAATCGTTATCAAACATTAAAGCAAAGATTGAGAATGCTCAGGAACTTAGTGAAGATGTAGATAGTAAAGTTAAAGATGCAGCTAATCTTGTTATTGTTTATTCTAAACAAGTAGGATTTAAGTAAAAAATATCCTATATTTCTTTATTTTTTATTTATTTTTAGTATTTTTTATATGTACATTTATATATCAGCAATAGAATGTTTATTCTAGAGGTTGATAATAATGAATAATCAAGTACAAGAACTAGGTGTTATGACTACTACAGATGTTACTAATATTACTCCTAAAGTTATTGCTAACGTAGTTGAAGAGATTGCAAGAGAGACATGTATTTGGTCTCAATTTTATAAGATTAATACTGATTTGATGAGTAATGGTGGCACTGAAGTTGTGTTTCCAGTTAAGAATTCTGGAATAGTTGCTGGTTGGGGTCTTACTGCAGGCACAGGTCTTACTGCTGGAGGTATGTCTTTTAGTGCTGTAACTATTGCTGTAAAGAAAGGTGGAGTTGGTATTGGTATCTATGGTGAAGCTATTAGACAAAGTAACAGAGATGTTATTTCAGACTGTATCAAAGAAGCAGGTATGGTTTGGGCTGAAACTTTAGATATTGCTGCTTTTGAAGCAATGTTTCCAACAGCTACAGCTACAGCATGTAATAAAGGTACTTTTGTTGCTACTACAGTTCCAATTTTAGGCGTTAAATCAGTTAATCCTTCAACTCTTACAGGGTTTACTATTGTTAATTTAGGTACTTCTTCAAGCATTACTTATGCAACAGATGTGGTTGGTACAATTACTTATTGGTATGCTCCTTCAAATATTGGGTATGCAAATTGTGGTGCAGGCGAATCTTCTTTAACTGCTAAAGACATCTTGGCTGCTAAATCTGCTATACAGAACTATAAGAGGAAACCATCAGTTCTAGTTGTTAATTCTGAAAGACTTACAGATTTGCTTTATGATTCAAACGCTAAGTTTCTAGAAGGCTCAGCTATTAGAGGTAACGGTGAAGTTTACAATGGTGAATTAGGTCAACTATTTGGTCTTAGAGTAATTGTTAATGCTCACGCATCAACTTTTGCTGCTGTAATTATAGACCCATCTTCAATGGGTTACCAAGTGGTTAGGAAAGAACTGGATATGAAGAGAGATGAATATACTGGAATGTCTATGGATTGCTTATACTTCTGGGGATTTGCAGAAAAGAACTTTGGAGTTGTTAATGACAGAAGCTATGGCGCAGTTGTGATTAAAGGCACATATGCAGTTGATGCTGGCTTAGGCGCAGGTTACCCATAAACTTAGTTATTATATATTAGTAATCTAGGTTTAGTCTATTTAACGCTAAACCAAACATTTATTTTTTTGTTTATTCTTCTAAGTTTCTTAAGGTGTATTGTAATGTGGTGTACTGAAGAACAAGTTAGAAGAAAACTGGGCTTAAGAAGTGAAGAAGTACCAGATGGAGATATCTTACATTATATTGAAGATGCACAGAAGGATATGCGTGGAGATATCTCTTATGAAATGAGTAATGATGAGTTAGATGGAGCTATTAATGGTTCCAATACTACCTTCACTACTACATTCTGTAATATTGCTGATAGAAACTTTGATTTAATTATTGGAACATTAGATGTTACTGTTTATGGATGGACAGATAAGAATGACCCAGCTACTAAGTCAACTTTAACTGTTGGAACTATTTATCCAGAGTATGGTAAGATTGTTTTAGATACTGCTCCATCTAATTCTTACGTTAAAATTACTGCTGATTACTTTTATAATACTTTAGTTACTGATATGACTTTGTATCCTGATGCATGTGCTTATTTGTCAGCGTTTTATTATGGATTATCAGAAACTTTGCTTATGCCTAAACAGTGGATGCATGGGGCGTATAGGTTCCTTAAGAGTGAAGATATACCATTGTTAGAAGCAGAGTATCAGAAGAGATTACTTAGAATACGCAAAGTTTCTCATGAATGTGGAGATACAGATGATGTAAAGTTTGAAAGACAAGGTGTGGGGTATCAATATTGAGTGGTGGCATGAAACTTGCTATTAAATTAATGATTAGAAGATATGGAGTTGATATAGCTCATAAGAAGAAAGTTATTACTGACATTGGAGATGGTGAAGTAGAGATTTCATATGAGATTCAGGAGCCTAAGAGGGGTCAATATACAGAGGTTACTCCATTAGATACTTTAGTTGGTAGATGGGGTCAGAGAGTAGAAGCTGACTTTATAGTTACTTTCTTGCCAGAAATGAATGCTCATATATCAGAAGGAGATTTATTGTATTTAGATGGTTCATGGACTGAAGTGTTAGATAAGTTTCCTAGGCTTACAGGTAGCGTTATTGATTATTTAGAAATACATACTAGGCGTAGAGGAACATGATAAGTATTAGTTGTAATGTTAATGGCTTAGATTCTTTAGCTAATTTAATTGGCAAGTTAAATGTTAATGCTAAAGAGATTATACCAGAAGTTATTGTTGAAGAGTTATGGAAATTTGCTGAATTAGTTTATTCTGACCCAGACGTGCCTGACGAATACAAGGAATCTTTATCTTTAACGGTGGTGCCTAACTTAGATACTGTAGTGTTATATGCTTATTCTCCAGATAAATGGAAGTATAAAGACTTTGGAAACAGACTTGAATGGGCTATATATCGTTGCCCAAGACGCAAATACTTTGGTGGTAAACTTAGTAGAGAATATAATGGTCCAGACTATTTGCAGGAGAAATGGTCTAGTTATAAAGCTACGTTTATTAGCAATGTTAAACAAAGAGTTGTTCAGTCATTAAGGAGATAAAATGTTATGGTTACGCTTAATCTAGAGGAAATTAAGTTACAGTTTATGAATAGTATTAGAACTTACTTGTATCCTCAACAGACAGTTACTACTAATTCTGTATCGTTATATGATAACACTATTGTTAGTGGTACATTTAATATTTTTAGTGAATCAATTAATAGTTATGGGGTATATGTTAGTCAGATAGATGGTAGTCCTAATCCGTTTGTTATGAGTATCTATAATGGTTCAAGGTTGCTTGCTGCATCTACAATTAATGGCACTGTTGGATGGAACACTATAAGCTGTAGTGCAGTAGAAGATATAGTTACTTCTAGAGCATCAAGTATAGTTATCACAGGAGATATGGATGGCTCTAACAATTATTATTTTGCTACTAATAATACAGGAAACTTAGCGTTTACTGTTAGAGTTACAGATTTTGTATATAAGATATTTCCTATTAAACAAATAGATTCAGATAATCTTCCAGTTGTTGTTGTAGATGTTGATGGTAGACCTATAGCTGATGAAAGATATCTTACTGGAGACCAAATATGGTTTTACTTTAATATTAAAGCAGAAGTGTATTCTAAGTATACGCAAGAGATTGATAGAATTATTAGCATGATGGATAATGGTATAGGTAGAGATAGAGAAGGATTTGCTACTATTGGAATTAAACATATATCTCATAATAACATTTCAAAATTAGAATATGTTAAGCCAGAAGTTTATACAAGGAATGTTACATGGCGTATAAGACAGTTAGTTACAAGATAGTAACATTAATTAACTCATTTAACTGCTCTTAATAATTTGAGGTAGTGATTACAATGGGTAGATATTTCAGATTTAATACTAACACCTTTAACTTTGCTACTAGATGTGACGTTACTTGGAGAAAGGAGTATTTTACAGAATTTACTTTTGGTGGAGCTAGAGACCAAAGGATATATGGTTTAACTAGGGTTACTCCATCTTTAACATGCGCTTATGATATGGATGGTTTAAAGTTTCTACAGTATGTTTTAGGAACTATTAGTGCTAATGAAGCAACTATTTCAGTTGGTGACTTGCCAAAGATTTCTACTATACATGCTGGTATAGATTATGCTAATGAGAACGCTGGTATTCTTAATGCCAAGATTGATACATGGGAGTTTACTGTAGAGGAAGGTAACATTGCTAAGGCAGAGTTTAATGCTATAGGTAAAGATACAACTACTATTGCTCCAACTGCTTATACTACTGACTTTAACAGTTCTCCTTTGATGCCATACAACTTTAGTGTTACAATTAATACTTCAAGTATAGATTTTAACAGGTTAAACTTAAGAATTAATAATGGTTTGCAAGCAATCTTTAAAACTAGTACTTTACCAGTTACTCTTAGACCTACAGGTTTAGAGATTGAAGGCAGAATTAGGGTGCCTAATTATATTACTGACGCTATGGTTGATGGCTCTCTTAGGATAGTATGTGGAACTATTGGCACTATTGATTTAGCCACATGTAAAGTTACAGAGATTCCAGTGAAAGCTCAAGGTTATGATTTGCCAGAAACAGAATATTCATTTACAGCTTTTCCATTAGGAACTACGCAAGCAATAAAGGTTCACTTACAAAATACAATATTGTGGTAATAAGATATGGTAAAGAAAGATAAGAAAACTTTAACGCTTATAGATATATTAGATAATCCAGTTGAAGAACTAGAGGTTCCAGGCATTGGGTTTGTTAATGTTAGATGTCCAACTACTAAAGAAAAGCTAGATGCTAAAAGAGAAGCTAATGAGATAGCACGTGGCTTATCTGATGTAGATAAGAATATTGAAGGTAGTAGAATATTAGCCTTAAAGATACTGCAGGACCCAAAGATTTCTTTACAAGAGTATTTAGAAACTAATGATGCTAAGATATCTATAATCTTAGATACTGTTGATATATGGTATACTTTAAAGTTAAAGGAATTAAATTCTCCTAGAAAGGAGTTAATATCTGATTTTTTAGAACAGATGAGGGAACTCAATCAATGAGTTTCCTAACTATTCTGCAAGAATGTAACTTAGACTTTGATAGAGCTAAAGAGATATTTTACAGTTTAACTGATTTGCAGATAGCATGGCTTAACATGGCTTCTATTAAGAGACAAGAGGAAAGAGATAAAGAAGCTAGAGTTAATAGTAAGTTTGGAGAAGAAACTAAATCATTTGATTTAAGGGAGAGATAATGAAATGAGTAGCTCTGGAGATGCAGATATTTATATTGGAATTAAAGTTAATACTGACGAGTTAGTTAAAGCTAATGAGTTAGCTAAAGAGTTAGCTACTAACTTAGATAAGTTTAGGAGAACTTCTGGTCAAGCTGTAAGTAGTAGTGCAACTTCTCAAACTAGAGAGTTTTCTACTGCTATGGGGGACCTTAGAACTAGTATGATATCTGTACCGCCAGCTGCTGATAGAACATTTCAAGCTATGGTTGCTTTAGCTAATTCTAGCGAAGTTACTAAGAAGAATATTTTGGGAGCTAGTTCATCTTTAGCTAAGTTGCCTGGTTTACTTGGTATGAATACTGACCAATTCATTAATTTATGGGATACAATTAAAGAATTGCCAAGTGATAACTTACAATCTTTTACTAAAGGAATGAGTGAAATGGCTAATAGT
>Ga0265297_10004380_pt1 | contig 23217 bp, 33 predicted proteins | sample Munlanlwell13791_FD_192502 | JGI IMG/M metagenome (GOLD analysis project Ga0265297, IMG submission 192502) | Leachate microbial communities from a municipal landfill in Southern Ontario, Canada - Leachate well 137-91 | ecosystem: Engineered > Solid waste > Landfill > Unclassified | place... | reverse complement strand
GCGGGAGCAGAATTCCTGACTGCTCCCGGCGGGGCGGAAGGGGGGTGTGGGGGGAATTTCGCCCCGCCGCCCTGGGCCCACTTTCCCGAACGCCAGGGGGGTTTCGTTGCGCCGTACTCGGCGCGCGCCGCATATCCAGAGTTTACAATTTTTCTTTGGCAGTAAATTTCTTGAGTATCTTGTCTTTGAGTACTTGCGTATTCCCGTGCTGCAAAAGTCCTAAATACGATTGCAGCGTTTCAGAAGTTGGGTGTTCTACGAAGCGACGGAACATACCTCGCTTTGTTGTTGTCCGCAAAACCCGATGGTGTGGAAAGCTGACCCAGCCTAAAAAATCAATGCCGGATGCAAATGTGCGTAGAGAAACTTTGTTTGGATGGAGAGTGAGGCAAAGCTCATGCAGGAGATACTCTTTGATGGTTGGAAGGATATTAACTAAAGCACCCTTGTCGTTAGATAAAATCACAAAATCGTCAGCGTATCGAATGTAGTACTTCACTTTCAACTTTCGTTTCACAAACTGGTCAAACTCGTTCATGTACACATTCACGAAGAGTTGCGAGGTCAGATTACCAAGCGGCAAGCCCTTCCCAGGCGCAGTCTGAAAACTCAAAATGATGTTTTCTAGTAACCACAATATGTCGTGATTTGAAATATACTTTCCCAGAATACTTATGAGAACCGCTTGATCGATACTGGCAAAGAACTTACGAACGTCGCACTGTAAGACCCAGCACGTCCTCGTGTGGTTTCGGCTCACCTGCCCCGCCATTGCTCCAAGGCGTTGCATTGCCCGGTGCGTGCCTTTCTTGTTGCGGCAGGAGTACGAATCGAAAATGAATTTTCGATCAAAGTACGGGTACAGAATCCGGTACACGGCGTGGTGCACCAGCCGGTCTCGCACGCTCGCTTTGTGAATGTGCCTCGGCTTGGGGTCATTGAGTTTGAACGCCTGGTACGGCCCGTGGCAGTAAGTCCTTTCACGAAGCTCATTATGAAGGGCGACGATACTGTCCAAAAAATGGATAGAGAACTCGGCTATATCCGCACGTCTCCGCTTCCCGCACAAAAACTCCTGCCACGAAATGAGCAGGTTTTCCATAGAAATGATAGAATCAAACGTATGGCGCGGCCCGACTACTCTCTCTCTCTCTCTCTCGATTCTGCCCCGATCTTGCAGCGTATCAAAGAGGGATATTTGTTGTGGCTTGGTATTGTGCAACATATTCCAAAAGCAGCTCGGTACACCATCGGTACCAGAATTGAAGAACGATGGCTAGACCTTCTTGAAGCAACCTACACATCGTATTTTAGCGGAAAAATTGGTAAAGAGGAAAAGTTATCAAGCTGTATTCTCATTTCAGATACATTGAAATTTTTCATATCTGTTGCGTGGGAAGGCAAGCTGATATCCCACAAGCAGTATGAGAATGTTGCCCTCAACCTAAGTGAAATCGGGAAAATGTTGGGTGGCTGGCGCAAGAGCCTCGGTAATCCAGACAAGAAAAACCGCACCCTGTAGGCGCGGAAAAGAAAGAGTTTCGGAGGCGGAACGCAAACTCGTTGTTCGGATTCCACCTGTTGTCAGGCTTGGCCCAATTCTTGTTCAGCCACAGACCGTCATCGTTGCGTTCCAAGTTGAAGACGTTCGGGTTGCCATTCCGGTCAGCGATGTATGGCGTGCCATCCGTACCACTGCCCGCGCAAGCAAGCTGCAGGCTGTATTTTATCTGTGATCGTAAATCACCCAGCACGCCACACCAAGTACTTCTTTTTTTATATGACACTATGCATACCCACCGCGGAAAACCGTAGCCGTCCGCGCACTCAGCCTGCATGAGCCGACAAAGTCCCGAACAATCGTAACCGTTCGGTATAACCTAGCCAACCACACTATACCAAAAAATATTTTGAACGCCAAAGCATCAAAAGACAAAGTGAAACGCACTAAGAGACGAAGAAGCTAAGTTTCTTTTTTAGACTTGCGGAGGCGGAACGCAAACTCGTCGCTCGGATTCCACCCGTCGCCAGGCCTGGCCCAAGCCCTGGACAGCCACAGACCGCCACCGTTGCGCTCCAAGTCGAAGACGTTCGGGTCGCCATTCCGGTCAGCGATTTGCTTCATACCAATAGAGAACCACTCGTTCATTGGCTGGTTGGTATTCTTTAGCCGGTACTGTGGCCCGACTTCAGCGGGACAGAGTTCCAGGCCAAGCTCCTCGGCGCGCTCGAAGATTTCCTTGGTGGTCGCGCCTTTGGGGAAGCCCAGACTTTCAACGGTGAGACGAACGAGGTCAGCAGCTTCGGGCTTTTCTCCCGTGGCAAAGTCTGGGCTCTGCAGCATGTCTCTAGCGTAGTCGGTAATCTTGATGCCTTTCTGCTCAAGCTGGCGGAGGAGTGCTTCTTTTGTTGCCCCGCCGATTTCCACGGTATCCTGACGGATGCGACCTTCAGGGAAGGTGGTGTAGATGTGCTCAATGCCGTCCGGCAGCATCTGAAAAATACCAGGGACGAGCTTACCCACGTAGGCCTTGGTATCTTCAGTAATGTCTTTGGCATCGTGGGCGATTTGTTCAGGAGCACATTCAAACACCACGGGCATATCTGCCTCGGAGTTACGCGTTTCGCGCAGCTCGGCAATGCGCGGGTCGCGCTGGTAGCCGAAGCCTTCTATTTTACCGTCGATTTCGTAGAGGAATTGCAACTGCTCGCTGGTGAGCGGTGCGTTCTTTTGAATGGCTTGCTCAATGACGGTGAGGGTTTTCATGTCGCTGGTCTTCTTCTCGTACACAGCACCGTCCGGAAACTCTTTGAGCTTGGCCTCAACAACTGGCGCAATGGTGGAATCGAGGTTCTGGTCAGCGGCAATGCCGCGCACTTCACCAATCTGGTCGTGGCCGTTCATCCTTATAGCCGCGCGTGGAATTTTCGGTTGGCCATCCTGGTTGAGAGAATAAAAGACGTAGAAGTCGCCGTTCTTCAGTTGTGCTTCTGCCGTGGATTCGCCGGCCGTGCACCAGCCCGTGCCGTGGCCTTGGAGGGATTGGACGAGCGGGGTCGGGTCGTGCCCTTGGTCGTACTTCACCCACTCGCCAGCCGTGCTGGTGAGCTGCTCGGGGGAGGCCGGGGTGACCTTCTCAATGGCAAAGGCGTAGAGCTTGGCGAAGTTCTCACCCGTCAGGAGCTTCTCAAACTGCGGGCGGTCTTCTTCGGCAATCTTGGCGAAGTCGAAGCCTTCGGTGGAGTTGTTCTGCTCAATGGCGTCCAGCACGTAGGCCAAGGCTTCGCGGTTCAAGTCGGGGAAAGGCTTGGTCGTGCCTGTGGAGCGCTTGCCGAACTGGTGCTTCTCTTTGTCGTAGCCACCCATGCCCAGCACACTGCGAATGGCGTAGTACTTCAGCCAGTCTGGATACGTGGCATCTGGCGAGGCCAAGTAGTCCACCCACTGGTCCAGGGTAGTCTCCTGGTCCGTGATGGCTACTTCGGTGAGCTGGTCACGCATTTCTGCAGAGACCTCAACATCGCCGTGACCCAGCTCGCGGGCCATGCGTTGCTGATTTGCAAAGTAGCCCTCGGGAATGTCCTCGGGCTTGATGACGAACTTCCGGTGGAGCACTTCTTTCAGTGCTTCCACCCCGCGCTCACGGCTGTGCGGATCTTCTCGTTCGAGAATGCCGGTGAACCGCTCCAGGTAGTTTTGAATACGGGCCGCTGGGTCTTGGGCAACTTTCTCGCCAGTCTGGATTTCGGTACGCGAAGCAGCAGCCTCCACTTCTTCGGTGTTGTGGAGGGCGTACTTCTCTTTGAGGAAATTGGGATTTTCGATTGACATAACGAATGAGAATAGCAGAAATGTTAGCGGCTGTCAATATTCTCTAGGGCAAGAAGTACGTGAGCGGTTGCTTGTAGAGCTGGGAAAATTTCTTGAGTTCTAGTACGTCAATACGACGCTCCCCTTGCTCGCATTTTGAAATGTAGGTTTGACGCTTCTTCAAGCGTACAGCTACTTCTTGCTGGGTCAACCCAGCCTTGATTCTGGCCTGTTTTAGGCGACGGATGAAGTACTGGTATTCGCTTGTGTAGATTGCAGATGGCATACAGTTTGCATAGTTTATACACGCATGGTATACCCTAATAAAGAGTACCCCAATTTAGGGTATTCCCTCCCCGCTGCGGCGCCTCCCGCTTCCGCGAGAGACGAAACCCCCCTGGCGTTCGGGAAAGTGGGCCCAGGGCGGCGGGGCGAAATTCCCCCCACACCCCCCTTCCGCCCCGCCGGGAGCAGTCAGGAATTCTGCTCCCGCCGTCGCTCTTCGAGCTCTGGCGGGCAGGCAAAATAGGTTCGCGCAAAATGAGCAATTTCTGCACATCAAAACACCTCATCATTTGTGATGGGGTATTTTGATGTGCGCCGTGGGGGAATCGAACCCTCAACCTTGGGCTTAAAAGGCCCCTGCTCTACCAATTGAGCTAACGGCGCATATAAGAAATACTTTTCCACATTTTTAAAATTTCTACCAACCCCGACGCTTCGGTTGGGGCTCCGATCCTCCGCATATGCGGAGCGTCGGAGTTGAGCTAACGACGTATAGATTATATATATGCTATACTAGCATATATGCATTTATCAGGCGGAGCAATATTTGTCCTCATACTCCTCATTATCGCTGGCGGCACGATCTACTTCATAACAAAAAAGAAATTTTAGGTCACCACGTTTTTTGATGCCAGTGCACGATCAAGGAGTTTAAGAAAAACTTTACGCGTCACTTCAACGTCAGCCTGCGCGCGATGCGCCTGCGGGTTGATAATGCCAAAATACTGTGCAACGCGTTCCAAGCTATACGAAGGGATAATCAGCTGTTTTCTCGAGATTTCACATGTATCAAGCGATTGATTCCGTGGTTCGGGTACGCCAATTTTCCGACACGCTGCAAAAAGAAACCCCAAATCAAATGCAACATTGTGGCCAACGACAATCGACCCCTCAATAAATTTCAAAAATGCAGGCAGGGCTTCCCGAAGGTCTCTCCCTTCCGTCGCGACCATCTCTTCGGTAATCCCATGAATTTTAGTGGATTCTTCAGGGATTGGACGCTCCGGCTTTACAAATACATGAAACCGATCAACCACTTCTCGTTCAACAAGCTTTTCTGCTCCAATTTCAAGGATCTCATGCCCATCTTCGGGTCTTAAACCCGTGGTTTCGAGGTCAAAAATGACAAAAGATTTTTGAGATGTACTCGATCCATCTGATTGCATGGCCTGCAGTGTACAAAATATAAGGAATTTACGCAAGTCAAAAAAGTGTGCGGTGGCCAAAATGGGGACAACTTGTGGGCATGCACGGCTTGATTTGTCCCTCATTGATTGATACTATCAATACCACTATGGCGTCTGCATCCCCAACGCTTCAAGAAAAAATCCCTCCACAAAACATCGAAGCGGAGCAATCCGTGCTCGGGGCTTTACTTATTGACAAAGACGCTGTTATCAAAGTAGCGGACATGTTAGAGCCTGCTGATTTTTATAAAGAAAGCCATGGAGTGATTTACCAAGCCATGCTCGACCTTTTTGAACATCATGAACCTATAGACATTTTATCGCTTTCGGGGCGCCTCGAAGACCAAAAAAAACTTGACGTGGTTGGCGGACGAACATACCTCTCGACGCTCGCAAACATCGTCCCGACCGCAGCACACATTGAAAGTTACGCAAAAATCGTCAAACATAAATCGACGTTGCGCAAACTCTTGCACGCCGCTCAATCCATAACCGAGCTGGGGTATGACGAAGAACAGGATGCGACCGAGGTCTTAGATCAAGCGGAACAGGCTTTATTTGCTGTATCACAAAAACACCTCAAGCAAAACTTCATCCACATCAAAAGCATTCTCATAGACACATTCAATCGTCTGGACGAATTACACCAAAACAAAGGGAAGTTGCGCGGAATTTCCACTGGGTTTCCGGATTTGGATTACAAACTGGGAGGCTTACAGAACTCGGATCTGGTTATTCTTGCAGCCCGTCCATCCGTTGGAAAAACGACTTTCGCGCTTGATATCGGTCGCAACGTCGCAGTGAATTCAAAAATCCCAGTTGGTATTTTCTCGCTTGAAATGTCTAAAGAACAACTTGCGGATCGCTTACTATGTGCCGAAGCCAGTGTCGGCTTATGGAAAATGCGAACTGGAAAACTCGAAGACGATGATGATTTTGCGCGTATTGGTGAAGCAATGGGAAAACTTTCTGACGCACCAATCTTCATTGAAGATTCGGGTTTTGTGAACGTCATGCAAATCCGCACGAAAGCGCGACGCTTGAAAATGGAGCACAACTTAGGGCTGATTATCGTCGACTATTTGCAACTTATGGAAGGACATGCGGGAGAAGAAAACCGAGTCCAAGAAATTTCACAGATTTCGCGCGCACTCAAATCATTGGCTCGCGAACTTGATATTCCTATCCTTGCGCTCTCCCAGTTGTCCCGCGCGGTCGAAGCACTATCGCCTCCTATACCAAAACTTTCGCACTTACGCGAATCCGGATCCATCGAACAGGACGCTGATGTCGTTATGTTCATCTATCGTCCGTCAGTGTACAAACGGAAAGAAGAATTAACCCAGGACGAACAATCTCTTGCAAAAATTATTATCGCCAAACACAGAAACGGACCAACCGGTGAGATTGCTCTTACATTCGATGAAGAGCGAGTGCGTTTCTTAAATCGCGCGCGCGAACAATTCGCAGGACCTCAACCATTTTAATCACACACATTATGTCTATGTTTTCAAAGCTAAAAGAATTGAACGATCTTCGCAGCCAAGCAAAACAACTTGAAGAAGCACTCTCACAGATATCAATTACTGAAAAATCAACGGACGGATCCGTGAGCGTCACCATGAATGCTAAAATGGAAATTACTGATCTCACAATAACTCCCGATACTGCGTCGGAAAAAGTAAAAACAACAATGAATGCTGCAATTCTTTCAGCACAACGCAAAGCAGCGGAACATATGCGCGCATCAGGTGGATTGAACTTCCCGGGTCTGTCATAATATCAACATGATCCATTATCCGAAAGCGATTCAACAAGCAATACAGGAGTTGTCTCGGCTCCCCGGCATCGGCACAAAAACCGCCGAACGTTTAGTGATGTCCATTTTACGAAAAAAAAGAGCTGATCAAACGGCGCTTGTTACTTCATTGGCCAATCTGCAGAAAAGTGTACAAATGTGCACCACGTGCGGATATGTAACCGATAATAGCGATGGTATCTGCCACTACTGCAAGGATCCACAGCGCGGTGAACAGACAATCTGTGTCGTTGCAGACATGCAGACACTGCAAGTCATAGAAAAGAGCGGCGCATTTAAGGGAAAATATCATGTCCTTGGCGGAACCATTAATCCAATCGAAGGAATCAGTGCAGACATGCTTACTATCGCATCGCTCATACGTCGCGTTCAGACAGCAAAAGGAAAAATTAAAGAAGTACTCCTCGCGACCGGAACTGACATCGAAGGAGAGCAAACAGCTTTGTATATTGCACAACATTTAAAAACAACCGGTATCAAACTGACGCGACTTGCCCGGGGAATTCCGAGAGGCTCAAATCTCGAATACGCCGACGAGATGACGCTCGCGGATGCAATTACCAATAGACAGCAGGTATAAAAGAAAGGGTGTGATTATCCTTTCTTTGTTTGAATGCTTGTTATTTCGATTTCGGTAAAGTGTTGACGATGACCGCGTGTTCTGCGATATCGCACTTTATTCTTATACTTCACGATCATCACTTTTGCGAACCGTTCTTGTTTGATAATCTTGGCTGAAACACGAGCTCCAGAGATTGTCGGCTTGCCGAGCGAACATGCTTTCCCTGTCTCATTGGATACTAAAAGCACTTCATCAAAATGGGCGACATCGCCAACTTTTCCTTCAGTTTTTTCAATGCGAACTTTCGTTCCTTTTGAAACGAGGTATTGTTTTCCACCTGTGGAAATTACTGCAAATGTCATATTCACGAAAATAAATAAGTCTTGAATTCAACTGACGTGCTCAAATCCTAGCACCCGCGCGCCTCGCGTGTCAATAGCTCACGGAAACGGTTTGCCCAATAGCCCAACTATCTGCGCCTCCTGCTTCAACCTCTAAAACCGCGGAAATAAGTCCCGGAGACTGCCGAACCTCGATATCACGGCCAACTGTGGGGGGTAGCACGTCGCGATCAATACCGACGATAGTCGTATCGAGAATCCACACCATATCGAGCGCAAATCGCATATCTTTCATCCAAAATTTTACACTCTGACTTTCAGGAAAAAAAAACAACATACCGTCTGAACCAATTTCGTCTCTGTCTGACAATCCTTTCATCTGCTCGCTTTGCGTCTGTGCTAATTCAACATGAAGCGTTTCTTGGCCAATAGTGACATCTGCAAACTTTGAAACGGCAGAAGGTGCATCTGCACGACGAACGAACACAACGCATACGAAAAGCACAACTGCCAAAAATAAAATTATACCTATTCGAAAAAAATATTTTTTCATTCAAGTAGCGTTGGCTTTTTAAGAGCGAAGAGTACAAGCGCGAGCGAAAGAAAAATAGCCACAACAAGCAGGATAAATTTGATCCACGCGTTTGCAAACAGTGCGCTTAGACCAAACAGTAGCGAGAGTGAATAAAAAATGTATAGGACGCTTTTCGGGCTTAGCCCCCTATCCTGAAGGCGAAAGTGCAAATGGGATCTATCGGATTGCCAGAATTTTTTTCCTCGCCGTATGCGAGTGAGCATCACCCATGCGACGTCTAAAATCGGAAGAGCGAGAATAAGCAACGCTGTCGCAATTTTCGCACCAGAAATAATTGCAAGAAGTCCAAGAAAAAAACCTATAAGCACGCTCCCACCTTCTCCGAGATAAATACGCGCTGGATATTTATTTGAAAGCCAAAAGCCAAAAATGGATCCTGTGACTATTATGGAAAGTAATGCGGTCCCAGGCTGATTCACTGCCGATGTCAAGCTAAGCCCAAACAATAAAACGCTTCCAATGACGCCAACACCTGATGCAAGACCATCAACACCGTCTAAAAGTTTTGTGGCATACATAAGAATCAAAAGCCAGACGAAGGTAAATATATCGCTCCAAAGTGTCAGATGATAGGTAATATCTTTGATGTGTAAAACAGCAATTTTTATATTGTCCAAAATCAAGACGCCTCCAAATGGAGAAGTAATATAATCGACTCCCACGCCAAAAAAAATAACGGTAAGAATTGCAAGAACGGGAAACAACATTTGTGTTGCTGCTCGAAGATTTTTTCTATCATCCAGTGTCCCCCCAACAACAATTATTAAACCACCAAGCAAAATACCAAAAAGCTGACGGCTGGACAGAAAGCTATCAATAAGCAAATGACTGATTACGAGCGACACCGCTGTACCGCATACAAAAGATGCATATATAGCCCAGCCACCCAATAGCGGAATTGCCTGAGATTGTTTTTTGCGTTCAGGGGCCGACGCCGGATTGTCAGTAATATGCTTTCGTAACGCGATAACACGGACGATTCGAGTGCAGATAATACTAAACGCAACTGTTACAAAAAATGTAATAATATACACGAGCGTATTCATTGCTTCGCCAGATAATTTTCTAATACAACTTGGGCAGCAAGGCTGTCGACGCTTTTTTGTTGCGAGCTTGTTCTTTTCTTTTGTGCTTCTTGCGTAGATAAACGCTCATCTTCAAAAACAACTTGTACATGCGTTTTCTCTTCAATCCGTGCACCGATATCGCGAATCCATTCTGCCATGCGAGTCTCTTCTCCGCTTAAAGACACAGGAAGTCCAAGTACGACGGTTTGTATCCCTTCATCAGCGATAAACCGAGAAACCACCACCAACGCTTCTTCTTCCCCTGAAATTTCGATATGCTCGCGCGGAAAAGACATGCGCCCGTCTGGTGACACGCACACGCCAATCCTTTTCTTGCCCCAATCAAACGCAACTAGAGGGGGCTTAATTTTTTGTAAGAATGTCATAGCCGTTTTTTGTCACCGCGATAGTATGTTCAAAATGCGCAGACAGAGAATTATCCGCCATGCGCACGGCCCAACCGTCTTTTTCTGTAATGACGTGATATTTTCCAGCAGCAATCATCGGCTCAACCGCGATAGTCATGCCCGCATGCAATTGCGCCCCGGTCTTTGGAAGCCCAAAATTTGGAACCTTTGGATCAGCGTGAAGTTCGCGTCCAACACCATGACCAACAAGGGCGCGGATAACCGAAAACCCTTGAGCTTCAACGAAGGTTTGAACTGCATTCCCAATATCGCCGACATATGCGCCATCACGAACTTTTTTCATTCCTTCGTAAAATGATTGTTCGACAACAGAAAGTATTTTTTTGGCGGTTTTTGTTTTACATCCATCGATGCAAATACTGCGAGCGGCATCTGTATAAAAACCTTTATACAAAACTCCAAAATCAAAACCAACTAGTTCTCCTGCTTTAAATGGCTCATTCGTGGGAATCCCATGAACTACTTGTGCGTCGCGAGAGACACACACCGACGCTGGAAATCCACCAAACCCTAAAAATGCCGGTCTCGCCCCATGCGACTCAACATATTTTTTTGCCAGGTTATCTAATTCACTTGGACTAACTCCTACATGTGCATTCGCAACAAGCAAATCTAAAACATCGGCAAGGAGTTTTCCGCCTTGCCGCATTATCTCGATATCTGACGAAGACTGGATAGTCATACTTCAAGCAAGTGATGATCTGAAAGCACTTTTTTCATGTTCGCTGCAACCTCTTCTATTTTTGGAGTGCCATCAATTTCAATATATTTCTTACGTTTAGTATAGTAGCTTTTTAACTCATCCGCACGTTTCACATATTCTTTATACCGGAAACGGATAATCCCTTCTTTGTCATCAGTCCGCCCTTCTTTCCCTGCGCGCAACAACAACCGTTTTACGGATTCTTCTTCGCTAATGACAAAATACACCATATATAAACCTGAAACCTGGCTTGGCCTTTCTTGCGACCATGCCTCAAGAATATCCGCTTGACCAAGTGAAAGCGGAAAAGGATCTAAAATAATTCCTGGCGTGTCGAGTGAGCGCTCTGCTTCAGCTAAAACCAAATCCTTCACCACATCATCGGGCTGAGGAATACCTTTATCGTATCGTTCTGCAATTTCTTTTGCAACCAAGCTTTCGGAAGCTTTTTCTTTCTGCGCACGAACTAAATCACCAGTCACAATGTGTTTGAAACCATACTCTTGAACAAGAATTTGTGCTTGAGTGCCTTTGCCGCTTCCAGGCGCTCCCAGAAAGGAAAAAATCGTCGTACTCATGACGGCAATATGATTAATTTATAGTCCTTCGTAATCGTGCATAACCAACTGCGCATCAATTTGTTTTACGGTCTCAATTACCACGCTCACAACGATTAACAAACTTGTGCCTCCGATAGTAAAAGAAGAAATCCCCGTAGCGGCTTGAGTTACAACAGGAAGCACCGCGATAACGCCTAGAAAGAGGGCTCCACCCAAAATAATACGGTTTGAAATATAGCCCAAATATTGTGCAGTAGGATTTCCTGGTCTAATACCGGGAATGAACCCACCTTGTTTTTGCAAATTTTCAGAAATTTGCTGCGGGTGAAAAATAACTGCGGTGTAAAAATAAGTAAACGCAACAACAAGAACGAAATACATAATTGCGTATGAGGTTTGATTCTGAAAAAAATTAACAACTGCAGTCGCAAACGTCGCAAGCCATACGGTAGACGAATTTGCAAAAAACTGGGCAATAAGCGGCGGAAACAACACTATTGAAACCGCAAAAATAATCGGAATGACACCCGCCTGGTTCACGCGCAACGGCAAATGCGTGCTTACTCCGCCGTACATTCTGTTTCCACGAATTCGCTTGGCATAATTAACTGGAATATTCCGCTGTCCTTCGGTTACAAAAACCACGCCAGCGATTGTTATGAGCGCAAGAATAACAAAACCAATAAATGTCGCAATTTGAGTGGAGTCGATGATTGATAAACTCTGCTGTAAACTTGATGGAATTCGAGAAACGATGCCAGCAAAAATGATGAGGGAAATCCCATTTCCTACCTTTTTTTCGGTAACAAGCTCGCCCAACCACATAAGAAAAACTGTACCTGCGGTTATTACAATAATGGCAGTGATTAACTCAAAAATAGGCATGTCGTCGATTATACCAGCGCCTGATTGTTTCATATATATGATCATTCCATATGCCGACATAATTGCCATCGGGATTGTCAGCAATCGTGTATATTGATTGATCCGATGCTGCCCTTGTTCACCCTCTTTTTGCATGGCCTCAAGACTTGGGACGATCATCGTCAAAAGCTGCATAATAATCGATGCGGTGATATATGGCCCGACACCAAGCATAACGATTGAAAAATTCGAATACCCACCACCTGAAAACATATTCAACAAACTCAAAATTTGATTTGACTCGAAAAGACTTTGCAGATTTGCTAAATTAACTCCAGGGACTGGAATATGAGATGCGATGCGAAAAATTGCGAGCATGGCTAACACGAACAGAAGACGATTTCGTACATCTTTGACTTTCCAAATTGCCCTGATTTTTTCCATCATGAGCGTAAAATGATGCGGGCGGTTCCGCCTGTTTTTTTAATGCTCTCTTCAGCTGATTTTGAAAATGCGTGAGCGGAAATTGAAAATTTCTTCTTGATGTCGCCACCATTGAGTATTTTAACCTGCAATCCCGGCCGAATCAATCCCTTCTCGATAAGTGCCTTCGGGGTGATATGATCACCTTCTGTAAACACTTTTTCAAGTTGACCAACATTCACCGCAACGACAGAGGAGCTTCGCTTGAATCCGCGTGCTTTTGGAATTTGCAGCAAATACTGCTTTAATCCACGCCGTTTAAGGCCTGATTTTCCGCCACTGCGCGAACGCTGTCCTTTGACACCGCGTCCGGAAAAAGTACCAAGACCACTCCCAGTGCCACGACCAACTCGTTTGCGGGATACGCGCTTTTGGCCAGGTTGTAAATTATGCAATCCTCGTTTCATATGTTATGCCTTTTTTACACTTGCTCTCTTGGATAATGGCTCTTTACGGAATTTTGAAAGTCCCAAAATAACCGCTTTCACGTTATTGATTTTATTTGCGCTTCCCATCATTTTGCACACGACATTTTTCACGCCGGCGAGATCCATAACGGATCGAACGGCTCCGCCAGCGACAACTCCACTTCCTTGAGGAGCGGGTTTCATGTACAACACAGCGGATTTAAATGACACGCGAACATCATGAGGGATGGTGTCATTCACGGTCGCAACTAAAATCATGTGCTTTTTTGCTTGATTCACTGCTTTGTTCACCGCACTTGCGACATCAGCACCTTTTGCAACAGCCATGGCTACTTTTCCTTTTTGATCACCAATAACAACGCATGCCCGAAAACGCATACGTTTACCACCAGCAACCACGCGGGTAACACGTGCAAGATCGATTACTCGTTGTTCAAATTCACGTTCTTGCCGTTCGCCACGGAATCGTCCTTTTCGTTGTTCCTGAGAAGATGATTTTGTCATACAAAATAATTAAAAATTGAGACCACCTGCGCGCGCACCTTCTGCAAATGCTCGGACGCGTCCATGATATTTTGCTCCACGGCGATCAAATACGACTGTAACAATTTTTTTTGCTTTTGCCTTTTCCGCCAAAAGAGATCCAAGCGCATGCGCTACTGCAATATTTTTCGTTTGCCCCTTTTCTGGTTTTACACTTTTCAATAAACGATCATGAACTGCACATAGTGTTTTCCCGATCGCGTCATCTATGAGCTGCGCTTCAAGATGATTATTCGATCGATACAAAGACAATCGCGGATGAGTGGCCGTCCCATGAATACGTGCGCGGATTTTTTCTACCCGGCGTTTTCGAATAATATGTCTGTTTGTTGAATTTTTCATAGGTTTATGCTGCTGCCGATTTAACAACTTTTCCCGCCTTCTGCCTGACCTGTTCACCAACGTAACGGATGCCTTTCCCTTTATATGGCTCAGGTTTTTTTATCTTGCGGATATTTGCTGCTGTCTCTCCAACAACTTGCTTATCAATTCCTGAAACGGTGATAATATTTTTTTCGACTGTCAGAGTAATACCTGGCTGGGCGTTAAATTCCACTTGATGCGAAAATCCAACGTAAAGCACGAGAGTTGTTCCTTTTAATTCTGCTCGATATCCTATACCTTTAATCTCAAGTTTTTTTACAAATCCCTTTGATACACCCTCAATCATATTCGCAAGCAATGCCCGGGACAATCCCCAGAATGCGCGTTGTTGCCGATTTTCGGGGTCAGCAACATGCACTTCGACGTATTTATCTTTTACCTCAAAAGAAACACCGTGTGGAAAAACGCGCTTCAGTTCCCCTTTCGAACCCTTAACCTGCACTTCGTCACCAGTGAGCGTCACAGACACTCCTTCGGGTAGCTCAATTATTTTTTTGCCAATACGAGACATATAAAAATAGATTTATGAAATTTCACAGATAAGTTCGCCGCCTAGGTGCCGTTTTCGAGCTAAACCGCCAGCCATCACACCCTGAGAAGTTGAAACTAATATCACACCGTTGCCTGATGCACGAGGGATATCTTTCCAACCAACATACATTCTGCGACCTGGAGTGCTTAAGCGTTTCAATTCAGTAAATACTGGCTGGCCTTCTTCTTCGACGATAGAAAACTCAATCATGTTGGTTTCATCGTTTTTCTTGAGAGATTCGATAAGCCTCAATTCTTCAAGATTTTTCAAAATATACCATTTCATTTTCGCGTACGGCACACCAACACTCGTCTTGCGAATGGGTATTGCGTTTCGGATAATAGTGAGCATGTCTGCTATTGGATCCATAAATTTACCAGCTAGATTTTCTTAATCCCGGAACATGACCTTTGTTTGCGGCTTCACGAAGACAAATTCGACACATATCAAACCTTTTGATATACCCTCGATTTCGGCCACACCGCCAGCACCGACGAACTATTCGGGTTGAATATTTCGGTGTGCGTGCTGATTTTGCTATACGTGACTTCTTTGCCATGTGAAAAATTATTTATTGATAAATGGAAACCCAAAATGGGTAAACAGCGTAACTCCGTGATCGTGGGTTTTTGCGGTTGTCGTTATTGTCACCTGAAGTCCATGCATCACTTCGATTTCATCTGAACGAATTTCTGGAAACGCAAGATGTTCTTTAAAACCGATGGAAAGGTTCCCGGTTGAGTCAACAAGATTTTTGGATAATCCTTGAAAATCACGGATTCGAGGGAGTGTCACATGGATTAATTTATACAGAAAATCGTACATACGTGCTCCGCGAAGGGTTACTTTCAAACCAACAACCATACCTTCTCGAACCTTGAAACCGGAAACGGATTTTCGTGCCTTTGTTTCAACTGGTTTTTGACCGGTAATACGCGTTAGTGCATCTAATGCGGAATCTTTAAACTTCGAATCCTTTGAAGATGCATTCAATCCGATGTTCACGGTAATTTTTGTGACACGAGGAACAGCAAGACGATTTTTCAGCCCAAGTGCTTTTTGTACTGCTGGAGTTATCTTTGTATCAATTTCTTTTCTAAATGTTTCCATATCGGTGATATTTATACGGGTGATCCGTCTTTTCTGATTATGCGGATCTTTTTGCCTTGCGCGTCTTTTTCAAAACCGACCCGGACTCCTTTTGAATGTTTCGAACTCCACACCATCACATTTGAGACGTGCATAGGGGCACTATAGCTAATAACTTGGCCTTTCTCGCCTTGTCGTTTGCCTCGAACATTTTTCTTGCGGATATTCAATCCTTCAACAACGACTCGCTCGGCATCACGTAACACCTGGGCAACTTTTCCTTTTTTACCCTTGTCTTTTCCTGCAGTGACAACGACGGTGTCGTTTTTTTTGATTTTCATATATTTAAAGCACTTCTGGAGCTAATGAAATGATTTTCTGGTATCCAAGATTCTTCAGTTCCCGAGCGATAGGCCCGAAAATACGAGTCCCTTTTGGTTCTTTTGTTTTTTTGTCAATCAGTACAATTGCATTGTCATCAAATCGGATTGCTGAACCATCTTTTCGTTTATACTCCTTGTGTTGTCGGACAATAACTCCGTGGGCAACCTGCCCTTTCTTCACGCCACTGTGTGGATCCGCTTTTTTTATTGCAACCGTGACGATCTCGCCGATGCGTGCGTAACGCTTTTTATATCCACCAAGAACATTAATGACCTGGACCACTCGGGCGCCAGAATTATCTGCAACGGTAAGGAGAGTTTGTTTCTGAACCATATAAACCTATTACGCGGTTTTATTAATAGAGACGAGAACCCATCTCTTCATTTTTGAGATTGGACGTGTTTCTTTAAATGTCACCACATCGCCGACTTTTGCCTTATTTTCAGGATCATGTACAAGATACTTTTTACTTAAGCGATATCGTTTTTTATATTTTGGATGCATAAGCAAGCGTTCAACTTTAATGCTGATGGTTTTATCGGTTTTGTGGCTTATCACTGTTCCTTGGGATTGTCGTCTCTGCATATGAATATAATTACTTCGTCTTTGGTTTTTTATTCTGCGACTTTTCTTTCATCAACGTAAGCATTTGCGCGATAACACGTTTCTGCTCTCTAAACTTTCTCACATCCTTCTGTTGATTTTGCGATATTTGAAAACGAAGGTCACGAAGTTCTTCGCGTGCGTGTGCCACATCGCGCTTTAACGCATCCACTGATTTTTGTCGTAATTCTGCGATTTTCATATTTTTAAAATTGATCACGAGAAACAAATTTGGTCTTTACTGGCAGTTTGTATGATGCAAGACGCATAGCCTCGCGTGCAACATCTTCTTTGACGCCTGCAATTTCAAACAAAATTGTCCCCGGCTTTATAACTGCAACATAATGATCTACCGGCCCTTTGCCTCCGCCCATACGAACTTCAGAACCTTTGATTGTTATTGGCTTGTCGGTAAAGACGCGAATCCAAATTTTTCCGCCACGAGCGACAAATCGAGTCATAGCCCGTCTGGATGCCTCAATTTGTCTTGCAGTCATCCACGAAGCGCCTTGTGATTGCAACCCAAAATCACCATAGCTGAGTGTGGTTTTTCGAGCGGCAACGCCGTGGATTCGTCCCCGGTGCCACTTTCTGTGCTTCACTTTTCGTGGTTGCATCAACATACGTGCGTCTTATCGTTTATCTTTTTGCGATTCCTTACTAAATACTTCACCTTTATAAATCCATACTTTTATGCCAATACTTCCGTAGGTGGTCGCAGCTGTTGTGGAGGCATAATCGACATCAGCACGTATGGTGTGAAGTGGAACCTTTCCCTGATGTAATTTCTCAGAACGAGCAATGTCCGCACCATTTAGTCGTCCGCCAACACATACTTTTGCGCCCTGTGCTCCTGCTCGCATAATCTGATCAAGACTTGTTTTTAACACTCGTCGGAATGGAATACGTTTTTCAATTTGTTCTGCCATGTTCTGTGCAACAAGTTCAGCGCTCAGCATTGGCTTTGTGACCTCTTGTATGGAAATTTTTAACGTAATTTTTTTGCTTGCAAAAAACTTCTTTTTTATTTCCTGCGTCAAATCTTCAATCCCACCACCGCCACGGCCAATCACAAGTCCTGGCTTTGAAGTAAAGATGGCGATATTGATAGTCTCTGCAGATCGTTCAATATTAATGTCGGACACTGAGGATTTTTTCAATTTTTTCTTCAGGTAATCCCTGATGCTCATATCCTCTTTCAAAAGCGCTGCGTAGTTTTTCTTTGCAAACCAGCGAGAAGACCATGTTCTTAAAGTCGGAATTCGGAAGGCGTATGGATGTACTTTTTGTCCCATAAATCTTATTTCTTTGATGAGTGAGGTGACTCTTTTTGTTTGCGCTCTTTCGTATCTATAACTTTCTTATGCGCTATTTTTTTCTCAACTGGCTTTACGGCTTCTTTTTTTTCGTTCTTAACATCTGTCCGTCCGGGCTTACCTTTACCCGCATCTTTAGGGGCGTACTCCTCCAAAACAAGATCGATGTGTGTAGCGCGCTTTCGCATGATATCAGCTTTTCCCATTGCGCGAGGTAAATAGCGTTTCAGAGTCTTTCCTTCGTTTGCGGTAATCGACTTAATATACATACCTTCTGGATCCAGGTCAAAGTTATTCTTTGCATTCGCCTTTGCGGAAAGCAAAAGTTTTAAAATTGGTTGAGCAGACAATTTTGACAAATAGAGCAGTTGCCGCTCTGCTTCTTGGACGGATTTTCCACGAATGAGGCCAATCACAAGTCTGACTTTGCGAGGTGCTATACGTAAATGACGTAACGATGCTTTAACTTCCATAAAATATTATTTTGATTTGGGTTCTGCTGGTGCTGCCGACGTATTCTGTGTTGCAGCCTGTTCAACTGCCTTTTGAATTTTGCCCCCATGGCGAATGAATTTCCGTGTTGCCGCAAACTCACCAAGTTTGTGACCGACCATATTCTCTATAATGTTTACCGGAATGTGATTTTTCCCATTGTGAACACCAAAGGTAAATCCAACCATTTCAGGAGTAATCACGCTATCGCGAGACCACGTTTTCACGATGGTGCGATCTCCAACCCTTAACTTTGAAATTTTCTTAAGTAATTTTGGATCAGTAAATGGTCCTTTTTTTATTGAACGTGACATACGAGTTTAACGATTTTTAGTCTTGCGTGATCGAATAATAAAACGGTTTGAACGACGATGCGAACGACGGGTTTTTACACCAAATGCAGGTTTTCCCCATGGTGTTTTAGGATGTTTCAAACCAATCGGCTGGTTACCCTCACCACCACCATGCGGATGATCAACAGGATTCATGGCTTTCCCACGAACACGTGGACGTATTCCCCGATGACGCATGCGGCCTGCTTTTCCGAGTCGAACATTTCGATGGTCAGCATTCGATACCACGCCAACGGTTGCCATACACGTATCATACACCTGACGAATTTCTCCAGAAGGCATTTTTAACTGCGTGAGACCTCCTTCATGCGACATAATAGTTGCCGACATACCTGCTGAACGAACAATTTCTCCGCCCTTGCCTTGTGCGAGTTCGATGTTATGAACTGCAATGCCCGTTGGAATATTTTTGAGCAGCGTCCGATTACCTGGTTTGATATCAGCTTTTTCACTCGTCGCAATAATCATCTGCCCAACTTTCATACCTTCTGGTGCAAGCAAATAGCTTCGTTTTCCTTCTGGATATTCGACTAATAAAATGCGCGCAGTGCGATTTGGGTCGTATTCAATTGCAATAATCTTTCCCTGGACGTTTGCGGGTCCGCCAGCGAAATCAACAAGACGATATTTTCGTTTGTGTCCGCCGCCTTTATGACGTACGCTTATTTTTCCCTGATTGTTTCGTCCAGCCTGTTTCTTTAATGGCGCGGTCAGCGACTTCTCGGGATGTGACTTTGTGATATCTTCAAAAGCATCGACTGATGCGCCGCGTCTTCCTGGAGTTGTTGGTTTGAATTTCTTAACTGGCATAACGTTTAACTTTGATAAATATCGATAGTCTTACCTTCGGGAAGCTTCACAAACGCTTTTCTTGTTTGTCTTGTTTTTCCAGATATACGTCCATAAGTAATTTCTTTCCCTCGCCTATTCTCCAAACGAACTGACGTAGGTTTTACATCATATGCAGCATAGATTGCTTTTGCGATTTCATTTTTTGTCGCATCAGGATGGACTGCAAACATATAAGTTCGCTCGCTTGTCAGATATGCTGATTTTTCAGTAACAAGTGGTTTTAATAAAATGCGGAAAGCATATTTCGTGTCTCGAGGAGCCTTCACCGCATCTTTTTTCGATTTTTTTGGTTCCTCAACGGCTGCTTTATTCCCTGGTTTTTCTTGTTTTTCCATTGCTTGGGCACCAGCAATTTCTTCATGTGTTAGTCCGCCGTCTTTTTTTTCTTTCTTTGCCGGTTTCTTCTTTTTTTCATCAATCACATGCTTCACCTTTTTGGATGAACCAACGTTTTCGAATTTCTTTTTAAAACCGTCAAATAATCCCATATGATTTATTTCCGAGTTGAAAAATGTTGCTCAAGCTGCTTCACCGCGGCTTTTGTAATAACAACCCCGTCGTGACGCATAACGTCGTACGCATTGAGGTTTTTTGGTGACATAACATCGATACGCTTCACATTCTTTGATGCCTGGGCTGCTTGCGTATGATGTGCATCCAAGACAAGAATAAGATTCCGTAACGCTGGTAAATTTTTCAGTGCATCGACAAGCTGCTTGGTTTTTGATTCTTTCACAGTAAGCGAGTCCACAATGATAAATTTCTTGTCATTCACTTTTTGAGTTAACGCAATACACGCGGCCTGACGTTTTGCTTTCACATTTACTTTCTTCGAATAATTTCGATCGTTTCGAGGGCCGAATGTCACGCCACCGCCGCGCCAGAGAGGAGACCTGATTGATCCGTGCCGCGCTCGTCCAGTGCCTTTTTGTCGCCATGGTTTTTTCCCGCCTCCGCGAACTTCGCCTTTATTTTTTGCATGCGCGTTTGCTTCTCGTCTGCTTGCAAGAAAACTGACTACCACCTCATGTAAAAGTCCTGCGTTTAATTTTGTATGAAAAATTGCATCACGAAGAGTGATTTGTTCGACTTCTTTTCCTGCTTGGTTATAGACTGGAACTTTTACCATAAATTTACGATGCTGATTCAGTTTTTTTCGTTTCTTCAACAACCTTTGGCTCTTCTTCTGATTTCTTCACTTCTGCCCTTGGTTCATCATATTGCGCTTTCGTGGTTGATAGAGAAAAAAGTGTGACAATACCTGTCGCTGGTCCCGGGATGGCACCTTTCACAAAAATCATATCTTCCGACGGGACAACTTCGATAATTTCCAAGTTTTTTACGGTAACGCTTTCGTGCCCCATATGACCACCCATGCGGGTATTCTTGAATACACGCTGTGGACCGGTTGAGCCGATAGAACCAGGCATACGAAGCTGATCTTTATGTCCATGAGTTGCAGGAGATCCTTTGAAATGATGGCGTTTGACGACGCCCTGGAATCCTTTTCCCTTGCTTACTCCAAACACATCAACCTTATCGCCAACAGCAAACTGTGTAACCTGAAGTTCATCGCCTCTTTTCAACTCTTGCTCTTGGACAGGAAATTCACAAAGAAAACCATACTTGGGCAGATCTTTTAAATGACCTGCTTCAGGTTTTAAAAGTTTCTTTCTCTCGTCATATCCAAGCTGGACAGATACATATCCGTCTTTTTCGAGTTTTTTTACTGCAGTAACTTTGCATGGACCGGCTTTAATGCCCGTAACCGTAACTGCGCTTCCATCAGCGAGAAAACGCTGTGTCATGCCAATTTTTTTTCCGATGAGATACTTCATAGTATTCTGAAACAAAAAATCGATGGTTTTTGCCATAAGCGATAAGAAACATCGATTTCTTTTAGCTTTGGGCAAATCGTTATCCAGAGATTATCGAGCAGAGTTTCTCGTATTGTCATCCCTGGAACCTACCTGCCGAAGGTAGTTTGTTGCTTTACATCTTAATTTCAATGTCGACTCCCGCGGGAAGATTCAGACTCATGAGTGCGTCAACTGTTTTTGGAGTCGGATCCGTGATGTCGATCAAACGTTTGTGCGTCCGCATTTCATATTGCTCGCGCGCGTTTTTGTGTACGAACGTTGATCGATTCAGGGTAAATTTATTTTTTTCTGTTGGTAATGGAATTGGACCCTTCACGTGCGCTCCTGTACGCAATGCCGTATCGATAATCGTCTTTGTCGACTGGTCAATAATTTTATGATCAAAGGCACGAATGCGAATTCGTATTCTTTGATGGATTTCTTCTTGTGCTTCTTTTTTGGTAGGCATTGTGTTGTAAGGAATGAACGAAAGAACAGTTGATTAGTACGCATGCGAGCCCCGAATTTCGGGGCTCTGCATACGATTGAATTACTTAATAATTTTGGTTATTGAACCAGCTCCAACTGTTTTTCCACCTTCGCGGATAGCGAAGCGTTGTTTCTCTTCAAGTGCGACTGGAACAATAAGTTTTCCTTTTAAGGTAACTGTGTCTCCTGGCATAACCATTTCGGTTCCTGCTGGAAGCTCGACTTCTCCGGTAACATCAGTTGTGCGAATGTAGAATTGCGGTTTATACCCTTTAAAAAATGGGGTATGACGTCCGCCTTCGTCTTTGCTCAAGATATATGCCTGACATTCAAATTCAGTATGGGGAGTAATGGTGCCAGTTTTGGCGAGGACTTGTCCGCGTTCAACATCGTCTTTCTTGGTTCCGCGAAGTAATACACCTGCGTTATCCCCTGCGCGACCTTCATCCAACGATTTGTTAAACATTTCAATCCCAGTAACGACGGTCTTCTGAGTAGGTTTCATACCGACAATTTCAACTTCATCATTGACTTTCACCAATCCGCGTTCGATACGTCCAGTCACGACTGTTCCTCGACCTTCAATTGAAAAGATGTCTTCAATAGGCATGAGGAATGGTTTTTCAATATCACGTTTTGGTTCAGGGATATATTCGTCCAAGGTTTTAACAAGCTCCATAATTGCATCTTGTGATGCAGCGTCTCCTTCGAGTGCTTTTAATGCAGAACCTTTGATAATAGGAGTTGTGTCTCCTGGGAACTCATATTTGTTGAGCAAGTCTCGAATTTCAACTTCAACAAGATCGATAAGTTCTTTATCATCGACTTGGTCTGTTTTGTTTAAGAAAACGACAATATATGGGACACCAACCTGACGAGCAAGAATAATATGCTCGCGGGTCTGAGGCATAGGACCGTCTGCAGCTGACACAACAAGAATTGCGCCGTCCATCTGGGCTGCGCCGGTAATCATATTTTTCACATAATCAGCGTGTCCTGGACAGTCAACGTGTGCGTAGTGTCGTTTCTCTGATTCATATTCAACATGAGAAGACGAAATTGTAATTCCGCGCTGTTTTTCTTCAGGGGAATTATCGATTTGATCGACTGATTTTGCCTGGGCGGTAAAGCCTTTTGCAGTCAATGTCTTCAAAATTGCTGCTGTAAGCGTTGTTTTGCCGTGGTCTA
>Ga0265297_10004379_pt1 | contig 23222 bp, 27 predicted proteins | sample Munlanlwell13791_FD_192502 | JGI IMG/M metagenome (GOLD analysis project Ga0265297, IMG submission 192502) | Leachate microbial communities from a municipal landfill in Southern Ontario, Canada - Leachate well 137-91 | ecosystem: Engineered > Solid waste > Landfill > Unclassified | place... | reverse complement strand
GATATAGCGCATATTTAACACCATTTGTATATCATTCGGTCGATAGTGTACGTTGGGATCTAGCACATGCAGAAAATTGGGGGATCATGGTATCTCGCAAAGAGGTTATTTGCGAGGAAGATGAAAGGATAGAATGGGATAATGAGTTAATCAGGGGGGAAATGAAATGAATATGTAATACAATTAGCTCAAATATAAAGGTAAACGGATTATGACAATAGTAAAAGCCCCCGGAGCTAACCGAGGGCTTTATATTTCCAGACTTTTGGAATTATCGAGAATTGTTTATCTTACCATCGTCCATCCAGTCTTTACCCTTATCGTATAGTAACTTAATAAGTTTTCTAGTCAGGTCCTCACCGATCACATTTACTAGCCAGGGTAATTTTTGCAGGGCTATTCTTATGACCCACTCTTCTTGTTCTTTCCCTGAACTCAAAATCTGATCTTTGGCTTTACTTTTTGCACCTAACATCATAGTGTACAGTTTCGATTTTGTTTCCCTCCAAGTTGAAATGGCCTGCACTATGATCGTTATAATTACGACAATTACGAACCTGTTTTCCCATATGAAACTAGTTATTTTTTCAAACATTAAAATCTCTCCTCTCAATTTTGTGTATAAAAATAACGCCTATGCGTTTTTATGTATGATTTGCTTTTACATTATCCATTTGAATCTTTTCTTATATTTTCTACATATATTTGTGTTTCTACTACTACAATTAGAACAGTAAATACTATCAATACATTTGTAAATTAAGATTCGTCTGTAAGTATTTATTTTTATATGTTTCCACTTTCTTTTTATTATTCTAATAACTTTTTTCATGAGATTATTCCTCACTTTTTGAGCATAAAAATAACGCCTCAAGGCGCCTTGGTTTACAAAAGTGGTCTAAAAGGGAGAATTAGTTTACATTGAGTTTTTGCAACTTTACACTTTCTTTGCAAAATTGACAATCAACTGAGCCGCAAACTCTCCTTTGATTACTCCATCAGGTACCGCATTTTGTTCCCAGTATTCCGGACTTACAATAATACCCTTACCGTGTAGGATATTAATTGCATCCTGAGTGGTCATTTCATCAGCAATGCATTTCAGTCTACCAAACAAATTAAAATCATTCACAGAGCCTTCCACGACTCCGTGCTTTGTTCCTTTTGCCTCAATGGTTCTGCCACTGCCGGAATATATACCGACATGAACAATTCCGGAAGTTGTTCTCCTGAAAACAAGATCACCGGGCTTGAGACCAGATAAGGTGACAGGTATACAAAGTTGTTTGTATAATCCATCTGCTGTATAATCTGCGCCTTTTGGCAGCTTTCCAAGCTTTTGTAGGCCGTCGACTATCAGACCACTACAATCAATTACGTTTTTGCCTCTCCATTTGTCGACGTTCGTACCGTCTAGCAAGTGATAATGTTCTTTTCCAAAAGTGGATTCTAAATGCTGCTGATACTCCATTGTCAAGACTCTTCCATCAGCTCCCCATGCATACCCCCAACCGAGACATGTTTTTAATACATTTAGTAATTCGCTCATTCGTATCACACCCTTTCCAATTTCTCCTTAATACTCGTTACGTCTGATTTTATACCGTCCACGATGCAAAATTTTTCCGTAAGCTCCTTAATGATAACTTGATTGTCGCTTATTGTCCTCTGATATACATCCTCTCGCTGTATATACCGCTTTTCCCTGATATCATTTGTCCTAAGGACATAAAACAAGAGAAACGCAAATAGTAAAGCAAATGGACCGAACTGGACCATGCTTTTTAAAACTTCACTTTCCATAGCACACCGACCTTTCTAAATAAAAAATATTGTGCTAATTACTCAACCACTATGTAAAAACCATTTCGTTGAGCTTAACAAAATGGTAAACAAAAGAGAGACCGCCGAAACGATCTCTCTTAGTATGTAGGTGTATGCTATTGCAATACACCCCACCTGCAGGGCCCCGATTTTGTTCTTTGCAAAGTATGGCTCGAAGATCAGGTAAACTTCTTTTTGACACACATTAAGGGTCTCGAGTTCCTTAATGTGCCGCCATACTCTGCTTTTGTATAATATCATTTGCGCGTTTTGGACGCAAACTAATTATTTCCAACTACTATCATAATACTTGATATTACCGTTTTTAGCTCCAAATGAGTTATTATATATTGATAGAATTTCATTGTTTGATAATGATCGGTCGATAATTTGTATCTCGTCCATGCTACCCGTGTATTTTCTTGATGTAGCTCCATCTTCACCAAATACTACTTTGCTACTTCCGTGTGCAGATCGAGCATCATCTGTTGTAATTATCTCCGTACCACCATCAATATTGAGAATTAATTGAGCGCCTGTAAATTGAGCTACAGCTAAATGCCATGAATCATCAGAATAACTGTTTAATGTGCCTACTGCTCTAGCTGAGTCAATATACCTATGCCATTCAACATGATTATTATTAACTGCTAACCATAATTCTGTTCCACCTGTACCAATTTGTGTCGTTGCAAATAAAGTACCATTTGTAGTTTGTGTGGTTTTAAACCAAATAACTATACTATAAGCATTTATAGCTTCAAAATAATTGCTTAAACTAGGCACATAAATTGCAGCATGAGTATATGAAAATACTGCACATTCTCCTATGATACCAGGGGCATAAGAAAGTGTTGGAGAGCCATATATTAATGATGCATCATATCCATTACCACTACTATCAAACAAATTATTTTCAAACTTATAATAAGCTAGAGATCGTATATTGTTTTGATCTAAATATTTAATAGTTCCAGTTTTAAAAACGGAATCATAGTATTTCATTCTACAGTCAAACATATTGTTTTTATATTTAGCCATCTGTTTCCACCACCTATACTGGTTTGATTGAATACCAGTCTGTGCCGTTCCATCTTACCCATTTAGATTCATATTGATCTATTGTGGGATTTGCAACCCCATTAACTGTACCGGCAATGGTTACAGTTCCTGATCCGGTATTATTGATGTAATATTCAAGTTTATCTTCATCAGCACTTGTTAGAGTTGGAAGCGTTTGAGTTGTTGCAGTTCCAGCACTAACTTCTATAATTCCAGCATCGGCTTTAGTAAGCAATGACGACGTTGTTTTTACAGTTTGCTGGTGCTCTGTATAATCATCCGTATCAACCCATAAGTCATCCTTTTTTGGATTATTCGGAGGGTTAGGACCGACAGCAATATTAATGCCCTTACCTTTAGATGTACCGCCTCCCACAAAAGTCGCAAATGTATCGATCCAATTTTCTGTGTGTTGAGTGGAAAAATCTGACTCATCTCTGGAAGTAGCTTTTACATTTGCTCTTATTACGTAATCATCAGAGACATACGCGGAAGTTGCAAAAAAGTTTACTTCCTCAATCAAAAAATATTCATCCTGAATAGGATCCATTCCAAACTCAGCCAAGTTAACCGTTAATTTCTGACCAGCTCTAAAATCAAGCGTTCCTGTTTCGAAAGTAAGCTCCTTTGGAATAACTTTACCATATCTCTTAAGGTTGTTTCTGGCTGCATTGTTTGCGTCAGGATAATACACAATCTTATCTCCTGTAGTCTGACCTAATACAGCCAACGCAGTAACCCCATCGCCCGTCATTGTGAAATTATCAGCATCTACTTTAATTATAATTCTCTTAGCGTTTCCGCGTGTCGTATTCACCGCCATATCTCCTGTTTCAAGGGTGTGGCTTGTAAATTTTACATTGGTTGTATTGGTTCCGGCTTCGGCGGTAATCTCCACGGTGTTGCTCATATTGCTATCTTCGAATATTGAGCCGTATACACCAGATCCACCTTCGACGTCTTGGCGCTTTTCAATCTCGGCTAGTGACTGTTGATATATCATAATTGTATCGCCAAAATCATCACCACCACCCCTTATAAATTGCTTGTTGCGGTAGTTGATTAATGTTTCTTCAATTTCTACACTCCTGTAGTCTACAAAAGCGTCGGAGTCTTTTATTACATTTGCAGCATCGGTTATTGTGTCCTCTGCAAAAAAGTGTAGTACTTTGCTATGATCTATGTACCACTTATACCCACTGGCACTAGTCATATCATCTAAGATTTGAGAGCATGATATGCAATTATTTGCAAAGTCTTCCGGGTATTCGTCCCAGTAAGCCCCATCCCCGAGATCTCCATCGACATAGGTTATACCTTCCTGGGAAAGGTAATTATCCAGGACATCTTTTATAATTTCCTTGGATGTTTTATTTAGGTATTCAGCCGGCACTGTACGCCTTGATGGTATATGATTGTAGCCCTCGATGTCAACATTTGCCTCGAGTTTATACTTTCCGGCTACACCTATACGGCGCAGTTTATTCATTTTTATTGCACCACCAAAAATAATATCTCCGCCGTAAACTATCTTGACATTCTGTCCAGGCTGCGGAATGTATGTGTTATCCGGAAGGATTAATTTAAATGTGCAATTATTCCTTCTGTCCATTCGGTCGGATATGTTGAGTGTTTCAGTTTTAAGGTATCCAGTCCGGTCGATGAATTTATATAGCCGAATTGTGTCTCCAGCAACTTGCCCTGTGATTGCCGCTACCGTAAGCGTGTCTGAATCAACTTTAGTTACTACCCTAGAACATGGGTCGAATGATCCTGCAAATCTTCTGTCTTGATTTACGATCATGTCTCCAGTTTCAAGTCCGTGATTAGTTATTTTAATAGTAGTTGTTGTTGTACTTGCCTCTGCGAAGGGATTATTCTGAAACTCTTGTATTAGTAATTGTAGTGCCATAAATCCTCCTTATTTTTAGCAATAAAAAAAGACCGCTATAATTAACGGTCAATCTCTATTAAATTTTAAAAATTACTCTTCATAAAATACTTTTCCAGCTCCGTAAGAAAACATTATTTTATCTTGATGTCCTTTGTATGCCGTACCAAAAGCTGCGCATCCGGTAAATGATTCTCCCGGCTTTAGAGTTTTTCTTGTTATTGGTGGATATCCCAAAGTACCTACTGTAGTTAACGTAGTTCCTTGATTCCATCCAAGCGAGCTAATCTGGAACGTCATATCTTGATTACGGACGTTCTCAAATTTAAACTGCCACACCTCATACGGTACTGACTTAGTTAAATCCTCTCCAACCTTACCCAGTACCGTAATCTTAAAGTCGTATGGAGCGACCGCATTGTACCTGGAAAGAAACTCATTTTTACCAAGCACTATATTTGGTGTCGGCTGAACGTCCTTAACGGGCGTTGGTGTAATTTTGGGTGGTTCTCCGACTTCAACCTGTTTCTTTGCATCGTTCCAATTAACCTTCACGCCAAGCGCATCACCAATCGCCCTCAGTGGTAGGTATGTTCTTCCGTCTATAATTACAGCCTGTGGGTTGGGATTATATTCTTTTCCATCAACAAAAATTTTAAACGTACAGATATCGGCCTTTAATTGTGTAGCTGCAAAAGCTATACCTGATGTTAAAATTAAACAAAAAAGAAATCCTGTAATAAACTTTTTCATAAAATCATTTCTCCCTTCTTGAGTTTATTTTGTTCCTACTTCAATATACTTAGCACCTACCCAAGGTACTGTTTGTTCTCCTAGCGCTGAATCGTATGTGAATGGGCCCATAATTTCTCCCCAAACAGTTATTCTATAATCTTTGTAAGCATTGATTTTACCATTATAACTTACCACATATCCTAGTCCGTCATCAGTAGTATCGCTCCTAGAAGTATCTAGTTGAAGCGACGTTGTGTATTTCCCGTTATCGCTACTTTCATAAATGCTTAAAATTTTACCAGTTATTTTTATCTTTTCGCCTTTATGAGAATCGATATTTTTTATAATAACTCTATATTTTAATGTTCCGCATGTATTTTTATATTTATCCGCATTACTCAATGGCGTAGGAGTAGCTGTTGGTTTTGGCGTTACCGAAGGCATAACGGGCGGTTCTCCAATTTCAACTTGTTTCCATAAATCGTTCCAGTTGACCTTCACACCCAGTGCGTCGCCCATACTCCTTAATGGCAAATACGTTCTACCCTCAATTACAACTGCCGGATTGCTCGGATTGAACTCAGCACCGTTAACAAATATTTTGAATCCTGCTTGTATAGCCGTGTAGTTGGCTGCGAATGATACGCTCGCCATTAATATAAAGCAACAAATAAATCCTGATAAAAATTTTTTCATATGCGCCCTCCTGTACTTATATATTTACAATTATATTTTACTCTTTTTAGTAAATATATACAACTGCCCTATTGACTAGTATATTTATAATTATATGCAATAGAGTAAAAACATTGGGAGGTTATCATGAGTAAAATTTACGTTTGTAAAAACTGCGGTTATTATGGTCAGTCTGAAAGAGGTATGAAAGGTGCATTTTTAATAGAAGTTGTTTTGTGGCTATTTTTCATCGTTCCGGGCATAATATATTCAGTCTGGAGATTAACAACTAAATATAATGCGTGCCCTAAATGTAAAGGTGATACTCTTATACCGTCTGATACTCCAATGGGCCAAAGGTTGCTCAACGAAATGCAAAGAGGATATTAATATACTCCTGCAGCTTTTAGTTTTTTAATGATCTGGCCGGCAATCTTATCTGAAATTTGCACAACTTCTTCATCTTTGGCGCCGCCATTGAAATTATTTACTATCTGTACCACTTTAGCCTCAGCCGACATTTGACCTTGTACGGCGCTTAATGCAAGATTTCCAGCAATGCCTGACTTTTGACCATACAATTTATCAGCCTCCGCAAGCTTTGCGTTTGTGGACCCAGCCAGTACTTGTAATTGCTTCGCCGCTGCTGGCCCTAACGCTTGTAAATCAGCTAACATTCCTTGAGATATTACACCAGCGTTTGCTTTGGTCTCAAGCGTTTTAATACTGGCTTGATACTGAGTTAATGCTCTTACTTGGCCTTTTAACCGATTTAACCAGCGGTCCATGCTTATTGGCTGGTCGGTTGTAGCCTTGTCAAAAATTCCAACGAAGTTCTTAAAGGCATCCGTCTGGCTTTTAAGGCTGTCAATAAACTCCTTTGCGCCATCATTCAGCGCTGCGTATGTTTTCGTTCCTTCGCCAAACATTTTTTCCCATAAGGACTCGACTCTATTGTTTAAATCGTCTGTTGTGGTAGCTGTCGAGGATGCCATGTTTTTATATATTTCGGCATACGCTGCACCGCCTGTCATGTTCATATTTTCCCACGCAAACGATTTACCTACCCCTCCTTTGCCACTAGCATTAACGGTGCTTCGTTTTTCAAGGTCAGCTAATACTTTTTCAGCCTCAGGCGTCAACCCACCTCTAGGATATGCAAATGCCGTTCCGGGCTCTGCCAATATTCCAGCAAGACCTACTCCGAAATCATGAAACCATGCTTCAATGGCAGGCTGTGAATTTTTCATTATTCTTGTCAATTCATTCATGACGGGTATAAGATCTGCCCCAATACTGCGCGCTGTGCCCTGAAATTGCTGATTAAGAGAGTCCCAAGAATCGCCAAAAGCCCTAGCCTGGTTAATAGCATCGTCAGACATTACAAGATTAAGGTCGTTGGCTTCATTTCTGAGCCTGTTAATCTCATCACCGCCGGCTTGGATGATCGGAAGTATTTCTTGGTATTGTTTGCCGAAAATCATCGAGGCCAACATAGCTTGCTTGGTCTCATCTTTGACAAGGGATAGTTTTTCAATTACATCAAAATATACTTTTTCGACATCTTTCATATCATTGACCTTAAGTTTTTTACCGAACAATAATTCCATGGCTTTTGATGCATCACCTGATCCTGCCACGGTTGCCTTAAGTGACTTATTAAACATTGCTACAGATGATTGTATTGTGCTAAAGTCCGTATCGAGTTGATTAGTTACATATCGCAATTCTTGCAATGTTTTTAGCGAGAAGTTAGTTCTGTCTGCCATCATACCAATTTCGTCTGCATACTCTGCCGTTTTCATCGCAAGATCAAACATGGCTTTGCCGATTGCAGTTATGCCCGCCACAACAGCGGAGGCTGCAAGAGCCTTTTTCATACCGCCTATGGTTCGGGATATACTTCCCTCAGCGTCCTGCATTCTGCGCTGTATGTCCGATACGTCAGCGCTTACTCTTACTAATAAGTTTCTAATTACCGAGCCCATGCCATCACCTCATAACTTCATCTATGGCAGCACCTATAGTGTCGGTCACCGCTTTTGGTATATCGCTTTTGTTGTTGTCCACGGAATTTCGAAGGAAAGGAACTGCCTCAGCCCTTCCTACTACTTCACCATCCTTGTTTACAATCTTGTGCCCAAGCTCAACACTCGTGCCATAAGGTGCAATCCTAGAATCTATATATACGCCTGCGCTTGATGTCTTCTTAAGTTTTGTATTGTTTTTGCGCGGCTTTCTTAATTTTATTGCACTTTTGAGCGTACCCGGTGGCTCTCCGTTTTCTATGTCTGCGTCCACCGGACAATTTTCAATCGCATCTTCGAGGACTATATCCGCACCCGCCATAGCAGCTTCATCTAAAATATCGTTTGCAGCTATGCCAATACTCTGCAGTATTCTTTTTATTTCTGCCTCACCTTCAACATCAATTCTGGTCCTTCTGGCATTGTAATTATCTGACGCCATTTTATCAACTCCAATCAAAAAGCAGAGGGTTGTTAGCCCTCCACTTCTATTATTTGGCCCCCGAATGCAATGCAGATACTTCGCATTGCCTCTTCCATCTGTTCGGGTGTTTGTTCTTTTTTTGGTTCATCTGGATTTAGCAACTTGCTAAGCTCCGGGAACTTTGCCTCTTTGTTAAACGCCGACACAATCGAACATCTTATTAGGTAAGTTGTTAACCATGACTGTACAATTATTGAATTATTCTTTACTTTTAGTTCTTTGATGTGGGCGTCAAGCTTGATCCTAAATTCCCATGGTGACATATTCATAAAAGTATCAAACGTCATTCCCATTTGACCGACAGCGATTTTAGCGAACTCATCAACCTCTTTTTTTAAGTTCCATTGTTCGCTGCCGTTTTGGCGTTTGGGTCTGTGACTTCCTCGGATTTCAAAAACGCCCCTGTAGTTTCAGTAAATATGTCTGTGACTACTTTGGCAATCTTTACTATAATTCCAAGATCACTTTCCATTTTTTCTTCAATTATTGCTATAGCCTTTTTTACCGTCATATCTTTGTCTTCATGCATCGATCCAACGCACAATAGTTTAGCTATGACATCAAGATCAAACATCGATGAGGCTGTAACTATTTGCAAGGCCGTTTTTCCCGTAAGCTCCTGAGCCATTAACATGCTAGTATAGCTATATTTAATTGTTCTCGGCCTATCTATATCTATATATCCAATAGGTATTCCCATATCGCATCACTCCTTATGTCGCTGCTCTAGCAACATGTATTGTATATGTTTTTGCAGTTTTTCCAGTTTCTTTGACTGATACCGTTATATCTGTCATTGTTCCCGCCGCCCCCAAAGTTATTGCAGAGGATGCCACTGTTGTTGCAACATTTTGGCTCGAACTTCCGCAGGTGATTGTACATGTCCCAGCTGCAAACGTCGGAGTAAGTGTAATGCTTGTTGTGCCTGTTATAACATCAAGGACATAGTTGTATGTCGCAGCTGCAAACACCGGTACAAATGTTCCTGCACTAGCCACAAGGTTGCTGAGGTTATTACTTGCGGTTATTCCAAGCGTAGGCTTTCCGGATATCTTCAAGCTTGCTGAAAAAGGTATTTTTCCATTTATGTCAGCCTCTCCGACCGAAAATTCTTCTACGTATGCTGTAAATGTTAATGACGTTCCAGTGCTGCTCGGAAGCGAGGTAACAAAAGATTGCAATGTACCAGCATCGAGGTCAGTTTGTAATCCTATTTGCCCACTTGTATCGCCAGGATAAAAATTACCCTCGAGGGCAACGCTACCTGTGTGTATTATTCCAGGTAACATCTCTTCGTATCCGCTTGTCGATTGATGCGATGTAACATCAATCATATCTCTTTTTATGCTTACGCCGCCAATCTTTGTGAGTTCGGCGATTGTGTTGCCGTCTCTTGTGATGCTCGCCCCAAAACCGTTTGTTGCATTACTCAAATTAATCACACTCCTTCTGTATAGTTAAATCTATAATCTATTTCATAATAATGCCGACCCGTAACCGAGTCATATCCCTTTGGTAGTACTGACTCTATAAAAATGGCCTGTACGTAGTAAGTTGACATGGTACCTTGATAATCCTTAAATGCTGCCCGTAGTTGTTTGTAGATGTTGTAAGCGGATGCACTTGTCAACTCGTAACATGTAAATTGATATATAACTTCCCTAAGTCCCTGCTCGCCCTGCAAAGTGTAATCCGGCGTTTCAGATATCAACTGATAAACAATTGCGGGTGCATCCTCGTCCTGTGGTATAAAATCTGGAAAAATATTATCTCCGACCAAGAAAGTTAATCCGGCGTAAGTGTTGAGGTAAGTTGTAAAGGCCTCGTGAAACTCCATCAAACCACCTCTTTCGCGGAGATAAGATATTCCTCGTTCCGCTCACCCACATTGTTGGGAAATAGAATATCGAATACCCTAATCCCGTATAATATCCGGTGTTTTGTGGTAAGCCCCGGAAAATATCTTATCTGTATTACTGCCGTGACCTCGGTATTGAGTTTCTGGGCGGTGTAAAACTCTTTACCGCCGTCAGTTATAAACCTAGACCAAACAGTCTTAAGATTTGTCCAAGCCGGGAGTCTGCTTCCGTCGCCCTGCCTTACTGGTGTGTTTACTTGTATCGTTATCCTTTTTGTCAAGTCTCCTGCTGATATCATCAATCTCAACTCCCTCCGGAGCATCTTTACACCAGCCAATTTGCTTCCAACCTTGCAAGGTGTGGGCTGGCAAATCAGAAACCGGATACTCGACACCTTTCTCGAATACCCGGTTTCCCGTGTTAACTTCCTCAAGCATTTTAAATTTTTCTTTCAAATCTCTCACCTGCCTTAAAGCGTGTGTATGCGTTTAGGATAATAAATCCTATTAACGCTATCTATACATTCCTTCGGTATCTCCGAATCCCTGTACTTATATAACAATCCTACGTGGAATAGCATTGCCTGAATAAAGCATTTTGGTATGATATTTGTCGTTTCATCATATCCGCATATGTATCGGGCACGAACTGCGTTGCTCGGATACGCAGTAAATGATGGCCATGTTTTCCCATACGCCAAAACAACCCTTCCAGGTTCGCTGTCAGTATCAACGATGTAATCTGTGGTGACTGTCATAGTTGATTCGGTACCAGCGTAATCCTTGTATTTAACAGATGTAACCGATTGAAGTGGAGCTTTTGGCAATTCAATAAAATCTTTACTTGGAAAGTCATCAAGAACCAGTTCCCATGTCTGAGTTGCGAACGCTCTCCTTGTATACTCCTCGCCATATTCCCTAGCTGCGGTAATTGACCTAGTTAATAGAGAATCCTCCGCTGTCTCGAATCCCTTCTTTATTATACTAGCCGCAAATTCACAGGCCGCATTTGCAACGGTGGCCACGACTCTTATATAGCGTTTCGAACCTGTGTAGGCTTTTTCGTAGAGGGCGTTATCGTTCGCGGTTGTCACCTGCGTAAAAACCCCACCTGTCCAGTCAGTATAAGTTACATTGTCCTCCGAGTCTTGTATTTTTGCGTCTATAGTACCGGTCGCTAAATTAGTCCCGCAATCTATGTTTGCAAGTGCCATATATCCCAGAATGTCAATACCGGTACCGTTTATAGTGCCGGGGGCTTTACTGCCTGGAACTATGCTTTGCTCAGTTGTTATGTCGGTTGCCAAATCAGTGGAGTCTAACTTAAGATGCAATTTTACATCAGCCAGGGTTATCGGTTCAGTTGCTAGAGCCGTTATTAGTTTAAGTCCCAAGATTAATCACCTGCTTTTTTTAAAAAATAAAAAGAAGACTGAGTTAACAGCCCCTTCTTGAAATGTTCCTTATGCGAACTAAACCAATTCGGTTATTGGATCAAAAAACGCTTTTGCAATTTGGAATTGTGCATCCTCAGACCAATGTATGCCATCATTATATGCATCAGATTGATATCCAGTAGCTGAGCATGTATCGGCGAATTTTACCGCCTCCGATGCACACACCTTTTTTATTGCACTATTATACTTACCAATAAGGGTGTAATTATTGTATGTTGTGCCGTATATCGTAACTGCACCGATTACTATTTTTGTTGTTTTTGTCTTAAGTGCAGTTATAATATCAGTTAGATCCGATGTAAACGCTGCTATAGTTGTGCCAGACTGACAATCGTTCGTGCCTATCATTACAGTGCAAATATCATTTGTTGTTATGCTTCCTAAAATAGCTGTTACAACGGCTTTGCAATTTGCAACCGTGTCTCCGCTAACACCTTCGTTAACAGGCGTTATATCACGCGAACCTTGTTCTTTATACAGCATGTCGGCTATAATTTTTGGGTAGTCCAAGAAATTTCCTGAACCTACGGTATTACTGTCACCAAAGCTATATAACTTTCTTGTTATATACTGTTTTGGAGGACTATAGTTTGATATTATAAAGCAATTTTCATAGGTTATATGGGTGTTGTTAACAGCACTTGCACCAAAACCAATCTCTGTAAATGTGTCCGACCCTATATTAATTGTTTCAATCAAATAGCCATTTGAGTATATTTCGAAAATTGTATCATCTATGTTTTTTATACCAAACAATATACTTCTACTATTCCCCAGCCTAAACTGACTCGATAAAGCAGTAGAACTTAATTCTGTTATTTGTGTACCTACTCCAGTGGCTAATAGATACCGTGTTGATAGATACCTATTATTATCCATGTCCATTGCAGCTCGATATGCTGACACATTTGTTCTTATAATAATTGACATAGATAATAGTGGAGCAGCAGCATTATCTTTAGTTACTAGGACTTCAAGAAATTTACCCGTATCTATATCGCACATTACATAATTTGTACCAGTAGCAAGAGCATCTGTAAATGTCATTGAATTAGCAGTTATCCCAGTAGGAGGCCCCACGAGATCATTGAACGCTGTTGTTGTAAAATTACGAAAACTAAAATCGGCGGTAAAATCCTTAAGTGCAAAAGTTTGAGTTAACTTTTTTGCTAATCCTGCAACCTTTGCTGTTTTATACCTCAAAACATCAGGGTCTATAACTTTTGTGACCCCGATCCTGTTTTCAATAGTACAAGCATTTAGCAACTTTGCGTTTCTACCATTTTTAAAATATAATTTTAACTTTGTAGTCTGACTTCCAAATTTTAGATAAGGTCTACCACTTAAATCTATCATTGCATCAGTACCTGATAGACCATTATCCAGTAGATATGTGCCGTTGGGGTCAGGGAAAAACACAATCCCATCTAATCCTGCTTCTGTACATGCTAAAAGAAATGCAGCATAACAATTTGTTGCTCCATCAGCAACAACACTCTCATAACTTTCTATGTTGACTTGCTTTTTGAAGTTGTTCGCATTATCAGCCTCAAGCGTATCAATATCATCTTGCAACTTATCTTTTCCGTTGATATATAATGCCATTTTAAGCCCCCCTCGAACTATATTTGACTTCCAGTCCGTAGGTTCTTCCGTTTGCATTCGCCCACGCAATAACAAATTTATCTCCCGAATCAAATAACATAGGCCTGTCAGGTTGATATACTAGGTCAGCAACCAAAGTCATATCTTGCGTTAAAATCACATTGTCATATACAGCACCAGCATCTGCATCAATTGTTGCGGTTAGATTACCAGCTCCGCCTGCGGCAGATAAGTGTACTCTTATTTCATCCAGCTGCCAAGCCGATGACGGTATTATGGTTTCGTTTATTGCAGCGATCCCTGTCGCTCTGTGTGTCAGTGATGCCAAATAAATCACCCTTTCTTTGAACAAGAATTACATTAACACTACTTTTTTATAAATCTGATCCATTTTTTCCCCAAATTCAAGAAGAGTTGGGAGCTTTCCATTTTCACGCATTTTTATGGATGCAATGGCTTGTATTAGTTCACCCGGATTAGTGACATCAATGGTTTGTGCTGCCAATTTATTTCCGTTTTGCGCAATTACCTTTATCCCGCACGCTACGGCTTCTCCGACAATTTGAGTAATAATTCTGTGTGGAGTGTATAGAAAGTCAAAAGCCCTGTACACTCGCTCCATCGTATGAACTCTTCCAAGATACGTCCCTAAACCGCCAATCCTTTGCAACTCCCAAAGCATTCGTTCCTCAACTTTTTTAATAGGTGTATCCAATCCAAAAAAGTGCCATTTCAAACCCGGCATAGCCTTTGAAGCTGTATATGCTCCGACTATCAAATCAAACCTGTCAATGTCATCCCTTCTTGGATCGCAGATCAATCCATTAATCGTTCCAAGGTTTTCCGGTTTAATTTCCCACTTATCGCCCTCGGAACTGAATCTAACTTCATCAATTGCAGGATACTCAAATATCTCCTGCTTACCTTGCTCGATCATTAAGTCCCAATATGGCTCATATTCAGGCCAAAAATGAATCATCTTTTTAACCCTTGGCCAGTGGGACACATTCCCATATGCAGTATAGGCAGTCATATCTTCATGTTCAACCTCTTGCCTGAATGCAGCAGCTGGCCTACCGTGCATTATCCATACTATCGGGGCTTGGTTTTTAACCAACCAAGCCTCTGGACAGTACGTATGCATTACAATAACATCAACATTATTCAAAATATCTTTATTTTGTGTTTCAATACTGAATTCTCCGCGGTTATCAACTGCGCCTACTTTTGGCTCATGATATGTTGCATCTGATTTTATGCCGGTATCGACTGCATAAGGTATATTTCCTGCCAAAAAATCCGCTTTCATCATATTTCGGGATGCCTCATACAGACCAGATTGATTCGGTCCATATGTCGTTACGTGGGCTATTTTTAATGGTTTCATATCATTCTCCTTCGAATGAATTCCTTTAAAATAGAGAAAAGGAGGGTAAAAACAACCCTCTTTTCGGCTGTACGTACCTATCTTCTCTAAGATTTATTAAGTGCTCGGCAATAATAGAATCATGCTTTTAATTATATCCGCCTGTACAAGTGTATAAGACCTATCAAGTGCAGATTGCACCAACATATAGCTCGTATCCGCTGCGATTTGAGCTGCTGCCTGTACAAGCATATAAGACATGTTAGCGTCAGCTTCCACCTTCATGTATGACTGGTCAAGCCCAGCCTGAACTAGCATATGTGACCTGTTAAGTGCACTTTGGACAAGAGTATATGACTGATCCGCTGCAGCTTGAATAAGCATATGAGATCTGTCGGCTGTGCCTTGAATTAATGTATAGCTTTGCTCTGCCGTAGCTTGCACCAGCATATGCGACCTATCTAGTGTAGTTTGTACAATCATGTAACTATTTACTGTCGGTATTATTGAACTTACGTCATCACCCGCAACCGCTAAAGTATCGCTACCGCTAAAATTAATGCCAACTACAATATCAAAGCAGTTACTTACGCCCCATATTGATGTGGCTCCACCAACATCATCTACAACGTTCTTGCTTAAATCTGCTGTGCCAGTGTTCAAAAATACACAATTTTGCACATTTATTTTTGTGCACTGGGTAGTAGCCATATCAATAGACGCCGTGGAAAACAGCCCAATAAATCTGCTATTTACTATATTGGCACTATCTACGCCAATAAGTTTAATGCCTATTGTACAAACATCGCCAGATGTATATCCGTTGTAATACAGCCCATCAACGGTTAATCTGTCAGCTGCTGCAGTGGTTAAAATACCAACAACAGCCTCTTTATCTGTGGAATCTCTTAATTCTATATTTTTTAGTGTTACATCCGCCGCAGATACCGTTATAAATGCAGTAAGACCGTCATCATTGCATACACACAAGATATTTTCAATGTGTATGTTTGCTGCAGATATTGGGATATTTGCTCCGTTATCTGAGCTGCTAAATGTTATAGTTGGTCTGTCGGATCCTATGCCCAACCCTATAATCGATATCCCCACAACATCAAGAACTATACCGGCTGCGCCAGTTAATGTCTCAGTGTGACCTGGCATTACATAGACTACGTCACCATTGTTCGCAGTGCACTTTCCTATTGCATAATCAATTGTAGCGAATGGAGCGTCAGGATTCTGTCCGTAACCATCACTGTTTGATGCCGAGGAATGGCCGCTGTCTACAAACCATACGTTTCCGGGATGTTTGTTGACATCAATTACAGAAAACATGCCACCAGGTTGATAGTTTGAAAATATTGCATTTCTCATTTATAGGTCCTCTCTTTCAAAAAGATTTGAGCCCGTACTAAGCCGGACTCGTTGATTAATCGTATATTGCTGTTGGCATTGGCTCACCTGAATAGCGTGGTTCAGACAGTATGTAATCTGCTCCACCTATGCAACCCGCTGTTGCGTCAGCAAAATATACACACATGCAGTCATAATCATTATCCAGATCAAGGCTGCTTGCATCTACCTCAATGACATATTTCCTATTGCTAACTGCCGGGATTGTAAATGTGTCGCTCGTTGCTGTACACGGAAGTAAAATATCCTCATCAATACCAATTCCGTCAGCTTTAGCAGTAAAGGCTGATGTTCCGCCAGTTACTGTCTCGCCATCAACAAATGCCGTAGCATTTACTGTATACATTAAAAGATGGTCGCCATTATCCTTGAACACAACGCCGCTTGCTCCACCTGCTCCGGTTACGGTTTCACCTACTGTAAATGTTCCGGTTGCCGATTTTATTTTTAGCTTAGTTCCTGTCATCCAATACTTTGTAAACGCAAGTGCCTTTGCACCGGTTGCAGCAACGGCAGTTGCTTGCTTGAGGGTTATGGCACATGTACCTGTTGTTACTCCAATTGATATGTTAATGGTGCAATGCTTATAATTCTTCATGCTTACATAATCGCCTGTAAAAGGTCCACCACTAAGGTCTATTGGAAAAAGTGCTGGAACTATATGTTTTTCTTGTACAAGTAACATTTTTATGTACCTCCATTTCGTTATTTTTAGGGACCGACTATCCGAGCCCGTTTGTTATTGTTTTTATTTATGCTCTGTTGTCGAGTGCTACAAATGCAGATAATGTATCTGCGCCCTTGAACGGTGAAAGCGGAGCTTTTCTTTCCGGTTGGCCGTCTGCTCTGTAGGTAAATCTGTATGCCATTTCATTGTACTCGAAACGAACATGCATGGAAGATGCTATTTTCAATGAAGCTTTGTCAGACATAATATATTGTCCCATGTCAATCAGCATGATATCGCCGTAAGTTCCAACGGTCTCACATTGTTCCATCGGCATAATCGGGATACCAAACAATGTTCCATAAGGTGCTTCTGCAAAGCCGTTTGGAGGATTGTAAACCAGGACTCCGCTTGCTCCAATTATTATGCTCATTGTGCATATTTGTGGGAGTGTGTCGCCGTTTATAATCCACAAGGCGTTATTTATGTTGCCGTTGAATCTGGCAAACATCTTAATTATATTCTGCGCAATGATTGTCTTTGCTGCCTGACCTGTTTCTTTTGCGACTTTTACGAGCACTCCAGATGTGCGTATACCGAGAGGCATGCCTGTTCCAGTTCCATTAATTATAGCATCATCAAGCTTAAATCCCTGTTCTTCTGGGAATTTCTTCATAATCCAAGCTTCTAACGCTGCTGCATCTTCGAGCAGATCGTTTGTTACGTAAACCAAGCCATTGAGATTTCGGAGTTTAAGTTCGACTGATCCCATCTTTGGTTTAGTTCCAGTCATCTGATTAGCTTCTCCTTCCCAATACATTTGTATACCACCGTATCTGCTGCCATTTTTTCTGCTGACTTCATCAATTACCGGGAGAGTAATTGAATTTGAATTTTGACTTATAGGCAATTTGAATGCTTTACTTACCAATTTACCCGTTTCATAAGATTTGTTGAGTAGGATAGTAGAAACATCTGTGCCCACAAGTACACCGCCATCTGCTGGGACTGATTCATTCATACCTGCAGCGTTAGTAATTTTTAAAACTTCACTGTTAAGCTTGGCAAGATTTTCGACCGCCTGAGTATCTGTCTTGGATTTGTGGACTGCTTGAAAGTATCCGCCAACAGAACCGAAAATACCACGGGTGATATTTTCTACGCTTTTATTGCTTTTTGGTTCAGCTGGAATAAAAGCGTTGACTGGTGTTTTCCTTTCCTCCTCTCTCTTTTCTGCTTTTACGGCAATTTCATAAGCCTGGTCAAGAACATCGATTTCCTTATCAATATCCTTCAACTGCTTGATTTCTTCCTCGGTAGCAGTGCCGTTTGCCATTTTATCGAGGAGCTCTTTTTGAAGCGTTAATTTTACTTCAATTTTGTTTTTAATTTCAATAGATGTCATAGTTTTAATCTCCTTTCAAGATTTTTAATTTTTGCTTTATATAGGTCAACCGGCACTTGCCGGGGTTCCACTTGTGTTATGGGCTCAATAATTATTTTCTGCTTTTCCTCAAAGTCTTCGGGTTTAATTTTTTTCATTGCCTCAAGAGCTCTTGTCATTGCAGATGTAATACTGTTTTGAATAGCCAGTCTGCTAAACATTAAAGAGTTCTCAATTTGCTCAGCAACCTGACTGTCAGCATAAAGTATTTTATCTGCAAACCCTTCTGCTATTGCTGTTTTTGCGCTCATCCATGTTTCGTTATCCATCATTTCAGAAATTTTATTATGTGATCGGTTGGCCTTTGTTCTGTAAACATTTATAATTGACTCTTTTACCTCTGCAAGAACATCCGCTGTATGAAGCATATCTTTTGCTTCTCCCCAGCTAAAAGTGGAAGGGTTATGTATCATTATCATGCTTCCAGGAGTAACTGATCTTTCGCTTCCTGCAGAATACGGTAATGTAGCTGCAGATATTACTTTCCCATCTGCTATAGTGGTAACTTTTCCTTTGTGCTCTTTTAATGCGTTGAACATACCTATTCCTGCAAAAACGTCACCACCAAAACTATCAATCCATACCTTTATGTTTTTGCCTGAATATTTTGCAAGTTCAGTTCTGAATGCATTTGGCGATGCTGCAGGAATTCCATACCATTCATAAATCCAGGCGTCATCATCACTGATAATTTCACCTTCAATCCGGAGCTCCACTTCTTCTTCTGGTGCACCTTCATTAATAACTTTAAAGTTCCAAAATGGCATTATATATCACTTCCTTTCGTGTATTTTTACTTGTTTTATGCAACTGATTTTTCAGTTATCATTTTATAAATAGCTTCAGTCATTGCTTTAAATTGATCTTGCTGAACCTTACCCGCTTCACCCATGTTTAAAGCTTGTAGATAAATATCTCCTGCCGTGCCAATGGTCGGCATATTTTCTAACCTGCGAATGTCATTAACTGACAACCATCCCCATTGCCGTCCAGCTGCATACGCATCAGCCCTGCTTTTCGCATCACCCCTGAGTAATCCGGCTATATTAAACTCAATAAAGTAGCCGGCTTTTCTTTCGGCCGGAGTTATCAGCTGCATATTTACATTTTCCTCATATCGCTTGAACCAAGGAAGCATTGTGTACATTACAAACTCAAGGCTCTGATGCTCTATATTATTATTTGTTGCTCCTACTAGGTTTTGCACCAAGTGCAACGGTACACGGTATATGCGACAAATGTCTTCTACTTGGAACCGCTTGTTTTCAATGAGCTGTGCATCAGCCGGATTAATAGTATACGGCTTAAAATCCATGCCTCCTTCAAGTATCATTGGCGTACCTGTTTGTCTTAGTCCTGTCCAATTATCTTTAATCTCTTTTTTCAGTCTTTGATATGCAGGATCCGACAGTTCACCCGGCACAGAAAAAGCTCCACTGGAATTTGCTCCATTTTTATAAAAGTTATTTCCAAACGATTCATAAGACAGTCCGAGCTTTATAGCCGAACTCGCATAGTCAGGCGGGCTCAATCCTATTATTCCGTCCAGGCTCATTCCTGGAACGTGGAATATCTCCTCTCTGGAAAACGTTCCTAAATTACCTATTTTGTATTCCAGTTTATGCGTTTCTAGGTTTCTTGTAATCCGCACTTGATTCCATTGGTATGGATAAAGGCCAACTAATTCGCCGTATTTATTTTTAAGCATTACACTTACCGAATTACCTCCTAGATTTAATGCATTCATGCACTGCTCTTTAAAATTAAATGGGGACATTTCCGAATTCGGAGCATTGTGCAGTATGTCAAAAACAGCTGTATCCCTGGTAGGCTCCCTGTCACCCGTTGTCTTTCGTCGGTATTCCATCGCAGGTACGCTAGCAAATGTCTCGGAAAGTACCCTTATGCATGCAAATACTGCCGTGTATTTCATGGCAGTATCAGGCGTTAAATAGCCATTTTCAGAATCAAGGTCTTGACCGGTAATCCATCGTCTGACGTATTCGTCAAATCCAAGAGCTTTTATTGCAAATTGTTTTACTTTTTGACTGAGTTTCAAATTATCACCTTCTTTCTATAGGAGACTGCGCATGCCGCGCTTTTCATACGGGTTTTCTTCAGGTTTCACTTTTCTAACTACTAAACAGTGTGCGTCAATTATTGCCGCAATCGGATCTATGTTGTCAAAGGATTTTCCTTTATCCAGCATCATGTTTCCCTGTGCATTTTTATCTACAACCGCATTACCAACCGCCCAATTAAGGACAGGATTATTATTATGTATCATTGTCCCTTCATAAGCTCTTTCCCGTAGGTCTTTAGTTGGTTCATGGAGAGTTGGTATCCCTTGCCTTACCTCTATTGTTTCATAGCCATAGTCCTCATGCATTTTAATAGCGAATCCAGTTGCATTGTAAAGGTCGAATCCTAAAAGTTTGAGTTCCCACTTATTAGCCTCTCTCTGGTCTTCAATGTACTTGATAATGTATTCGTCTTTGATTACATCTCCAGGTGTAACAGTTATCCATTTTTCTCTTTTCCACATGTCCCAAGGCATTTTTTTATCCTTACTCATTCTCATAAGGTAAGTAGCTTCTGGCATAAAGGAATGGCTTAATACAGCAACCCTACCATCACTTAATTCAAACTCGAACCCAACACTTGCAAGGTCAATTTTAGATGTTAAGTCAACACCTATAACACCTTTCATGCTCGTCAGATCCGGAAATGGATTTTCTTTTGTGGACCCGCACCTTTTCCACTTTGCCATATTCATATAGCCAGCGGCGCGTTGATTAATCCAGATATTAAGGGTTTTAGTAAGAAAGTCTCGCATTTTTTCCGGCTTATCTTGGGCAACCTTTGCTTCATCCCTTATACTTTCAAGACCCTCGGGAGTTTTTGCAACGATCGGATTGGCCTTAAGCCATGCCGTTTCATCGTTTATGTCATCTATAATATTACCTTCATCGTCTGTTTCGAGCTCATTTATCATTACGAAATAACGGTCGTTTTCAATCTCGTTGTTAGGATCCAGTATACTCGAAACATACCTGTACTCTTCGCGGTAACATGGGTTGTTTAATTCAAAGCCCGCTGTTGTGATTATCATTAATAGAGGTTGCTTTCGCATTTTCATACCAGATGTAAGTATGTCGTAATACTCAGTTGTTGGGTGTGCGTGGTATTCGTCCAGAATTCCACATTGCGGGTTACTTCCGTCGCCTTTCTTTTTGTCCTCTTCAGACATACGCGCAAAGTATGAATCTGATTTAGGATGCATAATAACGCGCTGCCCTAGGTCGTCATGGTTCTTACAAACAATTTTACCTTTAAGGTATTCGCATTTTTCAGATATTACCCTAGCTTCACCCCATACATACCTTGTCTGCTCCTTTTTTGTAGCTGCCACGTATACCTCTGATGATGGCTCGCCTAAGGCGGACAATTCATATAAACCAACAATGGACTGATCTTGTGACTTAGCGTTTTTTCTTCCGACCTGCCAATACGATTTTCTGAACCTTCTCAGTCTGGTGTCTTTGTGCTCCCAGCCATATATGTTTCCGAAGATAAACTTTTCAATTAGCTCGGGAACTTTGTGTTTCCCTGCCAAAGGACCTTTGGTATGCTTAAAAAACGTCATCCATTTCATAAACTTATTTGCTTTTTCTAGATTAAATACCCAAGGAAATTCCTTTGTTCCTTCTCTGCATAAATCTCTTAGAAATCTTTCGCAGGCCCATTTATGTTTTTGACAAGCAACAATAGCGCCGCATATAACATCATTGCAGTATTTTTTTAGTTCCTCAACTGTTGTGCAGGCTTGTTTATGCAGATCTTCACGTGTCACGCTCATCACCTACTTATTAAAATAAAAACACTCAAGGATGAATGTTTTTCGTTAATTTATGGGTAAGGATTTACACCTCACATAATAGTTTCCTCTTGCTATCGGGTTTTGAGCGTGGACCCGTACCAACCTGGAGCCTTATACCCGCAAACATATCAGCGTACTGTATACTAATAGCAAAAGTGCGTCTACCTATTCCGCCACCATAAAAGTTATATACCAAACTCGTCCTCCATAGGGTTTTTAGGCTTTTCCTTTTCTGGCCTGGGTATATTTTTAACCTTAGATAAAGGATTGAGGAATAATCTATCTTCGAGCTTGATAAGAATATCATGTTTTTTATTTATTGCGGCTTCGATTTTCATTATGTGCTCAAGTCGCAATAATTCGTTCATCGATTTTCTTTTAACTCCCTTTATAACATTTTTCATTTTGTCATTAAGTGAAACAAAATCAATATTGTCTACTCTTTGCCTGCGCTCAATTAGACTAATGTACTCACTGTGAGTTATGCAGTACTTTGCTAAGATCTCTATGTCGGAAGTTGTTAATATCTCAGTTCCGTTTTTGGCAGCTTCTTTATAATTTTTTATAAGCTCACTCCACTTTTTAAAAGCGTGAATATTTAATTTCACGTAGTCCGGAGCAACGATATTTTTAAGTTCTGATTTTCCGAGTTTAATTTCCGATTCTTGTCTCTCTCTGATTTTTTCTTTTGTTAATCTATTCGGATTGCCCTGGGCTAAATGCAAGGCAACTGATTTGGCGTTCCTTCCCATGGGCTCACCTTCTTTCTATATTTTTACATTTAAAAATTACCTAAAAATTTTCATAAAACGAAATTTCTTTACACGTGAT
>Ga0265297_10004378_pt1 | contig 23224 bp, 13 predicted proteins | sample Munlanlwell13791_FD_192502 | JGI IMG/M metagenome (GOLD analysis project Ga0265297, IMG submission 192502) | Leachate microbial communities from a municipal landfill in Southern Ontario, Canada - Leachate well 137-91 | ecosystem: Engineered > Solid waste > Landfill > Unclassified | place... | reverse complement strand
GTTTGAAATGTTTGAAATGTTTGAAATGTTTGAAATGTTTGAAATGTTTGAAATGTTTGAAATGTTTGAAATGTTTGAAATGTTTGAAATGTTTGAAATGTTTGAAATGTTTGAAATGTTTGAAATGTTTGAAATGTTACTGGTTTAAGCAAAGTAGCATCTTGGGCGAAGTCGAAGGGCAATAGGTGATGAGGAATCCGGGTCCCCGAGCGTAGCCGAGGGGTGTTTCACTCCTAAGGACACTTGAGAGCATAGCGACACCTTGTTCCGTAAATGCGTATGGCAAGAATCTGTTGCCACCCCGGTTTGATATCACAAATTGTGATATCAAACTGTCCCACTCCGTTCTGGTAAGTTCAAACATGAAGTCAGAAGGGAAACGGCTTATGTTTCTTTTAACCGCCTGTTTTAAACTTCTTGTGTCGACACCGTACATGTTAGCCAGGTCGAATTCGATCATCACTCTCTGTCCCCTAATCTCGTGAATTTTGTTTTAAATTAGTTGAAGTTCCATTTTGTAGATGTTTAAATTTATTCGGTTCATTTTCATTGCTCTCTGTCGTTTGAAGTCACAAAATGTGACCTCAAACTATTCGACCTGTTTTCGGTCAGTTGAAAAATTTATCCGATTGGAAGCAGTTTCTATTTTACCACTAAGGTCTCAAAGTAAAACACAAAGGCTATAAATTGGGAGCATTCTGGAATCTGTTTTTGTGTCCTTGGTGCATCCGTAGTGTCCTTTGTGGTGAAAAAAATTATACCATAAGTTAAGGCAAAAAAAGGAGAAAAAGAAAGGATCAAAAAGAAAGTCCCGCTGCATTGGTTTGCAACGGGACTTTTAATAGCGGGAATATCGGATACTTATAATCCGAAGGCAGATTTGATCTTTTCGACGTAATCGAGTTTTTCCCAGGTAAACAATTCTACCTCCTTCTCGATGTTGCCGAAATAGGCCGATTCGAATTTTTTGGTCACCTTCCGTGGAGTACGACCCATGTGGCCATAGGATGCGCTCTCCTCGTAGATCGGATTACGCAGTTTTAAACGCTGCTCAATGGCATAGGGGCGAAGATCGAACAAGGCCGAAATTTTGTCTGCTATTTCGTTGTCATGAAGGTTCACCTTGGCAGAACCATACGTATTAACATAGATATTGACAGGCTGGGCTACACCAATGGCATAAGCAAGTTGTACTAAAATTTCTCCGGCTACACCTGCTGCAACAATATTTTTAGCAATGTGGCGGGCAGCATAGGCGGCCGAACGGTCCACTTTTGATGGATCTTTGCCCGAAAAGGCACCTCCTCCGTGGGCTCCGCGTCCTCCGTAGGTGTCAACAATAATTTTGCGTCCGGTAAGCCCACTGTCTCCGTGCGGTCCGCCGATAACGAATTTCCCGGTAGGATTGACGTGCAAAATATATCCGGGTTCGAAGAGTTTCTGCAGACGAACAGGAAGTACTGCTTTGGTGGCCGGTATCAGTATATTTTGAACATCATCCTTGATTTTGGCAAGCATTCTAACATCATCTGCATCGAAATCATCATGTTGTGTAGAGATCACAATGGTATGAACTTTTACTGCTTGGTTGTTGTCGTCATATTCGATGGTTACCTGTGACTTTGCATCCGGGCGAAGGTATTTCATTACCTTGCCCGCCTTGCGGATTTTTGCCAGCTCTTTGAGCAGCGCATGGGCAAGTTCAAGGGGTAAAGGCATGAAGTTATCGGTCTCGCTACAGGCGTAACCAAACATCATGCCCTGATCGCCGGCTCCCTGGTTTTCCAATTCAGAGCGTTCTACGCCCCGGTTGATGTCGGGTGATTGCTCATGGAGGGCGGTCAGAACACCGCAAGAGTCTCCATCGAACTGGTATTCAGCTTTGGTATAACCGATTTTGTTGATGACCTTTCTGGCCACTTCGCGGACATCGACATAGGTTTCTGATTTGATTTCACCGGCAAGAATCACCTGTCCGGTAGTGACCATCGTTTCGCAAGCTACTTTTGATTTCGGATCGTAAGCAAGAAATGCATCCAATACTGCATCCGAAATCTGATCAGCAACTTTATCCGGATGACCTTCTGATACTGATTCTGAAGTAAATAGATATCCCATAGGTTAAATTATTATGTCACTTTTTTAAGGCGACGGATGTAAAACTTAGTGGGATGGATGATTGAAGGGGAAGTCAATACACTTTGTTTTAGCATTTTTTTCCGTGGTTGCAATCAATCAAATCCGTCCACAGCGCAAATGTAAAATTTTATCTTTGAAAAAACAAGTGACTATAGTCACTTGTTTATGTGAGGATACTTCGCATTACCTTTGGCCGCAAACCATAGGATCCGGTTAAAAAGATCTTCATCCCCATCATCGATCCCATCAAACTGAGGTTCCATGCTTCTTTTGGCATAGTGAAGGGCGGTACCCTTTAAGCTACGAAGATCAGGATTCATCTCATCCAGGGGTATTTCGTTCATTAGCGCTTTGTATGGGGTAATATCTGCCTTTGACGTGAAGCAATCAAACATGGGCATAGCGGTAGCATCCATCACATTCATCGGAGGAATTCCAAGAATTTGTTCAATAGTCCGTACCATGGAGACCTGGTTATAATTGGTGTGAATGATACTTGCGCTCCTGGTATACGGACTAATGATCATACCAACCGTACGATATGCAGAAACATGGTCCCACCCATCCTGCGAATCATCTTCAGTCACGAAAATTGCCGTATTCTTCCAGTACTTACTTTTGGAAAGGGCTTCGACAATCTGTCCGAGGGCAAGATCATTGTCAGCAACCATGGCACGCGGTGTTGGCTGACCGGGCCGGGTTCCGGTGGTATGATCGTTGGAAAGCGCCATCACCATTAGTTCAGGAAGTTGATCGCCATCTAGTTTTTCATATTCCTGCAACTCTTTGATGAACAGGTCAGCCCTTTGGACGTCTGAGACCAGATGGTTGTCGGAGGAGGGAAAATTTTGACTTAAGATTGCTTCAACCGGTTGAATGGTCGTTTTATTCTTGAATTCAAGTTTCTTGTGGTTGAGGAAATCACGGTAGATGGAACTCCATGTTTGGTTTGGACCGAAATCGCAAAGACAGGCTTCGCCGTAAATCCGTACTTTTTTACCGTGGGCCAATGCGTTGTCCCAGATAAAGCCAGTTGGGGAGTATACAAGGGCATCGTACTGAACATGCGGATAGCTGCGAGGCCAGGCCCGAACAGATTTTTCGACGTAATCAGTAACAATGGATGCATCTGTCCACTGATGTCCTTCAGCCGAACATTTGCCTGATGCATGGTAGTTGTCCATCAAAATATACTGATTGCTAAGCTGGTGGGAGTTTGGGGTAACGGTTCTTCCATATACAGTCAGGGTCGAATCGCCGTTGCCCTTTTTCATGTCACCCAAAACCTGGTCATATGTTCTGTTCTCTTTGATAACATAGAGAATGTGCTTGATCACCGATGGCTCACCAACCCTTTCAGGAACCGGAACCGGTTTTGCATTTTTCCTGGGGAGTTTTGCCGTCAGATCAATCCTGAATTGAAAATTGGCGGCTTCTACCCTTTCCGTGAAATTTTTTAATGACTTATTATCCGGTATTGGAATGACAGAGACTGAAGCCATCTCCTTGTGCGAATTGTATTTTGGTTTTTTAGATCCTTCGGTGTAAAATGGGATCGAAGAGCCCGATGCTTCGAGATTGGCCACATAAATGAGATTTTCATTCGAAACTGCAGCTGCTGCAGGATAGGCTGCGGTCGGAATAAATCCGTTAACCCGGCTTTCCGCTTCTGTTGCGCCAACCGCCGACTTTTGTCCCAGGGAAACTACGGCCAACGCATTGTCGAGGCCATTGCAAACATATAGCTTCTTGTTGTCTTTCGAGAGTGCCAGGCCATTGGGCGAATCACCCCAGTACGAATTCTCTTCTGCATTTAGTCTCACTGAAATTGTCTCGGTCACCGCATCTCTTGTCGTTGAAATCACGCTGACCTGGTCGCTGTTCGCATTGGAGACATAGACAAATTTTTCATCGGAAGAATGAATCAGGTCATTTGGATGCAAACCTACTGGGATCGCTTTTAAAACAGCACCTGTGGCGGGGTCAAGAACAGAAACAGTTCCTTCCCGGGTAGCGCCGTTCAGGTCATTCACTTTGGCGCTTCCCCAGGGCACCCCAGCAACATTGGGATCATTTGCCTCCGGCTGGTTTCCAGCCCAGTTGGTGACATAAATTTTCCCGTTGGCCATGGTGATTCCAAATGGGGCGACCCCAACATGAGTGGTCCAGATGGTCTTTTTTGTATCTGTATTCATTTTCAACACGGTGTTGTTGCCATTTAATACAACATATAGCGCGGGTGTCCCGGATTCATGGCGGAAGAGCACCTCGTTAACCAGTGACATTTTGGCGGGTGACTCCTTTTCAACTGGGATGTATTCTGCATCTGAAAATTTTCCATTGCTCCAGGTGGCTTTAACCACTCCTGATCCATCTTTACCGCCTGCACCCCAGAAGAGCTGGCTTAGATCACCTTCTTGCCTCCAACAAATTCCTGAAAAAGAATTCATTTGGACCTGATTCTTGAAGTAATTGCTCAATTGGAAGGTGGCAACAATCTTTTTTGAGGAGGTGGCTATCATCACTACCTCGTATCGACCCTCAATGGCCAGCCACTTTTCGTCCGGGGAGAGCGCTACATCCAGGGAATGATTTTCCAGCTCCTTGTTCCCAAAGAAAATTTGTGTACCAGCCGGATCAATCCAGCGGTTATAAGGAAGCAGGACAGGCATCTGATCCGGGGTTAGCGTTTTGATATCGTAGCTACTCAGGTATTTGTTTTGACCTTTGGTTTTTTTTGCCAGTTGGGCGTTTATAGTACCTGAGGCTGACAATATCAGCAGCAAAAGAAGGATTGAAATTTTCATGTTATGATAGTTATTGAAATGGACACTTTTTGAAAGAATACCTGATTTGAAATTATTATAGCTTCATAGAGATTAATTCTAATTGACAATGGACAATGATATTAATTCTAAATCACAATTGTCCAGTTAAAATTAAAGCATATTTAGATATCGCAACTACGTTGCTTAAAAAATATTGTAATATGCTTATCTACAAAGATATAACAACTACGTTGTATAAAACAATGCTGCGTAGCAGCTATATCTTTTTAGAACTATTTACAAGAGAAAATTAAGCCACTTAGTGGCGATATTTTTACAAATGCTTTATATTATTTGTTTTACGTGGCTCACGTTAAGTTTAAAATTTAATAAGCATTTCAAAGTTTTATATACGAAATTAAACTAATCGTTAAAACAAAATAAAGTTTTCAACTCTCAACTTTCAACTTTCAACTTTTAACTTTCAACTCTCAACTCTCAACTCTCCAATCTCTCATCTTTAACGAGTTCAAGGAAACTATGTTCCATGGAAGATTCCTGTTCGTGCAGGGTAAGAAGGGTTAGCTTGTTTGTCACTGCATGATTGAACAGAACAGGCCTAAGATCTTCACTTGATGAATACAGAAAAAATTTGTTGGTATCGAGTTGTTCGGCTTTTATGACTCCTTTGATGGTGGCAACGAGTTGAACCGGTACCGGTTCGTTGTATTCAATAAGTATCTTTCTGATTTTTTGATAGGTAAGCTTTTTAATGTTTTCAGGTGTTTCGAGCGCCACCACTTTCCCCTGGTTCAGAATGAGTACCCTATCGCAAACGGCATCCACTTCCTGCATGATATGTGTAGAGAATAAGACTGTTTTATTGCTGCTGATGTTGCGGATCAGTTGTCTGATTTCGACCAATTGGGCAGGATCAAGGCCGGAAGTAGGCTCATCCAGTATCAGCAATGCCGGATCATGAATCAAAGCCTGCGCCAATCCAACCCGCTGGCGGTATCCCTTCGACAAGGCGCCTATTTTTTTGAAAACCTCGGATCCCAATCCGGTCATTTCAATCATCTCATCGATTCTGCCGTTCTTGTTTGGAATTTTGTAAAATCCTGCCACAAGACCCAGATATTCCCTAACATAAAGATCGGTATAAAGCGGATTATTTTCCGGAAGGTATCCTATGAATTTCTTGATTTCAGGATTTTCGGGATCAACTTGCAGGTCATTGATCTTCACTGAACCGTAGGTAGAACGGAGATAGCCAGAAATAATTTTCAGCAATGTAGATTTTCCGGCGCCGTTTGGTCCCAGGATTCCCATGATACTTCCGGATTCGACGGAAAATGAGATTTTATCGAGTGCAAGCTGACTTCCGTAGCTTTTGGAAACATCTTCAACAAGAACAGACATGTAGTTAATATTTTGGATCAAATTTATTCAAAATAAAAGGATAAATTTGCCATGACTATGAGGAAAGATTTAACAGGTAGGATGAGGATTGCCTGGTTGATACGATCTATTCCAATAAACTAAATCTTTTTTTCAAGTCATTTATCCCGGGGATTCGGGAATCATACAAAATGAATTATTTGCGTATGAATCAAAGTTTTAACTTCATCGATAATCTACTGCATTACAAACGTCAGGAGACAGCTACTGTCAGCATTGGTCCGGTAAGCATGGGTTCCGGTTATCCGATCAGGATTCAATCCATGACTGATACGGACACCAATGATACTGAAAAAACGGTAAATCAGATTATCAGGATCATTGATGCAGGCGCGGATTTGGTTCGCGTTACAGTTCAGGGGATCCGTGAAGCAGAAAATCTCATAAATATTAGGAATGAGCTCGATCTCAGGGGATATCAGCAGCCGCTGTGTGCCGATATACATTTTAATCCGTCGGCGGCTGAAATCGCCATTAAAAATGTGTGCAAAGTAAGGATCAATCCGGGAAATTTCTATGATAAGCGGGCTATTTTTGTGCAACATAATTACACGGATGAAGCGTACCGGTTGGAGCTGAAGAAGATTGAAGAGCGTTTTGTCCCATTCATCCGTTCCTGTAAAGAACAGGGAATTGCCCTTCGGATTGGCGCCAACCAGGGATCCCTTTCAGATCGGATCATGAGCAGGTACGGGGATACTCCGGCCGGCATTGTAGAATCGGTCATGGAGTTTCTGAGGATTTGCAAGGCGGAAGATTATCACAACATTGTCATCTCCATCAAGTCGAGCAATACCCGAATAATGGTTTATACCGTTCGGTTAATGAATTACCGGATGAGGCTTGAAGAGATGAATTTCCCATTCCACATCGGCGTTACCGAAGCAGGAGAGGGGGAAGATGGTCGTATTAAGTCGGCCGTTGGCTCAGGAGCGTTACTTGCAGATGGAATAGGGGATACCATTCGGGTCTCTTTAACCGAGGATCCTGCTGATGAGATTCCATTTGCCCGAAAATTGGTAAACGTTTTCAAGGATCGTGAATTTCATGCCCCAATTACAGCTCCACTTGTTGCCCAGACCAACCCATTCGAATACGAAAGGCGGTCCAACCGACCGGTCAACGATATTGGTGGGAAGAAACCTGTTGTTGTTATTGCCAATTTGAACAATTATAGTCTTGATGAGATCAAAACCATCAGTTCCGGAACCGAACCCGAATACTTTTATGACGGAAAACAGATCCAGGATAAATCCGGGAAAGAGTATCCCATCCTGACATTGGAGGAGTACTTATACAACGACTTCTATGCCAATCAGATGCGGTTCGTTCGGGTCAATAAGGCGGAATACGACCGCTTCAAGGAACGTAATCCTGAAACCATTGAGAAACTGAAACGGGAGCGGAAAATGGTATTGATCATGGAGAGCAACAACCTGAACAGTTTTGCGGAGATGCGTGCTTTTTTCATGGAACTGGATGCACATATCTGCAAAATCCCGGTTATTCTGCACCGTTCCTACCGAAAAAACAGTTATGAGGAGCTGTTGCTTGCCGCCTGTACAGATCTGGGTGGACTTTTCATCGATGGATATGGTGATGGTATCATGATTTCCAATGATGGGAACATTGGATACAACGAACTTAAAAACTTATCCTTTGGTATCCTGCAGGCCAGTCGCATGAGGGTGACAAAAACTGAATTTATCTCTTGTCCGGGTTGTGGCCGCACCCTTTTTGATTTGAGGGATACTGTGGCCGAGATAAAAAGAAACTTCAAACACCTGAAAAATCTCAAGATTGGGGTGATGGGTTGCGTCGTAAATGGTCCGGGTGAGATGGGCGATGTTGACTATGGCTATGTTGGGGCGGGAAAAGGCACCATCAACCTTTACAAAGGGCAAAAATTGATAGAACGGCACGTTTCTACGGAGCGTGCAGTTGAAGAGCTGAAAAAGCTGATCAAAGAAAGTGGCGAGTGGAAGGAGCCGAAGAGGAAGGAGTGAGGGGAACGAGAGAAAGACTGGGACGACTGGGACGAGGACTTGGAAAAATGAGGGGGAGAAGGGGCGACTGGGAGAGTGCAACTTCAATTATTTTGCAGCGAATATATTGAATCGTAGAACTGGTCCCTGAGCGAAGTCGAAGGGCAATAGTAAACGAGGAACCCGGGTCCCCGATCGAAGCCGAGGGGCCGAGGGGTGATGAGGAATGGGAAAGTCCTCAAGTATTGGAGTCCTCAGATTTCCCAAGATATTCGGGTAACCGCTCCATCAAAGTCCCGGCCTCAATGTGAAGTACCTTCATTCCAAACCACCCAGCTGTTTCGATGTTGGGTTTCAGATCATCGATAAAAAGTGTCTTCAAGGGATCGAGTCCGGCATCTTCTAAAACCAGCTTAAAAGCTTCAGAATTGGGTTTCCTGTGCCCAATTACATGCGAATAATAGCATTTTTCGAAAAGTCGTTCAATTGAGTAACCATAACTTCCCTCGAAAATTTCTTTGAATCTTTGAAGATGTATTTCGTTGGTGTTACTCAAAAGGAAAAGCCGGTATTTACTTTTTAGCATGTTCAGATAATTGACAATTTCACTCGGGAAATCCAGCAGCATGGCATTCCAGGCAAAATCAATTTCAGCATCAGTCGGAATGGAAGGCAGAAGCCTCCTGATTTTCTCCCTGAATTGAGTGGGCGAATCCAATCCAATTTCGAGATTTTCGAAAATCAGGTTACCCCTCCCGTTGACTCCTTTCCAATCCTCCTCTTTCCAACCCAGCCGGGCAAAGGCCATTCTGGTTTGGTTCATATCAATGTTCAGGAGAACACCTCCTAAATCGAAAATTATATTTTCAAGCATAAATGCCTATGATGTTTATAATGTTTAACAGGTTACCGATCCCTGAGCGATGCCAAATGGAGATATTTGAAATGTTGCAAGACACTTTTAATTCATCGAAAACAGGCTGAAGGGTTCATATAATCCATAATCGATGAGGAAGTATTGATCGAGTGATGGAAGAGAAGTCGGGGCAACATCCCAATCTCCCGGACCTATGATCCATCTGCCTGCACTGCTTTTGTAGAGAAAACCAAAGGTGTTTTTCAAGCTTCCAATTATTTCTACCGAGATGGTATTTCCTTCCGGTTTTAAATTTGCCGGCAGGGTCATTTCGAAGGGTGCTGTCGTAATCAAACCGGTTTTGGCTCCATTAAGGTAAACCACAGCCATCGTACCATTCCAACGGTTCAGTCTGAGTTTGTATGTCGTTCCGGATTGCAAGGTCTTGTATTTCTGAGAATAGAGCACTTTTTGCGAATAGAATGGGAAGCCCAGTGATTTCCATGAACCCATTGCAGTTAAGGATCCGTTGGTGACTTCAAAACCTTGCTTAAGCGGTGTCAACTTGAAATTGCCTACAAGGTAAGCCGGCATGATTTCAGCGTGTACCGACATTTTCTCTGCCTTAAGCGTGAGAATATTCAGTCCCGCCTTCAAGCTGCCCCCTACCGGGAAACGGAAGAATTCACGGTCGATCCACCATTTATCCGATTTTGTAAGTTTCATCCCGTTAAGATAGAGATCCCACAATTCGGGACGTTCAATTACTGCATCCAGACCCGATAATGCATTTAAATCTGCCCCGGCTGCCACATTGAAATGGTAGTTCACCTCAAAACCCGATCCTGTTTTAAAGGTGTCCAGTGCCATGTAATCCTGTTTGTATTGAATCTTATGTTGCCAAGGATTGCCCATTTTGAATCCGCTGCTATCGTAAAGCTGGTGCATGGCTTTCATGAAATAGGTCTCCTTCAGATCAACTTTATTCCCTTTTAAATCTAGAAAATCCAGAACTAAAATATTGTCAGCCTCCTGTTTAACGACGGTTTCAATTTGTTCAGTTACAGGTTTTTCAGTAGCTATTTCGGAACTGTTGGCAGCTGTTGTAGCAATGGCTGAAGCTGAAACTGCCGATGTATTTGTTTTGGTCAGGAAATAGAGGACGCTTCCGATTGGCGGCAATTCCAGATCGAAAGTGATTTGACCATTCTCAGGTTTCACTGGGACTAGCGAACAACTTCCATTGTCGAGATCCATCTTTATCAGGCTCTTGCCATTGCCCGTAATCGTGGCGGATACGTTTTGTGTGGTGTCCGTATTGACGAAGAAGAGCAGTTCACCATCTTTCAGGACTCTGCGCTGGTGATACAATTCACCTGCAAGTGGCAAGGATTCAGTGATGTCAAAATCCGCGTCTCTCAGGGCAACCCTGGCAATTTCGTCATCCGGCGCTTTGGAAAAACTCCACTGTTTTGGGAATGCCGTCATTAATTCGTTGTTCAGGTTGGTATCAGCCCCATCCTGCCGCGGAATGTTGCGCGTAAAGGATAGGATTTTTCCCCCCTGAAGCAGGTATTCTTTCAGTAGCTGGTAGCTATTCTTGTCAAGATTTTCCATTGTAGCAGGTATAACAACCAGACTATATGCCCTGTTCCCAACAATCATCTTTCCATTTTTGACTGATCCAATGGTTCGCAAAACCAATTCAGATCCAAGGTCATATTCGTAATGGGCCCTTTCGAGCAGAAATACGAAATGTTTAAAATTATCCTGGATCGTATCGATGGTGGCATTTTTTACGATTCTGGAGAAGTAGCTCCAGGCAGTGGTATTGGGTTGCAGTACCAGTGTTTTGTTGATTTGTTCCCCTGATGACATGGCCATGGAGATGCGTCCGATATAATCTGCCATTGGTTTGTAGTTGTCCCACCAGGGTTCGTGATAAGAAAAACTTGGGGGATAATCGAATTTTCGAACCCCTTTGATGGTGAAATAGGAGAGATGCTGGTTGACAAAGTTGACACCTAAAACAACTTCCCAGTCGACCAAACGCTTAAAATTGGCAAAGTTGATCTCCCAACCAGCGCCTCCGTATGTTTCACTAAGCATTCGGTTGTGACCTGCCTGGTTGGCTGCGCTGTGCAGTTCGCGAATGGCGCGTGTGTTACCGAATTGACCACCTAAACCATTCGGGGTATAGGTGTTCCCGAGCATATCAACGCCCGGTTGCTGGTGATAGAGGTAAAAGGAAGATTCGTCTGATCCGTCGGTTGGCTTCGGCCAGCCATGCTCCCAGTAGTGACCAGTCCAGCGGAGTTTATTCTCTTCACAATATTTGCTCCAAGGTTTGGCCCAACGGTCAATAAACATTTCGAGCAGCGTGGTGTAGTAATCGTGCCGCACCTTCTTCCAGTTTCCAGCTTCGTCAACCAATGAAGGGAGGTTGATTCTCAGATCGTAGCCCCACCGTTTTTGAAATTCGGCGAAAAGATCAGGTGTCCACCGGTAAGAAGTTCTTGTTCCGAGCGCAGCCTCGAGGTTGGGTTCATCGGTGAAGATTCCTGGTAAGGTGTTTCCAAAATCTGCTTTGTTGTACTTTTCGTAACCTTTCATGGTCACCTCCATGAATTTTTCGGTTACTCCTTTGTAAAGCAGGTCCACATAAGGGAAATTGCCCATCCAGTAACCTTTTTTGGCAAACGTTTTTGTAAAAAGATAGTACTTACCAATCCTTCCCTGCTCCACTTTGAGATTGGCAGTGATCTCTTTGAACTGATTGTTCTCCAGTTTAAGAACTACTTCGTATTTGGTTGTATCAGTTTTGAGGGTATCTTGGACCAAACAGCTCATGCCGGTTCCATGTGTGTATGAATCAGGCATTTCAGCCGGAACATGCCCCCCTGCAAATCCGCTGGGATAACTGTTTTCATCATAAATCCACACGTTCATCCCCAGTTCTTTTCCTTTCTTGACGGTGTAATCAAAGAGATGATGCCAATTTTCCGAGATATATTCTGTGATCAGTCCGGGTCGTGGATGAACAAAAATGCCACCCAAACCACCCTCTTTGAATTTTTTCATGTGGAAATCAATCCCCTCTTCGGTGATTTTGTCGTTCCAGTCCCAGAGCGGAGCACTGCGGTATTCGGAAGGGGGATCCTGAAGTTTGGATTGCAGGGAGGCAAAGTCGTTGATTTTGCTAATCTCTTTTTTTTGCTCTTTGCTGCATCCGGTAAAAAGGAAAAGGGCCAATCCAAGGATCAACCAAAAAGTGTTTAGTGAATGGTAGTTTTTAGTCTTCATGGTAGTTATTTGTTGGTAGTAATCTTCTATTTTCTGGTTCTCTTAGTCTATAAGGACCTTTAGGACTTACAGGATAATTAGGATCTGCAGGGACTTTACCCTTTCGGTTTTGCTCAGGATTCTACTTAATTTTCACATTTTCACATTTCCCAATTTTCGCATTCGAACGGATCCCCAGTCTTTCTACTTATCCGGTTCTTCGGCCAAAATGCAAACCGGTCCCAAAAGTCCCGACTTTAACAAAGGTGCATTTTTTTTGTAAAAATTGTATGTGGCGAAGGTGATTCTTTCTGAATTGCGGGGTTTGATTTCGATCAGCCAATCAGGCCAATTCCTGTTTGCGATGCCATCGGATGGGAATTGCTCGTCACCGATCAAACGGTTGGGCCAAAGATTGACCACCTTGATCTCAAGCAAGTTTTCACTCTCTTTGATTGCCTTGGTAATATCAATGCTCCAGGGCGCCGTCCATAATGTTCCAAGGTCAATACCATTCAGGCTAACCTGGGCCATATTGTTTACTTTACCAAGATGGATCCAAAACCGTGAAGCTTGTTTCAGCGATGATTTGGTGAGCGTGAAGTTTTTTTGATAAGAGACGGTTCCCGAATAATATTTGATCCCGGATTCCGGTCGTTTGGTCCAATCTTCCAGTTTGTCGAAGATAATTTCTCCGGATCCACCAAGTTTGGAGTCGAAATTAAGTTTCCAGGAACCATCCAAAGTCAAAATCGTATTTTTTTCAGGAAAGTTTTTTGTACTTGTTTTGATAGGAGAACTTTCTTGTTTTTCGGTAGTAAATAGAACAAAAAAGCTCTGATTTGGATCAAATTGAATGGGAACATTAGTGATATCGCCTTTTCGGGTGAAATTAGGCAGCGATCTGGTTTCACCTGTCAGCGGATCCCAAAGCTCGGGCGTTCCACCTGACACCCTGAAGTTGCATTGCGATTCGATTTTTTCACCCGAGCGGTTGGAGACAAAATAGATTTCCAGCTTGGGCAAGGTTCGATGGGCATACCTTACCGGTTCATTCGAGCTAAAATCTTCAAACACATTCAATTGTCTCAAAATATCGGCAGTCTGTTCATAGTTTGGATAGGGCCTGGTAGAATCCACAACCGTGAAGCTGCTACTATTGAAAATTTTGCCCAATCCGTAGGAATGAGCCTTAGTATTTCCCGGTATGTCAAGGTTTTTCCACATTATTGCCGCCGTGGTTGAAACCACCACATCACAAGCCGGATAGTTGACCAGGCTCGGTGATTTCTTTGGTGGAATTCCAACAATATTTGCCCCGGCTTTCACCAGGGATTCAATTTTTTTGAGCAATTCTGGAGTCATGATCTCGATTTGCGGCAATACCAAAAGCCGGTAGCTTCCACCATCAGGAAAGATGATTTTGTGCTCCTTCACGGATGCATTTTTAAGCATACCCGGAGAGCATCCGTCAAAATTGTACCCGCGTCGGTCGGGAAGTGTGTCGTTCCCTGTCAGTGCAGAGAGTGGAGGGCGAAAGACATGCGGCGCACCTTCAGGAGTCAGGTAGAGGATATCTGCCACACTTTTTCCTTGTTGCAAAAGATAGGAGCAGCGGGCAATGTAGGTGTGGTAGGCTTTGGACATGTACCACCAGGTCTGGTTGCGGTCCCAGTGCACGCCGTAAGGGCCCATGGTCATTCCGGGCTTGAGCGATTCATTGAGCGGTTGATGGGCGAAAGTATGGTAGAAAAATTTATTGATACCTGTCGCAAAAGCCCAGTCGCCCTGATCTTTAATGGCTCCCGGGTAGAGTTTCCAACCCTCCTGTTTTTCGGCAGTGAATGCCTCTGCCTGAACGACAGGTTTGCCAAGGACATGTGCGATGGATGCTGCTTCGATGCAACTGAAAGAGGTGTTATAGCCGTAATTTTTGCTCCAGAATTCGCACATCGGCACATCCGCAACTGAACCCAGCTCGAGGTCGGCAGTTGGGTTCATATCGTATGGTTCGATGGAGAGCCTCAGTCCGCTACGCCTCCCCAGGACTTTGAAGTGTTGCGCATGGTTTAGCACAACCAACTCCTGTGCTGTCTGACGAATATCCCACAAAAATCTTTCGGTGACTTCGCGGGAACCCACGATGGATCCGGTATAAGCAGGCAGGTAAGGCATGGGATCGTATTTGCGTCTTTGCTTGAATTCTTTTCGAAAATTGGCGCTCCAGTTTTGCGCACCCATCTCCCAGCTATCGATGTGAATCATTTTCCATCCTCCGGAAGAGGCAGGATTCAATGGCCCAACTTTTTGTAACAATTTTCCCATGAAGGCTTCGTAATGGGCGTTAAATGCAGCAGTATCCATCTTGTCACATTCGAATCCAAGACCTGGTTGAGGCGCAGGACGGGTTATTGCACCATTGTTCCGAAGTCCCAACCGCAAGATCGTCCAGTTACCTGCGGGGACATCCCATGTCAAGGTTCCATCAGCGTGCAGATAGGAGGTGATATCCAGAATACTCCCCTTTGGAATGAAAGTTCCGGACAATGTTTCAGGGTAATTCAGGGGTGTGGGCAGGAATGGTTTCACCCCTTTCACAGAGGAGTATGGCGCGCGGTAATAGAGCGCTTTATCTTCAACATCAGGTATTTTAGCGCCATTATCGGGGGTAGGGAAAGCTAGGAGCGCAACATCCTTGTAGTAGTTTTCCCATTTTATTCGCAGCGAGTCGGTGAGGGCGCCATAACCAAAGTAGGGTTTTTTAGGTTTTGGGATTGCCAGTATGGAACTGAATCGGGAAGGCCCCTTAACCAGTGTATCTGAAGCAACAAGGTGTTGCATTGATTGTTCAGGTTTCACCCATGGGCCTCCGCTACCGGCCCATCCGGGACCTGAACCAAGTGTCAGCGAAATCCCCAATCGTTCGGCTTCCTTGACGGCATGTTTAAACAAATCCTGCCACTTGTCGCTCAAAAAGGTTACAGGACCCCTTGGAATACCCACGTTGACTTCGAGGAATATGACACTGCCGATGCCAGCCTTTTTCATCGATTCCAGATCTTCAGTCATTCCCTTTTGGGAGATGTTACCATCCATGAAGTACCAGTAGACACCCGGTCGGGTAGAATCGGGCGGAGCCACAAATCCCTGGAGAAGCGTGCTTCTTTGAACTTCCTTTTTATCAGGCTGATCTACGTTTGCGAAACATGCAAATCGTGTCAATAGAGTGAAAATCAATATGACAACTGTTATTTTGGCGGTTAAATGTGTCATGGCAAACTCAAATATGTGATTGGAAAGGAATAATGAACCATTTTAGTCTTCTGGATTCCTTTATTTGACCCCTCTAAATCTTCCCTAGTGGAGACTTCTGATTCGTGTTCTGATCAACATTAGAGCACAACTCCCCTCTTCTGGAGGGGTTGGGGGAGGTCAAAATGAGGAAGTAATAAAGTATGACATTATTTTGTTCTTACTACCTGGGTCGATGATGTATAACGTTATTTTTTCTCTGTCGAGAATGAATAGGGAAAATCTTCTTCTTTGGTACCTCTTGCTTTGTTAGGCTTTGCTCCCATTTTGAAATTCAGCGTTGCCCCCTTCATTAGCTCCTTGTGACTTAGCCAGTTCATTGAATAGGGTTTGCCATTGAAGCTCATTGCCTGAATATATCTATTCTCTGTCGAGTTTTCAGGAGCATTGATGATGATGGTCTTCCCGTTTTCGAGGGTTATAGTCATCTTGTTGAACAGCGGCGCACCCAGTGCGTACTGGTCCGATCCCGGACAAACGTCATAAAAACCAAGAGCGCTGAAAACGTACCAAGCTGATGTCTGTCCATTGTCTTCGTCCCCGCAGTAACCATCCGGAGCAGGATTGTACATGCGGTTCATGGTTTCCCGTACCCAATATTGCGTTTTCCAGGGCTCACCGGCATAATTGTAAAGGTAGATCATGTGCTGTATGGGTTGGTTGCCATGCGCATAATTGCCCATGTTGGCAATCTGCATCTCCCTGATTTCGTGGATCACCTGTCTGTAATAGGAGGCATCAAATATTGGAGGGACCACAAATACCGAATCCAGCATCTTCGCAAACTCTTTTCTTCCTCCCATCAGGTCTGCTAGTCCTTGAATATCATGAAATACCGACCATGTATAGTGCCAACTGTTGCCTTCGGTAAAGGCATCACCCCATTTGAAAGGGTTAAAAGGTTTCTGAAAGGTACCGTCTTCGTTTTTTCCCCGCATCAGTTTGGTCTCTTTGTCAAAGAGGTTCCGATAGTTCTGACATCTTTTGGCAAAGAGGTCGATTTCTTGCTGTGGTCTTTTCAAGGCTTTTGCCAATTGCAGGATGGTCCAGTCGTCATAGGCATATTCCAGGGTTCGGGCTGCGCTTTCGTTGATCTTTACATCGTACGGGATGTAACCGAGACGGTTATAATAGTCAACACCTTTGCGGCCAACGGATGTCAGGGGACCTTCGTGTTCACTGTTTTTCAGTATCGCTTCATAAAGTTTGTTGATGTCGTACCCGCGTGCCCCTTTCAGGTAGGCATCTGCAATGATGGAAGCTGAATTGGATCCTACCATGCAATTCCGATGGCCTGGGCTGGCCCATTCGGGCAGCCATCCGCTCTCGTTAAAAGTGTTCACCATACCTTCCTGGATTTGCGCATTCAAAGATGGATGAAGCAGGTTAAAAAGTGGAAAAACTGCCCTGAAAGTATCCCAGTATCCATTGTCGGTGTAGAGGTATCCCGGTAGGATTTTGCCTTCATACGGACTGTAATGGATAATCTTTCCGGTTGCATCAATCTCGAAAAATTTCCGTGGGAAAAGCATGGTCCGGTAGAGACAGGAATAAAATGTCTTTTGCTGGTCGCTGGTACCTCCCTCCACTAGAATGGAGGAGAGTCCCTTGTTCCAGATCGCCCGGCCCTTTTGACAAATCTGGTCGAACGAGTCATTTCCAAGCTCTTTCAGATTGAGTTCGGCTTGTTCCATACTGATAAAGCTGGAGGCAACCCGGGCATGAATTACTTCTCCCTTTTTCGTCTCAAAACGCAGGGCGGCCCCAACATGATTGGCCTGTAATTCAAGCGCATTTTTCACAATTGAAGTGTCACTCCAGACTACTCCATCGGCAAAGGGTTTATCCAGTTGAACAACAAAAAAGTTTTTAAAATTTGGGGCAACACCACCACTATTTCTGGTGGAATAGCCAACAATCTTGTTTGCCCCTTTGATGATTTTAATGTAGGAGCCTTTGTCGAAAGCATCAACGATCAGGTATGAATTGGTGTTTTCCGGGAATTTGAAACGGAAGATAGAAGCCCGTTCAGTAGGGGTAATCTCAGCGGTTACATCATAATCAGCAAGGTATACACTATAATAATAAGGTTTTACGGTTTCCGCTTTGTGCGAAAAAAAACTTGAACGTTTTTCCCCGTCAAGGATCAAACGATTGGTTGTGGCAAAAAGCGAAAACTGGCCGTAGTCGTTGATCCATGGACTGGGTTGGTGGGTCTGTTTGATCCCCTGGATTTTGGTTGCATCGTAGGCATAGATCCATCCGTCTCCCATTTTGGCTGTCTGTGGAGTCCAGAAGTTCATTCCCCACGGCATGGCAATGGCAGGATAGGTATTCCCGTTCGACAGGGAGTAATTGGAATCGCTTCCCATCAGCGGATTAACGAAATCTACCGGTGATGAATTGGTCTTTTGAGCAGATGCAAAGCCAATTGTTATCATCAGAAAAAGAAATAGGGAGAAAATAGTCTTCATTTAGTTAGTATTGGATTCTTCAATAACAAATATAGCTGCAATTTTTAGAATTTGAAGGTCGGAACAACTGATTCTTAAAAGTTTATAAAACAGCAAATCCCGTTTTGGACGGGATTTACAGCATGGTCAGATGCAAAAAATCTAACCTGTTATTTAAGCAACTAAGCCTCAAGCATAGCACCGTACTGTTCTGCAGTGAGAAGTTTGTTCACTTCCGAAACATCCTTCAATTCGATCTTGATAAGCCATCCTTTTCCATAAGGATCACTGTTTACCAGTTCAGGGTTCTCTTCCAGAAGGGGATTGACCTCAACAATCTTTCCCGAAGCGGGCATAAACAGGTCGGATACGGTTTTTACTGCCTCAATGGTACCAAAGATTTCTTCTGCTCCCAGTGATTCTCCCAAAGTTTCGATTTCGAGGAATACGATGTCCCCGAGTTCGCCCTGGGCAAAGTCGGTAATCCCGACAAAGGCGACATCTCCTTCAACACGAAGCCATTCATGTTCTTTCGTGTATTTTAATGCTGATGGAATGTTCATGGTTAATGTATTTGTATTTTTTTCAAAATTAAGATAAAATTGATTGTCAGAAGCTGATTTTAATCAAATATATTTGATTAAAATTGAAGGAGGAAACGAATACCAATAAATGTTTAAGGCAGAGATCCATTCGTTGAGTGAAATAAACCAGGTTGCAGAAAAATTTCTGGAAGCTCATCCGGCAGACCGGCTATTTGCATTTTATGGGAAGATGGGCTCAGGGAAAACTACATTTATCAAAGCCCTATGTGATAAATTGCAGGTGGTTGATTACGTTACCTCTCCTACTTTTGCCTTGATAAATGTCTATGCGACTGAGCATTCCAATGAGATTTATCATTTTGATTTTTACAGGATCAAAAGTCTGGAAGAGCTTTTTGATTTGGGATATGAAGAGTATTTTTTCAGCGATAATTATTGTTTCATCGAATGGCCTGAATTGATTGAACCTTTACTTCCAATAAATACAGTTAAAATCTCAATCGTTGAGAAGGTAAGTGGAATCAGGATAATTGAAGCAGCCTAATAATTGAAGAAATGAACCATCGTAAGGAAGAAAATGTATCGGTTTGGACCAAGGAGAAACTTATTCCCAAGGAGGAGTTGTACAAACCGGGGAAACGAAATATCAAATTGAGCATTGGGATTCCGGATGTAGGGAATGTGGTAGAATTCAGGGTACCACTTACACCACAGTCGGTGGAGGTGCTTATTTCGCAAGGACATAATCTTTATATTCAGCAGGGTGCAGGCAAAGAAGCGAACTATTCAGACAGGGCGTATGCCGAAGCAGGAGCTGTTATTTGCCAGAATGCGGCAGAGATTTTCCAGTGTGATATCCTTCTCAAAATGGCTCCTTTTACCAGTGATGAGACTGAATTGATGAAAGGGAACCAGTTGCTCTTCTCGCCGGTCTACCTCTCCCTGATGACCTCCGAATTTGTACGTAAACTGATGCGAAAAAAAGTCACTGCCATCGGATTCGAATATCTGAAAGACGAACATGGCGTCTTACCTATGGTGCAAATCAGCAGTGAAATTATCGGGAATATATCAATGGTGTTGGCCAGCGAACTTCTTAGCACGATCGGTGGCAAGGGAGTAATTCTTGGAGAGGTGACCGGTGTTGCACCCTCGGAGGTTGTCATCCTGGGCTCGGGTACCGTTGCCGAACAAGCGGCGAGGACAGCTATGGCGCTTGGCGCTGTGGTGAGGGTGTTTGACGATTCCATCTACAAATTGATGAACCTGAAAGCCAGGCTGGGACAGCATATTTCAACCTCTGTCTATCATCCCAAGGCGCTTCGTAAGGCGCTGAAAACGGCCGAAGTCGTCCTGGGGGCCATGCCCATGAATGAGGTTCCCAATATGATCGTTCCAGAGGACATGGTAGAGGGGATGAAAGAAAATTCGGTGATCATCGATCTGAACATTATTCAGGGAGGGTGTTTCGAAACTTCCAGGTTTACCACGCTTAAAAACCCTACCTACAAGGAACACGGAGTCATTCATTGTTGCGTTCCAAACCTGGAATCGAAGGTTGCACGGACCGCCTCCATTGCTGCCAGCAATATCTTTACCCCAATCTTACTTGGAATCGGGCAATCAGGAGGAGTTACGGATTACATCAAAAGCAACAGGGGATTTTGTGAAGGGGTTTATCTCTTGAACGGAATCCTGACCAACAGGGACATCGCCAAAACGCTTTCGCTGCCCGACAACGATATCAACCTCTTACTTGGTGCTTTTTAAACCCTTAGTGGTTCCTTTGTGATATCCTTTGAGACCTTTGCGGTTAATCTTTTCTTTTTACCACGAAGGGCACAAAAAAGGATTGGTAATCTATTCCTCTGCCAGTATCATCATGGAAATTGGATGCAGCCGCACCAGGTTGGTTACTACATGGCCCATGCCGTGGGGTTGAATTTCCCCGTTTTGGGCAACAATCAGCCATCGCTTCTCCTGAATCGTAAATTCAACTGAATAGTTGTTCCCATTGAACAGAACAAGGATGTTTTTCCAGCTATCTCCATTCGCGTTCTCTTTTAGCTCGTAAGCAATGACTCCCGGAATGTATTTCCCCAAGAATGAGAGTTTCTTTCTGACCATCTCCTTTTCGCCCATGCGGAAAGCCGGATGCTGGCGACGAAGTTCAATACAGTTTGTTGTGAAATGAAACAGTGGAAGATATTCTGACTTTCTGCTCCATTCGATCTGGTTCACATCATCCGGCGAGCGGTAGGAGTCGTGGTGGCCTCCTTTGGTTCTGTGCATTTCGATTCCCGAATGGAGGAAAGGCACTCCTTGCGAAGTGAGCAGAATACCAATGGCCAGGCGTGTCATCCTTTCAATCTCTTCCATTGAGGCTTCGGGACAGGAATATTGCAGCTTATCGAACAGGGTATAGTTGTCGTGACAAGAGACATAATTAACACATTGCGCCGGTGAATTTGCCCAGGGCTGCCTGGAAGAATCGACGTAATCGTAGAAAATCTGAGGATGTTCAATGGCCCCGGTCATGGCGAATTTGACCTTCTCTTCCCTGAGTGTCAACCCGCTAATGAAGCCGATGCTGTACCTGTTGAAGGGCGATCCTTTCAAACCGTCACGCAGGTCGTCGCAAAAGGAGGCGATGCGGTCGAGTTGGGGCGTGTTCAGCTTTGTAGCACGCAAAGATTCGGGCAGGGGCGATTCGGCCGCGATCCACCCTTCTCCGTAGATGAAAATATTTTTGTCGATCAGATCCAATCTCGCACGGATCTGGTTCATTGTTTCAATATCCAGGATTCCCATCAGGTCGAATCTGAAACCATCGAAATGGTACTCTTCGGCCCACCAGGCTACAGAATCAACGATGAATTTCCGCACCATGGCCCGTTCGGAGGCGATTTCGTTGCCACAACCGCTTGCATCCGAGAAAGTCCCGTTGGCGCGCTGCCTGTAATAATATCCGGGTACGAACTGGTTGAACCACGAATCGAAAATCAACCCGGAATGGTTGTAAACGACATCCATCACCACTCCGATCCCATTCTTATGTAAGGTTTGTACCACCTGTTTCAACTCCTTGATGCGTGTCGATCCATCGTAAGGGTTTGAAGAGTACCAACCTTCGGGAGTATTGAAATTGAGCGGATCATATCCCCAGTTGTATTGGGGGGTCGTATTGGTCTCGTCGACGGTATAAAAATCGGCGATGGGTAGCAGGTGCACATGGGTGATTCCCAGCTCCTTCAGGTGATCCAGCCCGGTGGATAACCCTTCCGGGGATTTGGTCCCGGATTCCGTTAATCCGAGGTATTTGCCTTTGTGCGTTATACCTGAATCGGGAGAGATGGAGAAATCGCGGACATGCAGTTCGTAGAGCACCATGTCTGTAGGCTGGATGACCGGTGACCTTTTGTCATTTTCCCAATTTTCGGGATTTGTGGTCGAGGGATTCAGGATGATTCCCCTCAACCCATTAACCCCCGTTGCTTTTGCCCCGATATCGGGACATTCGCCCAGCCACCCTTTTTCGTCGCGTACCTGAAAAGTATAGAAGTACCGCTCATAATTTCCGTCCAGTTCGGTGATCCAGGTGCCTGATTCAGATGGAATCATCTGAAATGTTTTTTCTGCCTGTTCCTTCTCTGCCGAAAGATATAGCCTGAATATAACCCCCAGGGCAGAAGGGGCCCAAACCCTTACATACAAAGAGGCTTCGGACCAGGTCACACCGAGATCATCACCGTTGTAAACAGGGTATTTGTTGAAGTCCGTATCTTTGAAGATCCACTCTCTCATGGCTAAATCAGCTTAATTCTGATGGTCGGACCTACAAATTTTTTCCCTGAAACCTCCCTGATCTCCGCACTCAGTCTGCAGGCTCTTTTCAAGGCAGGAGCGCGATCATAAAACTGGTTCAATCCGATTTGGTAGGTTGCTTCGTAACCGGGCTCCAGCCACATCGGAAAATCGTCCGTTCCGCCAAAGTTGTTGATCCTGAATTTTCGCTCACTGCTCCACCGTTTGAAAACCAGGCAGGGCGCCTGCAAATCGACCGGACGTATGCCATAGTTTTGAAGCGACATGGTCACGTAATCGGGGTTTCTGGACCTGTCGCCCTTGATGATAATTTGCGCTTTCCTTCTGCTCAATCGCTCTTTCAACGTCAGTTTTCTTCCTTTGGTTGGCGATGTGCGCATCCTTTTATAGAGGCTGATCAATCCCCAAAGGCAGATCACACCCAACAAAAACAGCCCTATCCAATGGAGATACGGATGGATGCTGGTGATTAAACTGGAGAAAAATGAATCTTTGATGGCCATGGATGCAATGTCAGTTGACTCGCTGCAAAGAAAAGAATTCTGTAAGGATTTTGAAATAAAAAAAACCGGTATAATCCGGTCTTTAAATATCAGAT
>Ga0265297_10004377_pt1 | contig 23233 bp, 16 predicted proteins | sample Munlanlwell13791_FD_192502 | JGI IMG/M metagenome (GOLD analysis project Ga0265297, IMG submission 192502) | Leachate microbial communities from a municipal landfill in Southern Ontario, Canada - Leachate well 137-91 | ecosystem: Engineered > Solid waste > Landfill > Unclassified | place... | reverse complement strand
CGATTTGACCGAATTGCGCGGCAAACTCGACATTTTCCGAATTGGCGCGCTACCATTGTACTACCGGCGGGAATGGACCTTCCCCAACAATGTCGAGCAGGATGTGGTGCAGACCTTTCACATCACCTATTGGAGCCCGACACTCGGGCACATCGGCGCGGAGGAGTTGGTCTACCACCCCGCCTCAATGACCTTTAACGTGTACCAAGCTGAGCCGACGGCGACCGGAAATATCCGAGTTACACCGAGCTAAGCAGGGGGGATGACCTGTGTCCTACGTGCGCGACCGTTATCATGCGACCGAGGGGCTGATCCTCCGGCTCTTCATGCAGTTCTCCCAGAACGGCCGGTTGGTCGACCCTGAGTCGTTCGGCAGCGTCGTCATCTCATCAGAGCACGACACGAGCTTGGTGCTGGCAACTTTCAACTCGCCAATCCGCTATTCAATCGGCTACTACTTCGTCGAATGGCGTGTGCCAAACTCAATCGTCGGCGATCCCTACTACGATACCCTTTTCGACGAGTTGGTAAACCAGCGGCTGGAGCGTAATTTCCGCGATACCTGGAATAACATCACCATCAACGGCGCTTCCTTCACAACTTTCGGCAATTTCTACGTCGCACCGGAGGAAGCCGAGATCGAGTTTGACGTGCGCAACATTCTGCGCTTCCAATTCCAGCTTGTGAAAGACCAACTACCAAAAGGCTCGAAGGACTATATCTCCATCCAGGCCATCGAATTGAATGGCAGACTCGCGCCCGGACTGTCCGGCTGGCCCGATGGGCAGATGGCCATCAAGATGGGTGAGTCGATGGTCCGTAACTGGGAGAACGCTCTCCACCAGGGCAACCTGAACGAGTACGCGATCTTCGTGGACACCGACGGCCTCAAGATCGGGCCGTATTTCGCCAAACTTCGCTTCGATATCCCTGAGACCACCAGCAAGCGAGCAGCCCAACTCACAGGCACGCGCGCCCTCACGGACGGCTACGCGCCCGCACCAGGACAGGATCAGATTCTGGCCTTAAACATCGACGGACAACGCCACGACATCCGATTCTCATCCAACGCCACACGCGGCGAAGTAACCGGCGAAGGACGCTCATGGGGCTCGGCGGCCAAGATCGAAAGCACGTTCCCCAGCGGTGGCATCGTAGAACCGCTTATCACGCTCAACGGCGTGGTGGTAAGCCTGGAAATCGACGGCCGCAATTTCAGCGTCACCTTCACAGGCACCTCACTCCGCGTCGCCGACGTAGTCAGCCAGATTAACACCGCATCTCTTGCGGCGCTCGGCTATTCAGTCGCCGAAAGCTTCCTTGATGGCACTGATGTAAAGATCAGGCTGTATTCCAAGACACGCGGCTCCTGGACCTACAACGAGACCACGCCGCCGACACCCCCTGCCGAGATCGCTCACGTTCACATTGTCTCGGCCACCAGCTCGCTGGCTGAAATTGGCTTCACCAGCGGCGATCAGGGTTGGAGCACAGACATACAGGCCACGGTCACCCCGCTTAATGCCAACAACGTTTTGAAGCTCGCCGTCAAGTACACCGGTTCCAGCGCCAACGGCTACCAGCAGGTCAACTTCCCAGTTGGCTATTGGACTGATACCGATCTCATCAACATGCTCAATGGCGTGACGCCCTTCAACAGGGCAATCCTGATGAGCTATGACGACGCATTAGCAACTTACAGCTTCCTTCCAGGATTCAACACATTTACCATCGAGTCGAATCTCGTCGGCAGCAGCTCGACCGGACAGAGCACGGTCACCTTCATCACGAGCGGTGTCGGCTATCCACCAACGCTGGCTGACGTGATCACGGCGATGATCGCGCAGTTCACCCTCGACAATCTCGACGTGACCGTCGACACTACGCCGGTAGGCTCACCGCCGTTGAATCGCATTCGGCTCCGCAGCAATGCCATTGGCGCGGCGAGTCTCCTGCTCGTCCTCAGCCCCGACGCCAGCTCGGCTAACACCCTACTCGGATTCGGAGAAGGAGATAGCTCGCGTGGTGGCGATCCGTTGATCGGCGCGACAGCTCGTCTAAATGGCAACCGAATAGAATTTATCGGCGACAACAATGGGCTCACCAGCACCCTTCAACTTGCCTCCGAGGCCGACGGCAGTACAATCAACTCGTTGCTCGGCTTCGACGTAGGTGGCTCGGGCATCGCCTACGGGTCCGACGCGGGGCCAGCCTACAGCTACGGCCGGTTTGGACCAGCCGTACCGCTTACCATTGATGCCTCGACCCAAGCAAGTCTCCGGAGCGAGGCACTCGGACTGCTCTCGCTCGGCGGCTTAACCTTCGATCTTCAAGTTGATGATGCACGTTTTACCGTTAATTTCACTGAAGTCGAGACCTACGCGAAGATCACGAGCTTTCTTACGCTACCCGCTGTCAGCTTATCGTCGGCATACAAAATATACACGACAGCAGCTGTTGGCGCGAATCACCGGTTACTGTCCATCATCCCTAACAGCCTTACCGTCGTTGGAAGCGGTGGCGGCGTTTATCTACCGGTTCAACCCGTCAACCTGGGTTCCTATCCGCCGCTTCAAATCGCCAGCATGAACGCGTTAAGTGTGTTCTATCCCTACTGGGCGGAGGTCGATTCAACTCTTATCTCGCCCATCGGGTCTTATCCTCCTGGCACAACCATCGTCGGCACCACCAGCGGGGCATCGACCACCTGTGGGCCGCTCATCGTATCCAAAGGACGTAGCTTCGCCTGTTTTGACGATCTCGGCAGCACCACTTCATTCTCCAGCGACATTCTGAACGAACGTTTCCATTTTAATGCTACTGGTGCAGAACTCAACCAGATCGCGGGCATCCTGCCCGGCCGCCTTGGAGCGTTCCATTCCGCGTTCACATTATTCCCCTACGCCCCATTACCGGTTCCGGCCAGTGGCCTTAACGTCTATGATGGCTCGGGAGCCGGAGCGTTACAACTCGCGCGCATCGAGTACAACGACGGCACATGGATCGTTCTCAGTGACGTAAGTCACACATTCGCGTCCGGCGAAAATGTTTATATCGGGACCGTCATATTAAAGACTGGCCCCTACATCCTCGATGAGGTGATTGGCGTAGGTGCAGCCGCTTTCACACCAACCTCCTTCGACCTAACCGCCAACCGTCTCGCGATCCAGGCCAACAGCGGCCCAATGCGGACGATCACCTTTACACCGAATACAGCTCTAGCGCTATCCGACGTCATAACGACGATCAACGCAGCGTTCTCGACCTTCAGTGACCAGGCGCATGCCTACTCGGACGCCGGGAAGCTCGCCATCGAAAGCACAGTGCCAGGAACCTCCAGTCAACTTGGGCTTTACGGAATAGTATCCGGCGGCGACGCCAATATTCCACTCGGACTGCCCGAGGGGCTCGTAACGGTCAGTAAGAGTAGTGCTCCATCTGATATTGGCTTCATAATAGTCGTCCTATCCGCCAACCGCATCGGCGAGGCGATTTCCCTCCACAATCTACGCGGCGTTGTCGGTGCAATCACCCAAGGCGGGGCGCAAGGTACGGTCCTCTCCGTGTTCGGACAGAGCGTCGCGACGGGCGGCGGAACCACGTCGGCTCTTGTAGTCTACCGGCTAGAAACCCCTGGAACACCATTCGCAGCGGGAATTGCCACCTTCGCCACAGCCCCGCCGATAGCACGAATCATCTCGCCGTTGCCCCTCGCCACGGCGATCACTGCCCCCGTGGGCGCGTTCGTCACAGAAATCGGTTGGTATGACGACTTGACCCCTGAAGGTCAAACCGGCTTTACCGGCTACGTCAATCAACCGCCGAGCGGCGATACAATGGGCCTCATTTCGTTGACGTCAATCGCGCTACCAAGCGCTAACTCTGTGCTGCTCGTCCAGCAGGCAGGGTCGGCTCCGACCGGTTTCTGGCCGGTATCGTCGGCATCCGTCTCGCGCAGCATAGTCGGTACGTCGGCCCCGCTGAGCGCGAGCGATATTGCCACACAGATCAATACAAAAGCCCTGTCATCGGGAGTAGCTTATGCCCCTGCAACCTCGACACCAACCGGACAACTCCAACTCAGCTCGCAGACCTACGGCTCCAACAGCCGTCTGCTCATCTGGGGTGGAACCGCCCACGATCAGCTTTTGCTCTACCCAAAAACCGCCAATCCCTACTCAGCTCGCGTTATAGCGGCTGAGGATACAGATGTAACCGATTACACGTCGGTTGGGGCATGGGAGCCTGGGGCGACCGTCTACGTCGACACCGCGCCGCCAGCCGTACCGCCAGCCGTTCTGAACTACGCGACGATCACAACGGCTTGGTCAAGCCCACAGATCGGTAGCAACCTCGCCGTATTCGGCATCGGCACCGTTAGCTTTAATCCAGCCAGCCCGTGGCCGACTGCAACCAACATCAAGGAAACACCTGGTACAGGTGCGATTCCTGGCGGTCGCTGGGCCTACGGCAGCGTCGGTCGCGACGGCAACGACCTCTGGCGCATCGAGGCCAACGGCACTCCCTACGACACCCGCATCGGTTCGGCAATCTCTACCTACAGCGATCTCGCCTCGGTGCTGACCTCTCTGCTGGCCGGACGTGCCTCGTTCTCATCCAGCGGCTTTACCGATCCCGATGCCGTGATCCGCGCGGCGAGTGTGGGCAACAGCTCTTCCTCGACACTTCGGGTGCTCGGCTTCCAAGAGAATTCGACGGGTCCCGAAGGCTTCGGTTGGGGTTCCGCCCGTCTTCAAGTCGCCAATCCGCGAGTTCCGGCTTTTACACTGCACGAGCAGCTCCTCCTGCTGGAACAGACAACCTACACACCCGTTCCGGCGTGGATCGCGCAGGTCGGCGCGCAGATCGACGGGTTCAGCGTCCTCGTTGGCAACCCGACGGGTGATCAGCCGAACTCCGCGCCTCCGACCTACCGGCTCGTCGGCTACCTCAGCGGCAACGTCGTCAACGGCAACTATGTCGCGCCTGGCCTGACCTGCATGGTTCCGGCGGCATGTTGGCACCGTGCTTTCGTACGAGGCGAGCCGATCTCTTTCACGGGCGGCCCTGGACTCGACTCAGTCGTGTTTGATACGAATACGCGAGACCTCGTAATTCGAGGCGGTGATGGCTATGCCGCCACACCAGCCTACGACGTGACACGCCGCATCCGCTTCAGCCTCGACCCGATCTCCGGTCTCGGCATCTACAACCAAGCCGAGCTGTTAGACTTCCTGAATCTGCCCCGTCTCGGCGTAGCCTGGGTCGGAGCCTGGCCCAGCACCTGGGTCGACGCCAGCGGCCCGACGCTCGACGACGCTCAACTCGTCTACCAGCCGGACACCGGCGCAGGCGACCTGCTCGTTGCTTCCGAAGGTAGCGGCACATTGCGGCTCGCAGGCTGGCAGTGTGTGCTGATCCGCTTCACGCCGATACCAGGTCACGTATTCAACGACCGCGACTACGTGCGCTGGCGCGATCCGGTCGGCCCTGGACCATGGAACTACGGCTGGATACTCAAGCTTACGACCATCCACGCGCTCGACGTGGCGGTCTTCCTCGTCCACGACGGCTACATACCGCCTGACGACACCTTTGCCGTCAACAACCTTACTCTACCTGGCAATGCCGGTCTTTGCGGCGACCGCTGGGCGGATAACGTGCGCTTCATGATCGGGCGCAACATCGAAGGCTACTCGCGCACCGGCGGACCGGCGACCTGTTTCGACTCGCTCGACGTCGCAGCCCAGCTTTGCATCTTCGGCCCGAATTTGTCCTTCGCCTACGTGGACGGAACGGCGTTGAAGGTTATGGACAGTTGGCTGCCAGGTGCACATGAGACGGCCGAACCTCACGGCGAAGTCTTCTTGCACCCAACCTCTGAAACGACGGCCTGGTACAAGCTTGGCTTCCCAGCGGGTTCGGCGCTCACCGGCCTCTATCATCGCGTCGGCGGCGGTCATCTCGACGGTCTCGGTGGAGCCCTGGCTCCCGAATGGGGCACAGACGCCGCTCCGCCCAGTTTACTAGCTCCTGTGCCGGTCGCCACGAACAACTGGGTCACGTCAAACCCGAACAGCACCTTCCGTACGCGCATCGACAACGAAGTCAGCCTGCCGAACGACGGTTGGCTCGCCGCAACATTGAACGCAACCAGCGCACCAACCCACATGACGTTGTGGGAGATCATCGACACCCTGAACGGCTTCGGTTCGGCCTATGGGATCGGAGCGACATACCCATTCCAGGCGCAAGCTGGTTACAACAACCTGGTGCTGAAGGTTAATGGCGTCGCCCTGCCGTCCATCATCTTCACGGTCGGCACGACCTACTCGCTTGATGATGTAGTCTCGATCCTCAACGCCGATGCAAGCTTCGCGGCGGTGGCGACCGCCATCAGCCTCGACGGCCAGCTCTTCCTGTACACGAAACTCAGCGGCGCGGGCCGGTCACTGCAAGTGCTCGATTATACCGGAGGCTCAACGATCAATGGCTGGTTGGGTTTCCCGTGGGAAGGTATCACCAGTACGGCCGTAGGCAACTCCTACCTGGCCTATGGCGGTATCGTACGTGCGGCAGCTGTGCCGAGCGCTTATCCGGCGGCTGGTGGACAACTCAGGATCGCCTCGTTGCGAATGCAGTCCTCGACACAAGACAGCGCGTTGGAGATTGATAGCCTCAGTGATGGCTCGACGGCTAATGGCTCACTCGGCTTCAGCAACGACGGAGCGGGTCCGGTCTTCGGCAAAACCAACGATCTGTCCTATCCACTCACTGGCACCGGCGGCCTAGTCGACCTCATCAACGGTTACTACGGCGGCTTGGCCGTGGCCGACGCAGCAGGCTCATACCTGCGCTTCACCTCATTGGCTACAGGTCTCGACGCTGTTGTCGAAGTGCTGGCTGAAACGAGTTGGGACGTGCAGAACTCGCTCGGACTCACGCCGCAAACCGTGAGTGGCACAGAATTCAGGACAGTGGCCCAGACGGTCGTCTCGCCCTGGCTCCAGTTCCAGGTGGTGTAAAATGAGGCCAAGTAAATTCAATCTGATCGGTATTAAGGGCAAACTGGTCGACGGTCTCATGAGCGATCCCAAACGCCTTGCGGCTGCAACGGCACGCATTCGTGAGGCGACTCAAAAGAAGTTCGACGAATACGCGAGGGCTCGCCACGCTGCTACCGTGGCCGCACGCAGCTACGTCCTCGACTAAGAGGTGACAGATGACCGCACTCGACGAGCTTCGAGAAGAAATCATGGTGGTCGACCCACTCGACAAGGAGATCACCCTGGAGGTAGACATGGCTTCCCAACGTGAGATCAACTTCAAGCTGACGCGCGGCGCGCGTAAGCTCATCGTCTTTCAGCTCGAAGATGAGGAGGACATCTCCTCGGCTCGAACGATCAAATTCACGCTGAAATACAGCTTCGCCGAAGCCGACTCAAGAATCGTCCTACAAAAAGATCACGACCCGATTCGCTCGAACCTTGCAAAGGGTAAGATCGTGTTTGAGTTCAGTCCTGCCGACACGCGGGCATTCGATCCGGACACGTTCTGGTACGACGTCTGGGTCGACCTTACGAACCAACAGGCGTACCAGGTAGCCATTGGCTGCCTGACGTTGGAAAGGTCTATATGGAGACGAACCCCGTAGCTGAAAAGGCCGCAGCCGAGCTAAAGAAACAAGAGGGCTACTACTTCCACAATGACCTCATCACGGCTGCCGTGCTGGAGTTTCAGGCCACCGGCGACCGCTCGACGTTGATCCCCCACACAAAGGCGTTCCAGGACCTCGTTAATGGTGTGATCAACACACATGGCGTCTGGCGCTTCTGGCAAGACCGCGCGGAGTTGGAAAGTGAAGGCTTTCAAACCATCCTTCAGTGTCTGGAACGATACGATGAGAAGGGTGGCACCTCGCTGTTCAGCTACCTGAGTATCGCGGTCAAATTCCGCCTCCGTAACTGGACGCGGTCGGAGAACAACCGTTTTATCCTCGGTGTTACCGCCGACACCGCCTCAGGCGGCAGCGCGCGAACCGACCGCTACAACGATTCTGACGGGATGGATGCGGCCGAGCGGATGAGCGAACAACCCCGCCGCGTCTTCCTGGATCGTGATTGGGGGAACAACTACCGTGCGCGACGTATCTGTCACATCATGGAGCGGGTGCTCGGCGGCGGCGATGTAAACGACGAGCGCGATGTGATCCGACAAACCATGAAAGCAGCTGGAGCCTCACAGGGACAGGTTGAATGGGTGATCAACCAGGTGCGCGAGCACGGAAGCGCAACATTATCATGAGCAACGAAACCAAAATAATAAAGGCTCCTGGCCAAGCGATCCAATCCACACGGGCAGGTGAGCTAACCGGCGACGTAGTGATGGACGACTTGCTCAGACAGTCTATGAACCAACTAGAGGCCGACCGCCGAGAAGCCGATGATCTTTACGAGATGATCCGGAACAACGCCGAACAGATGCCGGATGACTCCAATATGTCGCAGACGGCGGTTCAAGCTCTCAAGGTCAAGCAGAATGTAACCGCCCAAGCAACGCGCATCCTGGATATTACCGCCCGCTACAAGCTCCAGCGCGAGAAGATGTTACAACAGAGCAAGGGCGGTAACATCGACGACGAGTTAATAGAGCTTATCGGCGAAGGTAATCAAGACCCACCAATGCCCGAAGATAAGAAGGAGCTGTGATTTGCACTCAGTGCTTTTCACATCAAGGTGATCCGGTTTCAATCCGGAGCCGTAGGGTAACCCTGACTCGTTGCAAAGCGGGTCAGGGGCATCCCGATCCAAAAGGAGTGGGGTAGACAGAATGAGGATTGAAGAGGTCATCGAGAGACACATCGACGAGACGGTGGGATATACCAATATGTCGCCCCTCAATCAGATGCCTGCGCTCTCGGGGCTCATGCGCACTACAATGACCTTAAATACGGTCGATCCGATGCCTTTCTGGATGTTTGGAGGCATTCTCGCCCCGATGCAGCAGCCGCCGAACGCGATGGTCAAGATTCTCCAGCGCATGGAGAAGGGCGCGCTGCCCTACAAGACCAAGCTCGACTACCGGCAGCGAAACCTGCTCGAACAGGCCGCCACAGATGGACTGATCGAGCAAGCCGAGCTGGGGTGGGTGCTGACTGCCAAAGGTCGGAAACTCTTAGACAGTTTCGGCAACGCACTGGGCAGCCTTTTGAACACTGTGCCTCATTTTCACATCGTACCAGCCCCGCTGGTAACGTATTGGTAGGGAGTTCGAGCGACGCTCGATGTACAATCTAGACCCCAACCGCCGACATCATGAAGCCCTCAACGAAGAAGGCTTGATCGGCGATTTTATCCACGTCAAGACCGGACCGGCCTACAGCAAAGGTCATGCGGTACGGACAATCCCTGTTGGCAGCGAAGGCATCAAGGCCCACTACGACGTAGACGCCAAACGGATCATCTCCTACCTGTTCCCGAAAGACGGCTGGACCTATGGCAAAGCCAAGGCGTGGGTCGAGAAGCATGAAGGAAAGACCCGCAGTCTACGTGAGTCCGGCGGCGAACGATACGAGATCGAGTTACCAGGTGCGTTTTCCGAATACTTCTCGCGCATCCCCGAGTCAGGAATGGGCTACCACAGCGTAGACCTCCTGCTCCGCAACGGCACCACCGTAAGCGACTGCACCATTTTGAACGGCACCAAGCTGGTGCTACCCGAGGGTTCGCGAGAGATCAGGCCCTTGGAGATCGAGGAAATCGTGCCCAAGCCCAGAAAAACGAACACCCTCTTCACCCTGCCCGACGATTTCCTGTCCGAAGCCTCCAGCACAACCTCACGACAGCTCCCGAAGGTCATTCTGCCGCGCCGCTTACCGCGCGGTGGCACCATCGGGATTACAGCACCCAGCTCCAACGTTCCGGCTGGGAAGGTGGCGCGCGGCATCAAATACCTCAAGGAGTGGGGCTACCAGGTCAAGCTCGGTGCGACCGTCGTCGCCATCCTCGACCAAGAGATGACCGCCGGTAGCGACCGCGCTCGCGCGCAAGACCTCATGAATATGTTCCAAGACCCAGCAGTCGATGCCGTTTTGACCGCCACGGGTGGTTATGGCTCCTCGCGGCTGCTCCGATATCTCGACTTCGACGTGTTCCGCAAGAACCCTAAACCACTCAGCGGCTTCTCCGATACGACGGCTCTGCTCAACGCGATCACCCTGGAGACCGGCCTGGTAACATTTCTTGGTCCAACAGCTGAGATCAGGGAAGACAATGAGTCGACAGCAACCAAATATCTCTCCCTGCTGCTAGGCCTCTGGTCCAAGCCGCGTGAAGGTTACGAGGTTGTCTTCCCACCCGAGATATCGCTCATTCGACGACTACCAACGGCCGCTACAACCACTCCAGCCTCGGGCCGTCTGTTCGGTGGCAACTTGACGCTGGTCTCGCGACTCTGCGGTACTCAGTGGCAACTCCCTGGCAAGGATACAGTAATTGCCATAGAGGAAATCGGTGAAGCTGCCTTCATGATCGACAGCCTGCTCCAGCAATTAGCTGACACCGGCTCCATTGATCCTGAAACGCCTATAATCTTTGGTGACTTCTCGGCGATCCCGACCGAACATGGATCGACACGCGGTCCGGAAGATGGTGACGCGTCAGTCTACGACATCCTCCGACAGCGTTACGCCTCTCACGAAGCTCCAATTCTGATTGGCTGGCCGTTCTCCCACGGCCGCTGGAATCTCACGCTTCCCCTCGGAGTTCGCGTCAGAGTCGATCCGGCGGCACGGACAATGTTTGTATTGGAACCGGTGGTAGAATGAATGGTCATTACACGTCACTAATGATTTTGATAACGTGTCTTGGCGCTGTTGGAGATTCATTTTTAAAAGCATCGGCATCAGGGAAAGGTGCAAAAATACCATGCTTTATTGCAGCTTGTTGTATCTATTGCTGTACAATTACAGTTTGGTATTTCATCATGAAAAAGGTAGATTTATCAACACTTGGTCCACTTTATGCCGTCATCAGCATTTCAGTGTTGTTTGTCATAGGAACAATTTTGTTCAAAGAGCAAATAAGCTTACAAAAAATTGTCGGAATGGTCTTTGCGCTTATCGCCATCTACATAATGAGTGCACGATGAATGCCGACCGCCGCAACATCTATCAGCTTATCGAAGACTTCTCCAAAAAATATGAGCCAAACAAAGAAGCAAAAAAACTCTGTCAAATTCTTGACAAAGCAAAAATAGCATACGAAATTGAAACAGCCCACACCGGTTCAACCTATATTTACGTTTACAAACTAAAAATAAGGTTGTCCGATCATCCTTCTTCGTTATCAGGTCAGCTCCTACATGGAGAAAACGACATTGAAGTACATAACTACTTAGATGGGGTTGCATGGCTCTCTGTGTTACACCCCTCTTTGTCCGCCGCCATCTTCCGAGCAATGCCAGAAAACGACAAATCTAGTCTAAACAAGATGATCGAAGATTATCGCTACAATTATGAATCAGACCTACGCAATATCAAAATACAACAGGAAAGAGATACAAAAACATTACAGGGTTTACAACAGTCTCGAAGCGAGTCCGAAGAAGCATTTCATCTAGTTTGGCCTAAATTATCTTACGATCAAAAACTCTGGGCTCTCGCCGTCGGTTTAACACGACCCCGGGGGAATGACGCTAAACCTGCGAAAGCAGGATTCGAGAAGCTGCATCTGCCAATAAAGCCCTGGGATGACGTGCTCGAACTTGCTCGACGAATTGCGAGTTCCGAAAATTTAGCTCTGATTAAGCCAGGACGATATCTTCAACAGAATCCCAATCCGGTCAATCTCCAAAATCGCCTATCCGAAAGCATAAAGTTCGACAAAAATCGAACAGACCCAATACCGCGAGATAACTTGGGGAATCCGGTAACTAACGGCAATATATCTGGCTATGCAAGGCCCGAAGGTGCCATATGGTATTTCAGATCAGTATGCCCGGACGACGACGCGACCTCCGATAATCTTGAAGAGCTAGTTAAGTTTGCTCATTCTCGTGGATACGTGATCCGCGAGAAATACAAGTACGATGAAAAACACCCTCCCACTCCTGGCTACAGCTCAGTCGATATATGGCTCGATCATCCCGCAGCCATCGCCGAGAAAGAGCGTTTAGAGAAACTGGCCAAGGAGGAAGAATCTGGGGGAAAGAAAATATACATTCGCTTCGGGAAGTTACCAGTAGGAGGAAAGTCGCACGATTACCGTGACAATAATACACTCTCTGGCGTCTCCTGCTATCGCGCCTTACAGCTAACCAGCGGGAAGGTGAGGTTGTTACTGACTAAAACGCAAGCAGCCATCAGCAACGTTTCAGGGTTTCAAGGGCGTCAGGCTTACGAGATTACCGGTAAAGAGGTTGGTACAGGGCCAGATGGCGAGCCGTTATTGATTAACGCCAAACTCGGGCGACGAGTAAGGATGGAATGATGCGAACCCTTGACTGCGCCATCGAGCGAGCCGTGAAGAAAGCCGATGACTTAACAAAGTTTGGCTTAGAACAGTCACAACTTGCCGGATGGCTGATTGAGTTGCGCAATTATCGGGCCGAACGGAGTTCCCACGTTGATCCCGATGACTCCGGATATTTCTCCCATCTGTGGGCCAACTGGCGGGTGTCTTGGCATTGTCTGGGTGACGTCATACAACACTTCCTGCACGGCCTGCTTCCCTTTATCGGGTGGAAGCATCAAGGCGATAAACATGTCATATCAAAACGTTAGAGATATATTCCTCGAATTGTGCGAACATTATTCGTTCGATCCTCCGGATGTGATTAAAGCCTTCCCGAGCGACCCATGCGACTACACCAGCATCACCGAAGTTCGAATCAACGTCGAAGCCGCCAAGGGGCTGGACGAACGGCAGCACGCCGCGCATGTCTTCGGACACTGGCTATGCGAACTCCACGCCGAAGGAACTGATGAAATCGCCAACCGAGTCGCTGACGTGATCGCCGATGTGTTACGCGCATCGGGGCTAACATGAGCTGGGGCCATCGGCCAGACGGAGGCTTCACCAAAGGCCAGTTAGAGGCGCTGTCGAGGCGGAATGCCAAAGCGATTATCGCCGGTAAAGATCATCTACCAAGCCGTGGTCATACCGGCAGCGTCTGGCTTCCCCGACTTCGCCGTAAGATTCATTATCGCTCGTTCCTAGAGAAGAAAATCCTCTTAGAAATCGACGGCTTCACACTTGTCGCCGACATCGAAAATGAAAAGCTGATGGTACCATACCCGTGGAAGGGTATAACCTGCCACTACGTTCCAGACCTGCTCATCAAACTCCGTGACGGCCGTGTGTGGGTGGCCGAGATCAAGCCCGCGAAAGAGGTCAACGAGGATCGTAACCTAGCCAAGTTCGCGGCGGCAACGGGGTTTTGCCGGTCAATGGGTGACCACCTTCGCTTCGGCGTGCTGACCTGCGAGGCCGACGTGCGGAAAATCCTACCTGATCACGACGGCATCACACTCAATGAGCGAAACCACCAGCTCGGCTTACAACCAAGGTAGACCCTACTAGAAGATAACGGGTGAGAAGAGTCTCTGCGGAGGGAAAAATGTCGAAGTTCGATCTGAAGATGACCATGTGGCGAGACGACCAGGCGCGGCAGCGGTACCCCGAGGACACTCAGGAGTTATCCGAGCGGGCAGCCACTGACTACAACCCCAAGAAGGCATCGGTCGACGACCTGCTGCGCGAGTGGGGTGACGATGGTGAAACGACCGGCGACATCTCCGAAACATGCCTTGGCGGCGACGAACACCTACTGCCCGAGAACATGGTCGATGACTATTTCGCATCCCACCAGCTAACCCCTTACCAGAAGTTTCAAAACTGGTTGCGCGATTTCATCCAAGAAGGCCCGAGAACTCTCAAAGAGATCATCGCAGCGGCCCACCGATTCCGACACCCCGTCACCGATGCCCAAATCAAGATGGAGACCGAGAACTTCGCCCGCGACGGCTACACGAAGAAAGTCGGCGACAAGTGGAAATGGATCATGCCGAAAAGACTGCGCGAGGCTTCGGAAAAAGAGGCTCTGGCCGCCGTTCGGAAACTGAGTAAAAGCAAACGTCTGAGCATCTTTCGCCTTCTCCAAAAATGGGCCATTTCTTCACGCGGCGAGACGAGAGGGCAGCTTACCGACGAAATCGGCAAGATCATTGGCGACAGAAACACTGCCAATGAGATCATTGGCAGTCTAAACGTCTCTCTCAACAATGATATTGACGTCGACGACTGGTGCGACAAGAATCTTGGAGTCTATTATTCCCACGGCATGTTAGTCGCCGAAGACGTGAGTAACAAAGTCCTCGACGTCTCCAAGGTGCAGATGTGGTCCGATGTGCCTGATGCCCTCAACCGACTTCCAATGAGAACCGGCCGTCCAGTCAACGCCAATAGCCTTTCGAAGCAAGCCGCACAAGCTCCGGTCGTCATCCTGCCGGACAGCGAATTCCGTGATCTCGCAAAGTTTCCCGATAGTTTCCCGTCCATTGAGATCAAAGACGTGCTGATGCGCAACCGCGTCGCCGTCTTCTTCCCAGAGTCGCAGATCGACGCGAAACGCAGCGGTCTCGTCGTCGCCATCGATAAAGACTTCGACCCGTCACGGCCTGTGATCTACAAGGGCATGTCCTATACCGTCGATCTCAAGACGCTTCTTCAGGAAGAGAAAATCGCCTCTGTTTGCGAGGATGAGGAAGAACTCGTTCGCTACGCCGCCGTTGATGGAGCAGGTAAAACCATCTCAGCCGTCAAAGCGAACAACGAGGATGAGGCTCGACAGGCTCTCACCGAAAAACTTAACAAGAAACGTAAGGAGCTTGACACTTGGAGGAAAGCGGGCGAACGAGTCGTCCGGCAGAAGGTCGACCCCACTCCAGCGCTTGATAATGCTGGATTCATGGAGTCGACTAATGAAACCGTCGAAATTGGTGGAATGCTCTACACCCAAAACTGTGACCTCACCCAGGATCAAGCCGATGTGCTGACAAAGGCAGGAATTAAGCCAGTCACCATTAAAAGCCTTTTCGGTGGCAGCGGCCCTACGCAACCAGCCGAGATCGTCGGTAACTGGAAAGGCAAATACGTAGAACTCTACGTAAGCGGTGGGAAGATCACCAGCCTCCAGGTTGGCCAAGAAAGCCAGTACAAAGACGTCGAAGCTCGTCTCTTGGCAAACAATGAATGGAGCGTGCCTAATCCCAAGTGGAAGGCAGAAGTCGAACGGGTCAACCGTGAAATGGCAAAAGCTGGTACGACCCGTGAAATGGCAAAAGCTGGTACGACCCGCGAAACCGTCGAAATTGGTGGCAACATGTTCTTAGCGGCCAATTTCTCCCAGGCGATGGCTGATGCCTTAGTCGATGCAGGCATCAAAGTGATAACGCTTAACGGAGCCAAAGGCGGAGAAGACACTAACGTGGTTGGTAACTGGCAGGGACAGCCAATAGAGATGATCATCGCAGGGAAAAGCCGTTCGTGGTCTGGAATTGGCGGTAGTCCCCTCAACAAAGTTATCATAGGCCGAGGAGACGATCCTGTAGCAGCCTTCTATGGAATGTCGTGGAAAACACCAGACGGTCCATGGAAGACGAAGATCGAAAAGCTCGCAACGGGGCTAAAGAAGATCGCGCAAAAAGAAGGAATTATCCGTGAAGCCGCCCATCCAGCCTATCACAAGATGAATCTTGATCCGGCCGACGAAAAAGTACTCACAGCGTTCCAGAAAAAGCAGAAGGCTGAAGGAAAAACGCTCAGCACGGATGGGGTGCGGCTGTTTATGAACGGCAAAGAGGAATTTGGTTGGTACCGCGAAGGACACGATGACCCAAATTTTCGTATCAGCGCCATGCACCTCCAGTCCGTCAACGCCAAACTACTAGACCATATCCTGTCCACTTTCCCGAGAAACCTACTCAGCAAGCACCTCATTGCCGCTTTTTTCGAAGATCACTACGAAGCCCTGACCAACGATCAGATTGAGGAACGGTTCGACCGCGTGCTCGCCCGCTCGGCTCACGGCCAGACCAACTTCGCCGCCTTTCTAGCCGAGTCGCGGCTACCTGGCGCACAACCCTTCCAAGTGCTCGACAGTCATCGCGCCGACCGACGTTACGTGCTACTCGAAAGCGGGACGGCCGTCGGGCTGAAAATGCCAGACGGCGGGTGGTGTCTACTCAGTGAAAACAACGAAACGACAAGGAGATAAATCATGAGCCGTGATCGCGAACTCGACATCATCATGGAAATGGATATCAATCCCGAAGGCGACATCGTCGACCCGAACGAACAGCGCTTTCGCGCCAAGTATCTCGACGAAACCGCCGAGCAATTCTTCCGCCTCGACCCCATCGACGAGGGTGCGGTGGCGTTTGCTTTCAACGAGGGTGACAGCGTGAGCGTGCGCGGCACACCTGCGACGATCAAGGAGTGCCGAGGCTATCGCTCCGGCGGCTCCGTTGTACCACGTTACCTGGTAGAGGCCGAAGACGGTCGCACCGCCGAGGTGGACGAGGCGCAGATCGACGGAGTGGTCAAGCCAAGCTCGTTGAGTGAGGCAATCAACGAAGCGAAAGGCAGCATTGCAGCTCGCATGAAAAAAGCGATGCAGGACGCAGATGACGCCTTCTGGGAGGTAATCGCCAAAGCGTTCCCTGAAGCCAAAACGGGAGATTTTGATCCCAGCGACCAGGAGAGATGGGAACAGGCGATGTGGAACGCTATGACGACCTGGGTGTCATGGAACGTACCAGAAGTTCGTGACAGCGACGATCCAGTCAAAAACATCATCCCGCCGCGCCCGTAATGAGGTGAAATCATGAGCAAAGACAACCGCAACGTCAACGATCTGCTCACCGAGTGGAGCGAACCGCCCAGCGAACGAGCCCTCAACGAAGAGGCACTGAGCGCCCTTCGCAAGTTTGTAGGAGACTACCTCGGCGGTTCCATCAATCCGCGCGAGTTGAATGACGCGATGAAAGATGTCATGGATACCATCGCCGACGTTCTGAAGCGCCTCGTAGGCAACCCGAAACTTGGCCACATGCCCTTCTTCCTCAAGGCCCCTATCGACAACTATATCAAGCTGTTGGAGCCAGGTGAGCGGCTCGCTGAGGATGGCGAAGAACGCTGGCGTAAGAATTTCATCATAACCGGACCGGTAACGCTGGCTATCGAGGTTATCGCCGCCGAAGCGGATGGCTGGCGCGCTGAGATCGGTCTCAGCGAAGGCGGTAAAGTGATCGAAAATGGCAAACGGTCACCCGCCGTCAAATCAGTCTGGTCCAAGAATTTCGAGGCGGCCGAGGGCCAGGCAAAGAAGTGGGCACGGCAATTCGGGCTTGTATGGAAACCGAAGCCCTACGGCGATCAAACGATGGTCAAGCCCAAGGCAGAATAGCACATGGTGCTGACGCCCCAACAGAAGGCTGAGTTCAGGCGGTGCCAAACTGATCCGCATTACTTCATTAATACCTACGTGCAGATCGAGCACCAGAAATACGGCGTCATCCCATTCCATCTTCACGGTTTCCAAGGCAAACTACTTACTCAAGTTTTACAACATCGCTTTAATATCGTAAACAAGAGCAGACAATGCCTTCCGGCCGGTACATTATGTGATACGCCAAACGGACCAGTCGCTATCGAGTCCTTCAAAATTGGCGATCCGATCTATTCTCACAATCTGATAACCGGCGAATTAGAACCTGATTCGGTGAGCGACGCCTGGTGCAGCGGCGACCGACAGTGTGTTTCGGTCGAGCTAGAAGACGGCCGATCCTTCGAGGTCGGCGAGAATCACCCCTTCCTCAACGATAAGAAACAGTGGGTTAAGGCAGGCAATCTAAAGAGCGGCGAGATTCTGACCGAGCACGGCCTTCCCTACCGCCTCATCGGCGCGAGTCAACGAGTAAAAAGAGTCGTTCCGACAATTATCAGGAAATGTTATGACGTCTCAGTGAAAAACAACGACACATTCCTCATCAACGGATTGGTCGTTCATAACACCGGCATCTCCACTCTTGCCGCCGCATACTGTGTTTGGGTTATTTTGTTCTTCAAAAACAAATTTATCATGGTCGTCAGCCGCAACGATAAAGAGGCTGTCGCCTTCACTGAGAAGGTCAAACTAGCCTACGACCGCCTGCCTAGTTGGATGCGGCTCGGCGAGATCAAGCGGAATGAACATACGCTGCATCTCAAAACCGGCTCGCGCGTCGAGGCTGAAGCGTCAGGTAAGAACGCTGGTCGGTCGCGGTCCATGTACATGCTGATCCTGGATGAGGGTGCATTCATCACCAACATCCGGTCGATTGTGAAAGCCGCTCTCCCCGCACTCTCTCGCGGTGGCGGACGCTGCTGGACGATTTCCACTCCGGATGGCCGCTCCAATTGGTTCGCCGAGACGTGGCGCGCCGCGCAGCTCCCCGAAGGCGACCCAAAGAAATCAAATTTCAGAACCTTCTTCTGTCACTGGAGAGACGTTCCCGAGTACGACCAGGCGTGGTACGATGAAATGCGCCCACAATTTACCGACAAGGAGTGGGCTCAAGAATACGAAGGCGACTTCCTGGGATCTGGCGACACGGTCGCTCCCGGAGAATGGCTCCGTCGCATCGAGCCAATGCTCTGCGACCCCATCGAACATCGCGACGATAAAACTGGTCGCGTGAACCAGCATGGACCAGTTTGGATATGGAAGAAGCCAAAGCCTGGCCATGCCTACATCATGGGTGTCGATACCGCTCGACCGGACGGCAAAGACTTCTCGTCCTTCGAAATTTTTGACCTGACCGACGCCGAGCAAGTTGCTGAGTATCAAGGTCATATGAATCTCAAAAAGCTCGCGAAACTGGCCACTGATATAGCGACTGAGTACAACACAGCCTATATGGTAATCGAAATGAATTCTTTCGGTTACATGACAGCTCAGGAAGCATACTATCAGCTCTATTACACGAATATGTATTGCAAGCGGAAAGCCAACAATCCAAACAACCCGAATCGTCGGGTACCGGGCTTCCAAACCACTCCAAAGACGCGGCCTATCATCGTCGAGGGTTATCGCTGCCTGTTCATGCCCGAGTTGGACTATAAAATCTACAGCCGTCGCCTGTTCGATGAAGCAACTGCCTTCATTTGGAGCGAAAGCGGGCAGGCTCAGGCTGACACGAACGCTCATGACGATCTAGTTATGGGCTCTGGCCTGGCCATCGGCAACATCGACCAGATGATGTTCGATTCTCCGGCCGACCAAATTGCGGAACGCATCCTCGGCCGCGTCCAGATCGACACCGTAGCCGAGTATGAAGAGCTGCGAGATGCTCTGCATGGCGTGGACGACCCCGAAATGAGACAGGAAATCATCGAAGACGCCCTTGACCGCGATAGCGCGCCGTTGTCCCCCGACGCCTTTATGACCTCTTCCGACGTAAATCCGACCGTCAACGAGTTCGCCTGGCTGTTCGCGGACAAGGAAAACATGGGCATCCCAGTAGACGCCTTCAAAGGAAACCTTCCGAAGAAGATAAGAGATGAAGACGGTCAGTCCGAATCGAAGAATAAGACGTTTGCGACCGTCGAGAGGCTTAGCTGAGCGCAAGGAGAGATTATGAACAAAAATCAACATCACGCCTTTCCTGATCCCTTTCTGATGGGTCTAGACGAGTCTTCGCCCGATCAGTTCATCGACCAGGTCATTGACCTCTGCGAAGCACCAGGCGACAAGATTCAAGACCGTCCGGAGGCTCCGGAGACCGTCGTCGACGCGTTGCCGCCGCTCAGCAAGATGATTGAGAAAGCTCGCCGCCGTCTGAAGAGGGTTTGGGTCCGCAAGTCTGACATCCGCGACGAAATGCCTGACCACGTCACTGATGACGATTTCGAAGCATATTGGGGCAGCCGTAAACAGGGCAACCGTTACCACCGCGCTTATGAATTCGGTCACGACGGTGAACAAGAAATCGTCGCCGTCGGCCGTCGTAAGAGCCAGGGTGAGGAACAATCCACTCCGCCACCTGACCGCAAAACGGTCGACGATGTGTTACGCGAGTTCAAGGACGCTCCCGAACTCGACAGCCTCGATGCCGCTTTTCAGAATCCCGTGATGGAGAACTTCATGGCAGGCTTCGAGCGCCAAGTAGACGGTGACTTCATCCATCCTGACGACCTGGTTCCGGAAAGCAGCTCCTCGCGCGCGGCCGTAATGCGTGACGGCGGGATGGTGTTTGAGAATAACGACTACTTTGAGGATTTACCGGTTGTATTGGGTACGCCGGATATGCCCTCGGCGTCCGGCGTAGCCCGCAAGGGATATGCGGATGAATTTCATGCCAGGCTCAAGAAAGAACTTGGCCAAGAAGATGAGGGCAAGAGTGACCGGATGCAGAATCCGTTTCTGACCGATACCAACGTCAAGAGAAAGGGTGATCTCTCAAAAAAATACGACGGCGTGCGCTGCACGCCGGATGGCAAGCCAGCAACGATCCACAAGATCGACGACAAAGAAGGCATCATTCAAGACAAGAATGAGACGTTCCCTATGTCATGGGAAGAGATCAAAACCACGATGGAAAAACACGACGGGAAGTTCGTAAGGAACGGCCGTCTGCGTGAAAGCACTATAAACGAACGTGCGATGGCGATCAACCACATCAATGATCCCGGCAAGAGCTATGACTATATTCCGCACGATCCCAACAATCTGGAAAACGGCGTCATCGGCCGCCTCTCCAACGGAACCGACATCGCCGTGGCCAGCGTTCATGGCGGTGAAATCGACTGGGGCGATTACGATGATCAAGACGTACACCCCAAGGTTAGACATCAAATCGAGCTTGAGCTGAAGAAGATGAAGGTGCTCGACGACCGACCAAACCGTCTACGCGAGGGTCTCGCCATCGAAAAAATGTGGAAGTTTTTGGTCAAGGATCATCCGATCAGCGATTTCAAAACTCAAAACGCCGTGATGAACTGGGCGCTACCATTCTTCAAAAAGTACGACCACAGCGCCAGAATTGCTCTGGCCGGTCAAGACAATGAGCACATCATGTCTGACGGCAGTTTCGAGAAAAAAATCAAGTCGGAACTCGAAAATCAAGATTGCGACGTGACCGAGAAGGACAACGTCTATAAGGTGGTCGTGCCGAAAGAGTTGATTGGACTTCGCGAGGATTGTCTCAACGAAGACCTGACGATGAGCGATGGCGATAAAAAGGTATTAATGGCTTTTCTCGATCAGAAAGCGGCTTCAAGTAAAAAGTTCGATACAGATGGCGAACAACTCGACGGGTCCTGGATGGGCGGAAAGAATATCGCTCGCTGGAAAAACGGTAAGATTCACCTTCGCGGTGCAAGCAGCCGCTCCGAACAAACCGTCCACCGATTTCTCACCAAGAACGGCGCGAAGAACGACTTCGCAAAAGATCGTTTGCTCCGCGAAGGTCGCCACTACAAAGACAACGAGTGGCCACAGTTTTTTGTCTCGATGGAAGGTGAGTCCTCCGAATATCCACGATGGGAAAAACCCGACAACGACGGGATGACACCCGAACTGAAGCGCGAAGCCAGGACGTTCACCGACGCCGTACACAAGACGCTCGACAAATATTTCAAGGACAATCCTGAGGAACTAGCCGACGGCCACTCCATCAACGAGCTGAAGGGTGACAACTTCATCAGCGACGTGCTGCTTACCCTAGAAGGTCATGGCGCTGGCATTTGGGACGGCGACTGGGATGTGTTTTTCGCCGGAGGTAATTCAGGCGTTGAGAAGCTCCAGAAATTCCTGGAACACGAGCTACGCACTGCCCACGACAAGATCATGGACGCGATCCGTGACGCCGCCTACGAGACGATGGGTGGCGAAGAGACGAATCGGTTACGCGAAAGTCTTGTTATCAACGAAGCGGCTGGTGTTACGCCAGAAGTTAGATCCTTATTCGAGAAAATTCACAAAAGCAACCCGAAACTCCTTAGTGCGCGACGTGAAACCTATGAAGGCCTCAAAAAGTGGTATCCGGGCGCGGGCGGGCCGAGAGACAATGGCTCAACTTCTGAGTTCGACAACTATCACCTGACCAGTTCAAAGATTCTACGTACACTCGATGACCTTTCGTCAATAGTCTTCGCCCAGGCTGAAAAGAGGAAGGGAGTCTTCACCGAAGCCGAACTGGATGCTGCTGTCCAGAAACTTCTAAAAAAACAGAAACTTATTCACAACGAAGGAGCAATCTACGGCAGTTTCATGGAGTACATCAAACTGCTCGTCCCAGCGTTAAAGAGAGAGTTCGAGAATAGGCAAGCGCTACGAGAAAGTCTCGACGATCCGAATAGTTTAAGATTAGCCGGGGCTTGGGTAATCTTCAAAGTTAACAATTACAAAGAAAAGGAAGATGTCAAAAAACGCCTTTTGGATGCCAGTCTTAAACAATCCAGCGACTTCAATGTCTGGTCAGACCCTCGTAGCGATGAATATACATTTCGATTCATTGGTACGAGGCGTCGTCCTGTAATCCAAAGAATCATCGATGGATTAAAGAAAGATTTCATCGTAAAAAATGTCATCTTTAACGAAGCCGCCCCCGAGTTCGGAAGCAAAGTACAACAAAACTCCGAACTCTTCGCCCTAAGCAAGGCATCCGAAGGTACCCTCCTTGTCACTTTGACCAAGGAGTTCAGAGCGTTAGCGCAAAAAGCCACGAACGACAAACAGGCTATCGCTAAAGCGACGCGAAAATTCGCCACCCTCGCCCTCGACGCCATCGAAAGCCTCGATGTAACCCACAGCGAAGAGGAGATGGACAAAAATCTATGCAATCTCGTATTCGACACAGTAGGAGAGGCTGGTCGAATGTTGGCAATGAGCGCCGGAGCCGATAAAGCTTTTGGCAGTAGCGTCGTAAAAAGCTACGAGGAACTGTTCCACGATACTTACGGAACTCGTAATGATCCGAAAAAAATGTACCTCGAAAAGATCATCGGTAAATACATAACCGACGAAGATACCTTGCCGCCCGACGTGTTCACCGAAAAAAATTTGACCGAGGCTGTTCTAGAAGCCATGAGTCAAGTTTACCTTGGCGGCACGCTCGATGAGGTCTCCGGCAAGCCACTGGCAAAGAAACGCGATTGGCTGGGCTGGGGCGAAGCTGTGAAGAGCATGGAGA
>Ga0265297_10004376_pt1 | contig 23235 bp, 19 predicted proteins | sample Munlanlwell13791_FD_192502 | JGI IMG/M metagenome (GOLD analysis project Ga0265297, IMG submission 192502) | Leachate microbial communities from a municipal landfill in Southern Ontario, Canada - Leachate well 137-91 | ecosystem: Engineered > Solid waste > Landfill > Unclassified | place... | reverse complement strand
GATGTACGCCTTCGCCGCGCGTATCGCCGCGACCTTACCCGGCCCGTCCGGAATGCCCGAAGCCGCCTTGTCCACATAGCCTCCGAGGCCCGGGGAAATTTCCGCGTGGGCCGCGGGGATTGGCGCCGTGACCGCTTCGGCCGCGGGTGCGGGACCACGAACCGGAACCGCCGGCGCCACTGCCGGCCTGGCCCTCCGCGTCAGGACCTCATGCGTTATCGGGCTTTCGATGAAATCCAGCGCGGCCTGTTCTTCGGGCTCGAACTTTAGCTCCCTGCCCGCCTTCGCCGCCTCTTCCCTCTTTGCGCGCGCCCGCTCTGCAAGCGTGTTTATCGGGTTCGCCGAATCATCCGGGCTGTAGCCTGAAACAGCTTCTTCGCCGAACTTTTTCGAAAGCATTTCCCTCGCGTTCGCGTGCGTTTCAATCATGACCGTCGCTTCGGCCGCAGGAATCCGCGACTCGCCGCGGGCTTCCAGGCTGTCGAACGCGGCGCGCTCATACGGGCGCAGCTCCTCCCTCGCGCGTTTCCTTCCCGCCTCCTCGGCGATTCCATTCTCGCCGTGCATGCCCCCCACCCAGAACAGCATCCTCCTTCCGAGCGACGGCCGCAGTTCCCTCCTGATAGTCGCCTCGCTGCTCATCCAGTTGTGCGCGGGCCGCCCGACGCCGAAGCCCCTGAGGATGTGCGGGAGGGCGAGCTCCTGCGCGGGGCCCATCGCGACATTCAGCGCGGCGACTCCGAAATCCCACGCGCCGATCCCTTCGGCCAGCCTGAACTCGCCCTGGTACATGGCATCCCAGTCAATCATCCTTCCTGCCTGCGCAACGCCGAGCGCGGTGCCTGCGCCGAACATGCCCCAGCCCATTATCTTCGAGGTGGTGCGCGAGAACGCGCCCGCCTGCCCGAGCGGGCCGGTCACGCCGCCGAAGACTGCGATGCCGACATTCGCCCATGCCTCCGTGTAAACGAAATACCTCGCCCATTTGTCGTCGAGGCCGATGCCTTTCCAGAAAGATTTCTCGTCCTTCCTCGTACCCATGTAGCCGTAGCCGCCCGATGCGTCTATCTGGTCGAAGAACCCTTCGATTCCGCTGGCCGCGAATGTGGACGGCATGACGAGCCCGACCGCAAGGTCTTCCACGAAATTCACGGCTCCGATGACGCCGCGCTGTTCCCTTCCGGCTTCGGCCTGCTTCGCGAGGTATCCGCCTGCCGAGGTTTGCGTCCTCGCCCTCGCGACATGGTCGTATACGCCCCTTTCGTCCATCCTGCCCCTGGCGAAGAGCCGCGCGATTTCAGCATGAGCGCCAAAGAGCGTTTCCATGCCGCCGAACATCGTGCCCGATGTTGCGACGCCCTCGCGCTTGGGGCCTATCGCGCCAGTTCCCGCATTCACCGAACCGACGAGTGAACTGGCTGAGTCAGCCGCCCAGTTCTTGGCGGTCGTCCAGTATGATTTCCTGTACGCCTCGACGCCCAGCGCCTCGCCGAGCATGAAGTCCCTGTCCATCCGCACCTGGTCCGCAAGCGCGCGTGCTGCCCCCAGGGCCTCCGCGTCCATGTCCACGGCCACCGCTATCGGAGCCTCGCCCGGCCCTTCCATGTACCCGAATCCGGATTTGAAATCGGCTCCTGATCCCATCTCGACCTCTTCCCGCACGCGCGGTATCTGCCCCTTGTACCTTATTGGAATCAGCACCTCGTTGCCGAGCTGGAGGATGCTGCGGTAATCCCTGCCCTTGACCGTGTCCGGGTTCTCGCTGCTGTATTCCGCGTACCACGCCTCGAAGGCGGGCTTCGGCATGCTGTTGAATTTATCCGCCACGGCGTTGTATACTGAAAAGAACTCGCCGGAGCTGTCCCCCTTGAGGACATCCGCATACCTCTTGCCCGCTACATCCGCGTACCATCCCTCAAATCGCTCGCGGGCAATCGCGTCCCTTTCCTTTTTGTCATACATCCGTATTCCGAAGACCGCATAGGCGCTGTCCCGCGCAGCCTCGTACGAGCGGTAGAATGCGCGTTCCTCGACGCCCCAGCCCCCCTCATCTATTCCGCCCCTGTGTCCTTCGCCCGTGAACCTAATCTCGTCAGCTCGGGTTCCCTCCGCCGTGAATATGTGGACCCAGTCAACCGTGCTGCCTTCGAGGAGCGATGTGCCGCCCAAGGTAATTATTGCTTCGTGCTTTGCCGATTCAAAAGACAATCCGGCGATAAGCAGAGGCAGTACCACGTACCCGCCTTCGAATTCCCCGACAGTGCTCCACTGGTCTCCGTTCGAGTAGGCAACCCGCGTAGGCTCGAGCTTCAATGTCTGCGTGCCGTCGCGCGCCCTGATGAACTCCATGGGGTCCGCTGCAATCGCATTCGCAAGCGCGTACCACCCCGCCCCCGTCCTTCCAATCTCAAGTTTCGAGACGCCCGAGCCCGTGCGCCTCCACCTTCCCAGGCTGCTCGCGCGGAGCATGTCGTTGTGGGCGAATTCCTGGTAGCCGTTCTGGAGCGAGTGCTCGGCCGGAGCCCAGAACGTCTCGGCGTGGCCCTCCACCCAGCCTGTCTCCGTGGATTTCGCCCTTGATTTTAGGTCGTATGCCCATGCGCGCAGGGAATAATCGCCGAAATCAAGCCTTCCTTGGGCATCCGCAGCCCCACGGCCCGAAGTTTCCGTCCTGTCCAATGCGGCAATCAGGATTCCCGGATTGTACTGCACAAGATACTCGAAAGCAGTCGCAGCGTCCATGTCAGCTATCTTCGCAGCCACTTCTGGCGGCAGGTCTGCGGAAATCGCCGCAAGGAGTTCCTCACCGTACGTTCCCTGCGCTTTGACATATGCGGAATGGTCAGTGTATGCCAGCCATGCCGTCTGGGCGTCGTTCGCAGCATCCTCGTACCTGTCCGCGACCTCTCCCATTCCCTTTACAAGCCATTTCGCGGCGGGCTGGTCGGCGAGCGTGTCCGCCCTCGCATCGTTCATGCGGGCCTCGCCCTCGCCGATTTCCTCCCTCCTCTTCCGGTCTGTGATGTGCAGGCCGCCCCTTGTGAACGGTTTTGCGCGCGCCCTCAGCTGGAATGCCTTGAACCTCGGCGCGCCGATGCCTATCCAGATGTTCTCCAAATCGAAATCCGTGCTGTAAGTGCTTTCCGTCGCCCTCACCGCGCCCATCGCGCTTGCGTCGCCGGCTTCGATGCGGTCGGCGGCGTTGAACAAATCGCCGAGATACGCGTCGCGGCTGAACATCCTGCGGCTGGGGTCGTATGCGACAATCGCGCCGTCCCTGTCCGTGATTTCGAATGCGGGGAACGCCGCTACATTCTCAGGGTCAGTGTTGAACGGGTCGTAAAGGGAACTACTGGCGGTGCCGTCCGTGCCGTCGGGCTTCGAGACCCACACCAAGCCGTCCTCGCCCGCGCCGAGTTCGGCCCGCCGCCTTCCGATGAGCGCCTTGTCCCTTTCGATGACATCGAGCACGACGCGCCCGACCGTCAGCTGATCAGCGGCTTTTTTCTCGAACCGTGCCGATGAAGCGAAATCGTATGAATCGTTCTCGTCGAGCGCGCGGTCGTAGTTGTGCAGTATCCTGTCCCGGTCGAAAGCGCTTCTCGTGCGCTCCACCCTGCCAAGCATCGGAGACCCGTCCTCCGACGTGCCGATTTCCTCCTCGGTGACGATTGTCACGCTCACGTTGCCCGGCAGGATTTCCGGGTCCTTCACGGTCTGCGGCATCGGCTTTGCGGCTGGATTCCTGACGCCCTCGCCGTACTGCCTCGCCATGCTCGCCCATTTGAATGCGGCGGCATAATCCCCATTCCCGTATGCCTCGTCCGCCTTGGCGAGCATCCTGTCTGCTTCGCCCATGTCCTTTCCCGCGCCCCTCGCCTTGCCGACTGCGGCATGCGCATCCCCCATCTCCTCATCCGCCACATCCTCCCCGGACCGCAAGCCCTGGGCCTGCTGCCTGGCGCGATATGCGAGGCGGTACGCTTGCGCATAATCCCCGTTGTCATAGGCATGTGCGGCATCGGCCACTGTCTCCTGCGCCAGCGAGACGTCCTTTCCTGCAGACTGCGCCTTCCTGATTTCCTCCCCCGCCGCCTCGACCTCGCCCCATGCGCCTGTCTGGACGTCCTGCGTTTCTATGTCGGCCCTCTGCCTTCCGGTCTCGATGCGCTTATGGCCGGCATGCCTCTGCCTCTGCTTGGCGCGCTGTTCGGCGACGAGGCGGATTCCTCCTGCCACTTCGGCCTTCGCAAGAGCCCTCAGCTCGTCAGCCCTCTGCGGGCTCAGCGCTCCGTCCACCGCCCGGCCAGTCGTCTCATCGACGTTGTGCCCTGCGGCGACTTCGAGCGATATGTCGACGCCGCGGCGCGCCTCGATGCGGCCCATCTGCTTCCACGGCGTCTTTATGTCCACGATGCTTGAAGCGTAGGTCTCAAGGCCGACCAGCGGCGCGAGTATCGTCTCCTCGAGCCTGGCGGCCTCCTTCATCTTCGCGTCCGCGCCTTCGAGGTCGCCGGCGGCCTCCAGCGCGACAGCCTCCTGTTCGAGCTGGCCGACCTGGCCGTACGCGGTCTGCGCGTACGCCTGCGCGTCCGCCACGCGCTTGTCGAACCAGTCCTTGTCCAGAGCATCGGACTGCCGTGCGTACTCGAACGCCCTCTGGTCGTGCTCAAGCGCCCTCTTCTCGGCCTCTTCAGCTTTCGGCTTGTACTTGTCCCCCCTGCGCAGATACTCCCCTGCCTGCGCCCTGTCTGCGGCCGCGGCGTCGCTTTCAGCGCTCGCCTTGCTTTCCAGCCTTTTTTTCTCCAGCAGGACCGCCTCGGGCGCAAGCTTCGCTTTCGCCAGCCTTAATGCGGTGTCGGCCCTCCTGAGGGCGAGCGAGTGCGACATCGTCTCCGAGCGCAGCTTTGCCGAGCGCGCGAGCGCGTCCTCGTCGGATTCCGTCTCCAGGAGGACGACGCGCGAATACTCGCCAGGAAGGTTCGCCAATTCAGGCATCCAGCCCGCATCCAGCAGGCGCCTGCTCTTTGCCGGGACTCCGCCCATGTCGCCGAGCTGCGCGTGAACCCAGCTGATTGTGTCGTCCGCGGCCTTCGCGTCGCCGCCCCCGTATTTCTGGACGAGCGCCTCGCCGTAAAGCAGGGCCATCCTCGCAATCGTCTCAGCGTCCTGCTTCCGCCCGTGCATGTGCGCGTACACGGCCATGTCATAATACGCGGCGGCGTCCGCCTTCACCCTCGCCTTGTCGGCCTTCGGGATTTTGTCGTTCTCTTCAATCTCCGCGATTGCGCGGTTCTTCTTCGCGATTATATACGCCCTTTCGGTGAAGTCCGCGGGCGAGAGCGGGCTGCCCGGCTTCTTGAGCTCATCGGCCATGCCGAGTATGAATGCGCGGTCCGCGGGGTCGGCCGTGATTGAGAACGTGTCCCCGGCCTCCAGCATCGCCAGGCCTGTCTCCATCCTGCCTGAAGGCGAGCCCAATTCCGCGATGCCTGCCGCATAAATGGTTTCCGCATCCTTCCTCTGCTTCCTGTCGCGGATGCCTGCGAGCTTCGCGCTAATCCCTTCTTCCCCCCTGCTCCCGAATATGGCGCCGTTCACGACCGCAATCCTGCCCATCCACCCCTGCGGGATGAAATCCCCGCGCAGGACCGCCGCCCTCATCTCATCGTATCCTTTTTTCGCCGAATCCCGCACCGGCGCCGGGAGCGGGTTCTTGAGCTTGCCCATCCCCTCGATTCCCTCGCCGAGGGCGAAATACGCGTCCGTGTTCGTGATGGCGCGCGCATCCGCAGAAGCCATCCCCCCGTCCATGCCGTCGTATTCCATCACGTACAGCCTGGAGAGGGCCTCGAAATTCCCCTCCCCGCCGATTTCGAGCAGGGCGCTTTCCATCGCTTTCGGGTCGTTGGAATATCCGACGCGCGCATGCACCTCATCGAGCATCTTTGAATATCCGTCCCTCTCCTGCGGGCCAATCCCCAGCGCCGCGAAAGCCTGGTCTCGCCTCGCGAGGGCGTCGCCTATCGCGCCCTCCCATTCCTTTTTGTACGCTGAAACGAGCGCGGCCGCATCGCCGCCTTCGCCTGCGACTATTTTCGCCGCATCCTCCAATGACATGCCCGGCGCGCTGTCGGTTGGCATGCGGAGCGCATGCACGCGGCTCACCTTGACGCCCATCTCCACGTTGGCGGAAAGAGCTTCGATGCCGCTGCGCTCCTTCTTGTATTTTTTGTCCACGTATGCCGCGGACAGGGCGACCTGCTCCATCGCCGCATCTGCGAAACCGAGCGAAAGCCCGGCGAATCCCCGCCGGGCGATTGCGAATGCCGGCTCCTTTAGGCCGGGCTCCTTCTTCACCGCGGGAAGCACCTTGCCGATTATCGTTTTCGCCAAATCCAGGGCGGTCCTGGCCTTGCCCAAATCCGCAAGCGTGATGCCCTCCGGATGCGCCCCGATATCCTTTGGCATGAATGAAACGAACATGTCCGCCGACTGCGGGTCCGCGCCTCTCAGCGCGGCCTCGGCCGCGCTTCCTTCGGCCGCCATGCGCCCTGCAATCTCGGATTTCGCCTGCGCGAGCGTGACCGTCCCGCCGGCGATGCCTGCGCCGAGTTCCAGCAGGCGTGCGCGGTAAGCCTGGTCATCCGAAGAAATGTATTCCCTTGCGAGGAAATCGAGCGCCAGCGTCTTCTCGTTCCTGCCTTCCGTCCGGTACGAATCGATTGCATATCCGAAAAGGGCGGAGGCGTCGTTGCGCACCTTGCGCTCGTCCGCCTTCTCCGCAGGCATGCCGCCTATGATGGCCGCCGCATCCTTCACATACATGGTGCATTCGGAGATGCGCTTCCAGCTTTCCTCATCGGCTTCCGCGCCCGGTTTTTCGAGCCCGGCTCCGGCGGCTTCGACGAACCCGAGGAATCCGCTAAGCGCGTTCGTCCATATCTCGCTTGCGCCGCCAGTTTTCTCCTTCTCGATGAATGCCAAGAGCCCCGAACCCAGTCCTTTCAGGATTCCGGCCCTCTCCTGCGCCTTCGCCCGCGTCCCTGTCCCCCCGACGCCCCGCGTCTCCCCCCCTTCCGCAGGGACGGGCGCTTTCATCACCGCGGGCGCCGCAACCGCGGGCTGTGCCGGCCCGGTAACAGGCGCGGCGGGTTTCACGATTGGCGCCCCGGGCTTGACTATGGGGGCCTCTGGCTTCTTGACCGGGGCGGAAACCGGCGTCGCAGTCGCGGGGATTTGCGAAGCGTCCATCGCAAGCCGCCCTAGCGCCAGCGGTGCCTCGGCCTCCTCCATCCCGCCCTTCACGGCCTTGGCGACCAGGTCGAGCAGCCCCCCCAGCACGCCCTTGCCTTGCGGGCTTGAAAGCTTGGTCCTGTTTGCGAGGAAGAATTTCGCGGCCGAAAGAACCGTCTTCCCGCGCCAGTTGTCCTTCGTGCCGAAGAATTTCGCCGCGGCGCGCAGGCCGTCGACGAGGATTTTGGGGGCCCCGGCTTTCTCCAGGGACTCAATCGTCAGCTTCGCGTCCAGGAGGAGCGTCTTGGGCGCAATCTCTTCCTTGACATAAGACTCGGCCTTCTCGCGGGGGCCTATTTCCGAATCCTTCTTCGGGCCGCTGATGATGCCCATGAATTTCACGAGCGCGCCCAGCACCGGGGACGCCTTCGCGTTCTTCAGCGCGTCCTTATGGGCGAGGAAGAATTTCGCCGCCCCCAGCGTCAAGTCCGCCCTCCACTTGCTCACGGTTCCGTAGAAGCGGTATGCCGCGCGGACCGCCTTTATCACGGGCTCGGGCGCGCCGCCCTCCCTCAGCTCTTTTTCGAACTTCGCAATCTCGAACAGGCCCTTCGTCTTCGCGTCCGCCGTGCGCAGGAGCAGCCTCGCCTGCGATTCCATTCCCGCCGCCTGCGCCTCGAGCTCCTTCCTTTTCGCCGGGCTCTTCTCCAGCTTCGCCTTCTCGCGCAGGCCGTCCGCCTTCTTCATCAGGGCCGCCGCCTGCTTGTCGAGCGCGCGGATTTCCGCGACCTCTGCCCCGTACTGCTTCCTTCCGCCCATGACCATGCTGTCGAGCTTCCGGAGGTCGCCCGTCCGCCCGAGCATCTCGCCCACGTCCTTCGCGTCGAGCTTCCCTTCCGAGAGCCACGCGCTCGCCCGCTCGAGCATATCCTTCTGCTCCGGGTCCTTCGCCCTGGCGAGCGCCCGCGCAAGCTCGCGCTGGGCCGCCGCCTCGGTCTTCTTCCCGGAGCGCAGGGCGGCTATGCCGCGCGAAAGAATCTTCCCGGCGCCCGCCCTCGCATCAACCGGCATCCCCTCGATTTCCGAGTCGGCCTCCTGTATGTATGAAACGGTTTCGAGCGCCTTGGCCTTCTCCTCGGCGCTGACCTGCTCCCCCTTGTCGATGCGCTCGAAAAGCTTTTTCAGCTCGTCCAGCGCTTCGCCGACCTGGGCCTTGTAAAGCAAATCCCTCTGCATCTGGAGTATTCCCGCAAGCGCGGTCTCGGCCATCCGGAGCGAGCTGGCTAGTTGGAGGACCGGCTGTGCAATCTGCTGGAATTCCTGGCCGAACCTCTGCGCCATCTCAGCGGTGAACTCCTCGCCCCTCCTCGCGGAATCCGCGAGCGCGCCGGCATGGGCCATCACCTTCGTGTAGGCGTCATTCATTCCCGGGGCCCCGGACCCCAGGAGTTCCCTGTTGTCGTGGACGAATTGCATGTCCTTCGCGACCAGCTGCGCCCTTCCCTGATTTCCCAATCCCCAGTCGTCGAACGTCGCGCCCGCCGCGCCGATAATTTCAGGCGGGTTGCCGGCCTGGTAAGCATTGATGAGCCGGAGGCCCGTCGCCTTGCCCATCGCCTCTTCCATGTGGGTGCGCGCGGTCTCGGCATGCCCCCTCGCGCTGGCCTCGAGCCTTTGCGCCCCCGCCTCGTCGCCGTGCGAGCGCGCTTCCTGCGCCCTTGCCAGGTCCGCTTCCGCCGCCCTCTGCTCCCCTGCGGCGAACCTTGCGAGGCCGGCCGTCACCCTCGCGCCCTCGCGGATTGCCGGGTCGTCAATCCTGTTGTGCCCGGCCCGCCACTCGATCAAATCCGCCCGGCGGGCATAATCCTTGCCGGTCTGCGGCATCCGCTGGTCGACGCTCTCCACGAACCCGATGGCGATGTCAAGCACACCCCTCTCCACGCCCGCGAATACCTGCCCGATTGGCGCAAGAGGGGCTGCGGCGGGCTGGAATGCCTGGGGCTGCTGGATTGCCGGTTGCGGTGTTGAAGCCACGCTTTCCGGATTGCCCTGAGTCTTCTGCACGCCCGTGGTCATTCCCCCCTCTCGTAGTCCCGGCAGATGGCTATGAATTCCCTCAGGCGCTCAAGGCGCGTGTTGAAATCGTCGCCGCTGTTCTTCGCAATCAGCATCTTCCTGGCCCAGCCGTTGAAATCATCAAGAAGCCGCCTGTACCTTTTCGCCTGTCCGTCTAGCCCGGCCGGCTTCTCCGAAGCGTTATCCCATCTGGCAAGGGCGTCTTCGATGAGGATAATGGCCCGGTTCACCCTCTCGAGCGCCTCATCCTCCACTTCCGCGATGTTGCTTTCGCAGATGGTTCCGGCCGATGGGGGGGCCTGCGCATTTTTCTTATCTTGCGGGCTGCCCTTTGCCATATAATTAGTATGTGGGGCGCGTTTAAAAATACTGGCAGCGTTTCCACGCCCGGGCCGCGCCCCGCGAAGCTTTATAACCGAATTCGTCCAATTTGCAAAGTTATGGTTCAGGAACTTTTGATGGCAATCGCGATAGCGGCGGCCAGGATTCTCTCGTCCATCGTCCTTTCCGCCGGCGCGCTATATGCCGGGGTCGGATTCTTCGACCGGATGACATCCGGGCTCGAGGAGTGGAAGGAGATGAAAAAGGGCAACGTCGCCATCGGAATCCTCCTCGTTTCCGTGATGGCAGGGATGCTCCTCCTGATGGAGCAAAGAATCGGCGAACTCGTGTTCGCGATACAAATCCCCACCGCGGCAATCCCGCTCCACACAGTCTCCCTCATTCTCGCATTCACCGTCCTGAACTACCTCCTCGGGCTAATCCTGGGCGTATTCGTGATATTCCTTGCGATAAACCTCGTCGACCGCATCACCACCGGCGTGAACGAGCTGTCCGAGCTGAAAAAGGGGAACGTCGCGATGGCCCTCGTCCTTTCCGCGGCCATATTCCTGATCGTGTTCGCTGCGAGGCCTTCAATCGAATCTGCATTCACGGCGCTTCTTAGCCTGGAGTCGACTTTCCTATGAAACTCAGCAAATCGGATTTTTCGGAATGGTACAACACGATAACGAAGGAGGCGCAGCTGTGCGACCTCCGCTACGGCATCAAGGGCTTCGTCGTATTCATGCCCTGGGCGGTCATGACCATGAACCGCATGTACGGCATGTACGAGGAGGCGGTCGAGTCGAGGGGGCACATGCCCGCGCTATTCCCCGCATTGATTCCGGAAAGCTATTTCATGCGCGAAAGCGACCATGTGAAGGGGTTCGTGCCGGAAGTCTTCTGGGTCACGGAAGCAGGCGGGAACAAGCTCGAGGAGCGCTATGCGATGAGGCCGACCAGCGAAACCGCGATGTATTCCATGTACTCCCTCTGGATACACGGGACGCGCGATTTGCCATTGAAGATTTACCAGCGCTGCCAGGTGTGGAGGCACGAGACGAAGGCGACGAAGCCGTTCATACGCTCGCGCGAGTTCCATTGGATTGAGGCGCACGACTGCTTCGCCACGCGCGAGGACGCGATGAACCAGGTGCGCGAGGACATGGAGATGGCGGAAGAGGTCATACACGGCCGCTTCTGCGTGCCGTTCATGTTCTTCCAGCGGCCGCAGTGGGACAAGTTCGCGGGCGCGGAGAACACGTTCGCCGCGGACACGCTCATGCCGGACGGGCGCGCATTGCAGCTGCCGTCCACGCACATGCTCGGCCAGCACTTCTCGAAGGCATTCAACATCAAATACACGGATGACAAGGGGAAGGAGGAATACGTCTGGCAGACGTGCTATGGCCCCTGCATCTCGCGCATATACGCCGCGGTGATAGCGACGCACGGCGATGACAAGGGCTTAGTGTTCCCCGTGCGCCTCGCTCCGTTCCAGGTCGTCATTGTCCCAATCGTCAAGGAAGACACGAAGGAGAAGGTTCTGGCGCGCTGCCAGGAAGTGAAGAAATCCATCGAGTGCTGTTTTTTCTCGAAAATCGACGACTCGGACAGGACGCCGGGCTTCAAGTTCAACGAATGGGAGATGAAAGGCGTGCCGCTCCGCATCGAAATCGGCATGCGCGACGTCGAAGCCGATGTCGTAATCGTCGTGCGCAGGGACACGGGCGAGAAGCTCAAGGTGCCGACGAAAGAGGTCGACGCGAAGCTCGATGAGCTTGCGCAGGCCATAGACAAGAACCTGAAGGAGAAGGCCGACAAGTGGTTCTCCGGCAAGGTCTCGCACGCCGATTCGATGGACGAGCTTGGCGCGACGCTCGAAAAAGGGCACGGGTTCGTCCGCGTCCCGTTCTGCACAGATGCCCTTGAAGGCGAGCCCTGCGCCGACAAGGTCAAGGAGGCCCACCAGGCGAACACCCGCGGCTCGCTTTTCGGGAGCGATGAGAAGCCTGCCGGCAAGAAATGCGTCTCATGCGGCAAGGAAGCGACGATTTACCTGTATGCCGCGAGGCAATACTGAATGCCCGGCATCGGCTTCGCCCTCGGGGCGACGCTATGCGGAGGCATCGCCGACACCCTGACGAAGAAGACGATAACGGATAGCGGCAGGTACAAGGCCATCGTCTACAATAGCGTCGTTTTCATCGCCCTATTATTCATCGGCGCGTTCATTCTCGGCGTCCCGTTCGTCTTCCCGCCCGAGCTCGTTGCGGCATACATCGTCCAATCCATCGTGGGGGCGGCCGCGGGAGCCGCGTTCTTCAAGGCGTTCGAATCCGGGAAAGCGAGCATCCTCGCGCCCCTTTGCTCCCTCTACGTGCTCGTCGTGGTCTTCCTCGGCGTCACGGTGTTCGGGGAGAGCCTGAGCATATTCCAGTTCGGCGGGGCCGCGCTCGTGGTCCTTTCCGCATTCGTGCTGGCGTTCGAGGACATCAAGAGCTTCAAGCTGGAAAAGGGCGTGCTTTACCTCGTCCTGACCGTAATCGGCTGGGGATACTATTACAGCTACATCAAGGTATTCATCCCTTCGATGGGGCCCTACATGACGACGCTCGCGCTTGAATCCGGCGTCGCGTTCTTCGTCATCGCCTACTACATTGCCAAGGGGAAGGACATTTCACCGCCGCCGTCCTCGCAGGCGCCGCTTATAGCCGTGCGCAGCTTCATCATCTTCCTCGGGGCCCTGCTCTACACGTATGCCGTCGCGGGCATCGGCGTCGCATTGACCTCCGTCATAGTCGCGGGAACCCCGCTCGTCAGCGTGCCGGCGTCGCACTTCATGCTCGGCGAGAAGCTGAGCGCCTACAAGTATGCGGCAATCCTGCTGATTGTCCTGGGCCTGATGATGGTCCTGGTATGATGCGGAGATTCACCATCGGTCGTTGTGCACGCGCTCCCCGCTGAACCTCTCCTTCCTGCCCTCTTCGGCGGGATACCCGATGACAATCAGCGAGAACGGGACGACGTGCTCCGGCAGCTTCATGAGGATCCTGAGCCCCTTCATCGTGTCCTCCATCGGGTATGCGCCGGTCCAGACGGCCCCGAGGCCGAGCGCATGGGCCGCGAGAAGCATGTTCTGGGACGCCGCGGCGCAGTCCTGCACCCAATAATCCTTGTGCTTCTCCAGCAACTTGTCGCCGCAGACGAGTATCGCAAGCGGGGCCTTGGCCGTGCATTCGGCATACGGGGAAATCCCCGGAATCTCTTGAAGGATTTTCTTATCTGTGATGACGACGAACTGCCAGGGCTGGGCGTTTCCCGCTGACGGGGCGGACATGCCCGCCTTCAGGATTTTTTTAACGTGCTCTTCCGGCACTTCGCCCTCCTCGAACTTCCTGATGCTTTTCCTCGTGTAAATGGCTTCAAGCGCTTCCATGCGACCACCACCTGGTTATCACCCGGAATAGCCTCTTATTACCTGCTGAAAAAAAAGAAAAAAACGGGCCGCTTAGCAGCATCCGCCCTTGCACAGCTTCTTGCCTTCTTCCGTGCATTTCACGCTGAAGCCCTCATCGGAGCACGTCAGCGTCGCCACTTCCTTTCCGTCGCAGACTACCTTGCAATCCTTGCATTTCATTCGTTTCACCTTCATGTATCGGATATCCGATAAATGGTATTGGGGCGCACCATGCTTATATATCTATCGGTTATCCGATATCAGCAAAGGGTAAAATATCCATCCCGGCCATATCATCGCATGGAATGCTGCGGGATGAAGGGTTTCCTCACGTACATCCTCCTCTGGATGCTCAGCAAGAAGGGCATGACCGGGGCGGAACTGGCGGACGAGCTCGAAAAAAGGCGGGGCACGAGGCCATCCCCAGGCACGATTTATCCGGCGCTGAAGGAGCTGCGGAAGAAGGGCCTCATCACCGCCGATGACGGCAAGGTTTATTCGCTCACGAAAAAGGGGGAGAGGGAGCTCAACGGCGCCCGCGACCTCTTCTGCCACATGTTCTATGACATGAAGGACATGTCCCGGGGCTGCCCCTTGCGCCGATAGCGATTTATTACGGGCAGTCCCATTAAGGTGCGGGATAGCTATGGCAGAACCTGGTTTCGGGGAGAAGGTGAAGAAAGGGGCGGATGAGTTGGCGGCGAAAGCCAAGGATTTCGTTTCTGAAAAGTCCGTTTCGGAGGAAAGCAGGCTCTGGGCCGCATTGGGCTACCTGCTGGTCATCATTCTTCCCCTGGTAGTGCTGCTTACGGACAAGAAAAAGGACCGGTTCCTCGCGTTCCACTCTTACCAGTCCCTGCTCTTATGCGCCGCGGCCATAGCCCTCAATATCGTTTTGAGGGTCATGGAATTCTTCGTCGACCTGGTCATGCCTAAAGCCGTATCCTGGCTGTTTAGCCTGCTCGCGCTGATTCTCTGGCTCGCCGTGCTGGTCCTCTTCCTGTTCATGGCGTACCAGGCGTACGGCCGCAAACGCTTCATGCTGCCGGTCATCGGGGCGATGGCCGAGAAGGCCGGGTAAGCGGCCAACCTCTCATATCCGCCTGAGCGCATCGGGCTAGGCCGGCATGAATTCCGGAAACGCCTCCTCTAGCGCATCGAGCGCCGCTTTCCTCGCATTACCATCCGCTATCTTCTCCTTCAGCCTTTCCTGAAGGTATCCGATTGCAGCCTGTATCTGGCCGGCGTCGAAGAGGATGATGTCCCCTGCGGTGCCATCCTTGTTGACCGAATATTTCCTCAACCCGGCTGACCATGTCAAGGGCCTGGGTTCCGGATATTTTCTTCCGCCGTTCATGCCACCACCAATCTTTTCTATGCACCCGACGCTTATCAGCAATTGCTTTAAAATAGAAAATATCCGTTGCGGAAATTGCTGTTCCCGGCGGGCCATTTTCCTCGAGCCCTATACCCGCCAGCAACAGCATGCAAAGGGAAAATAGCCCCGACCGGATTCGAACCGGTGTCAATGGATCCAAAGTCCACTATCCTTGACCGTTGTCCAACCGGCTTGCTGCCGGTTTTTGCCCCCGCTTTTTCCTAAAAAGCGGGACTAGACGACGGGGCTGTTGATTCCGAATGAGCAGAAAAGCCGCGTAAGATTATAAAAATGCTATACACAGATAACAATTGCTCATCCTAGGGCTCGTAGTCGAATGGTTATGACGTCCGCCTCACACGCGGGAGATTCGCGGTTCGATTCCGCGCGGGCCCAAATCTTTTTCTCGGCGGTTATCCCTCGCTATGACAGAATCATCACGAGTTGAATCATGCTCAACTTTCGAAAACGTCTGATGGTAACGCAGTCATTTATTTTTTGAAATCATATTTTCTTTGCAGAATATTTTCCCCTCGTCCTCAAAAGCCTTAAGAAATCCCTTAAATTTTATTCTGTCAACCGATGGCATAGCTGAATGGACTGCAGAAAATACCTCCTCCCTTTGTTTATCTTTTACATGTATCTCCTTCTCTATTATCCTCCAAACCGGCCCTTTACCCTCCACAAGCCACCTCATTGGTTTCTCGACTGCGCTCGGTTGTGGTGGTGACATAAAAATATATGGCTTCCAATCAGCCTTTGTTTTCGCTTTTTTTCTGGGCGTTAGATGCTCGTCCAGAACAAACACATCCCTCCCCATCTGAATACCATGATACTTAAGCACCCCGTGTACTCTCCCTAGTACCTTCGAATTCCCCCATATCCAAATCAAGCCAGTCGCACCAAGTTTACAACATCGCGTCTCTATCCTGGGACTTTCGGATTTTATCTTCTCAATCAAGCTATCAGAAAAAGAACTCTCACATACCGCATATATCACATTTTTTTTACCCATCAACCCACCCTGTTCCCCTTCCAAATAATATTCACAATTCGTTTTATCTCTTTCTCTTGCGTAATAAGAAACATCACATCTCCAAATTATTATCGACTCGACAATCCTATATTTCTTACCTTTTATTTCGCCTCGAACTTCAGCGTCACCGGCGCAGAAACAATTCCATCCCAGGCCAGGACGTCGCCCGCCGCGCTGTCCATGATGTCCCCTTCAACGCCGCTGCTTATCCGTATCGACGCCTTGACGCTCTTGTCCGCTTCGACCGGCTCCAGCGTAATCTCGTTCGCGCCAACTTTCAGCGCGGAATTGATGAAGCTGACGAACCCGGAGGACTCGATTTCATGGATAATCGGCGACCGCTTGCCGTTGAAGAGCATCCGAAGCTTCCCGCCGTCGAGGACGTAGTTCAGCGCGTACACCTTGCCGAACGCCGCGAAGCCCGACCTCTCGTTGAAGAAAATGAACGAATCGCCTTTCTTCTTGAACGTGAGCGTATTATCCGAGCCGTCCTTGCCATTGAAGTGCGCGATGCAGAAATCGTCGAAGCATTCCTCGCTCGCAAGCTTGTTCTCCGGCAACTTCCTAAGGTCCGGGAGCGCGGCTGCAATGAAATCCTCGAAGCCTCGGTCCGGCATGACGGCCGACGATTCGAACCAGTCGAGATAGACGGTCTTGAGGGCCGCCACGTCCCCGCCTTTAATCGCCTTGAAAAGCCGCGCGATGAACGCCTTGAAGGATTCCGCCATGGGAAAATTTGCCAGGATAAGTTCTAATTACCAACATCTTTCTTGTCGCGTTCCTTCCGCATGTCCGCCTTGACTTCCTCAAGCACGGTGCCTATCTTTTCTTTCAGCTTCTCGAACCGGTAAACGAACAGGAAGTCCCGAATCGGGAATGCGGCGAGCGCGAGAATCGCCAGGCCTGCAAGGGACGTAGGGTGGTATTTCTCCAGGAAATCCGGGGTGAACCACGGCTTCAGAACGGTCACGAAAGCAGTTGCCACCTGCGCGGCGAAAAGCGCGCAAGACACCACCAGCCCGCGCCTGCCCCGCCCCTTGACGTTGTGCGCGAGACCGACGTCCGAGTGCTCGTCATCGAGCCGCGCTTCCGCTTTCTCGACATGCTCGATTATCCTCTCAGCCCTCTGCGGGCGGATTTTATCGGGAAGCGTGGGGAAGTGGGCGAGCTCGCGCTGTATCCTCTCAAGGCTGTTCCCGGTCCGGAAAAGCCCGAATGAGTTGGCGCTCCGTGCGGCATCGCTGACTTTCATCAGGCGCAGGTAGCGCTCCTTGTTGCGGGCTGTCCTCTCCATGTTTATTATTAATGGAAAAATGTGTTTTTAATCCCTATCATGCAGCCGGAAGGCCGCCCATCAGGAGTAGCAGGCCGATAATCACGACCATGAGGCCCATCGCCCTGTCGAATACCGCCATCTCTTTCCCGTGCCTTTTTATGAATCCGGATGCCTGCGATGCGAAAGCCCCCGTGAGCAGGAACGGCAGCCCGAGCCCGCACGCATAGGAAAACAGCAGCCCGGGCGCATCCTGCGGGGCAAAAACCGCGAGGGCGATGACGAACGCGAGGAACGCCCCCATTACGGGCGTCCATACCACGGCGAACACGGCGCCAATCGAGAACGAGGCGAGCAGCGATGCGCTTTGCGGGAGCCTGAGCCCGTGGCGAGCCTCGAAAAAACCCAGGCGGATGACTCCGAGTATGTAAAGCCCGAAAATCACCATGAGCGCGCCGCTTATCCTGCTTGCGGCGAGGAGCATCTCCCCGCTCAGGTAACCGAGGGACGCACCGAGCGCGTAGCCGAGCGCAGTGAGCGCGAGCGCGAGGCCGAGCACGAATGCGAGCGTGTTGGCGGATATCCGCAACCTCGATTCCGGGGCGTCCGGCGATGCGACGCCGCTGATGTAGGCGAGATACGCCGGCACCAGCGGAAGGACGCATGGCGAGGCGAATCCCGCAAGCCCTGCGAGGAATGCCGCGGCATAGGAAAACTCTGCCATGCACGGGATTCCTTGGCAAGGATTAATGAGTTATCGAGTCTGCGGCTCTGCCCGCCTGGGCGTTATCTGGCAGGGGGAACCGGAGGCGCGACTATCCATTCCCGCGTCGCCGGGTCCTGCCCCGCCCTTGCCTGCGGCATTATCCTGATTTGCCCGCAACGACTTGAAAGAGCATCTGTTATAAACATTTCTTTCCAACTTTTATAATGTGATAAGATGAGGCGGAGGACAACCCGGCAGCCAGAAAAGCCGGCAGGCAAATTCGGCGGGGTATTGGACGAGGGGCACCTGAACGCGTTCAGGGGGAAGCGCGTCGCCATCTTCGTGGACGACTGCGACCACGAAATCGAGGCGGAACTGCTCAAGTTCACAGTATTCGAAAAACTCGGCGTCGAAGGCCGGGTCGTCGGATATTCAGAGCTCTTTTCCGGCGGCTCGGTCAAGGCCGATTTCATCCTGCTAAGAAGCACCAGGGAGTTCGCTTACGACATGGAAGGCCTGAAAACCGCGCTCGAGCGCCTGAGGGGGGACAACCCCGAGGCAGTCATCATAGTGACCGCATTCGACCCGTCGGTGTTCAGGTTCGCGGCGCCTTTTGCGGCAAGCGGGCTCGTGGACGTCCTTGACGATTCCATCGTCAGCAACGACCTGCGCACGATTGTGGGGGCGGTCAAGGTGCGGACGGAAGGTGAAAAATAAATGGCCGGACAGAGATACTTCAGCGCGCATGCGCCCGAGCGCAAGGGCGTTTTCGGCGACCTTGAACAGAGCCGCGGGATGCTCGGAAATGCGGTCAGGGGAAAGACGATAGTGTTCGTCACGGACGGCCGGGATTTCCAGATGGAATCCACGGTCCTGAAATACTCGATTTTCGAACAATGCGGTGCTGGGGAGAGGAGCCGTCCCGTCACGACCGAGGAATTCCTCGCCAAGGCGCCGATTGAGGCCGACATCCTCATCCTGCGCAGTTCGCGTTCATTCGAGCAGAGGACGCCCGAACTCATCAGCGCGCTTGAATCGTTCCGGCAGGCGAATCCCAGATGCGCGGTCGTACTCTGCGCGTACGTGGGCTCGGTAATCAGGGCCGCGGAGCCGCTTCTCGAATCCGGCGCCGTGAACTGCATCGACCCATACCCGCCGAACGACTTCGAGCTCCTGCGCAAGGCGGCCGATGCCCTCTCAAGGCTCGCTTCTCAGTAGATTTATATCCCTTGACCTCTTTTCCTATGCATGGCAAAAGCCGCCAGGAAGGCCCCGGCAAAAAAAACCCGGCCGAAACCTGCGAAGTCCCATTCGAAAAAATCCCCGAAGCCAGCCAAGGCGAAGCCGGCGCCGAAAAAGGCGGCGCAGAAGAAAACCCCTGCGATGAAAAAGGCCGCGGCGAAGAAGGCGCCCAAAAAATCAGCCGCGATGAAAAAAGCCCGGCCGGCATCCGTCCGGAAAAAGCCGGCCGCAAAAGCCGTCCGGAAAAAAACCGCCCTGGCAGCGACTAAAAAGAAAATCCCGGCACATAAGGCTGTCAAAAAACCGGCAAAACCCGCAAAAGTCAAGGCGCAAGTGCCGGAAAAGGGAAAGCCGGCCGCGCCGCAGAACCAGCTTCTCGTAATCGAAGAAAAGAAACCGCCGATGGTCGTCGCCCCGGCCATGCCCCCCGCAAACGTCCCGCCTGCCCAAAAGGCCGTCGCCGCTGCGGCGCCGCCGGCACAGCCTGTTGCGAAACCCGCGCCGCCCATGCAGCCTGTGCCGCCATCCCCGCCGCCGCACATCGACGCGAGCCGCCATGACGACGGGCCGCTCGCGGTCCCGCTGACTCCCGCGCTCGACATGCTTCCGGAATGGGAGGACCGCCTCCGCCTCCGGCGCGCGATATTCGAGGAGGGGCTCGCGTTCTTCTCGCTCGCCCGGGGCTGTCCCGAATACCACGAGGCCATGATTGCGCTGTCGAAATCGGGAAAGGACGCGCACGAGGGCGCGCAGGGGTATTTCATCGTCTGCATGAAGGACCGCTCGGGGAAGATGGTCGGTGCGATGGACGGCCACATGCTTGAAAACGGCGTGATGGCCATCGGGCGCTCGTCCGTGAAGGCGGAAAAGCGCAGGGAGATGCACATACTCCTCTATTCCGCCGCCCTGTTCGGCCACCAGCCCGCATACATACTGTTCTCAACGAAAAAAATCGCGCTGAGCGTGGATTTCGCGTCGAGGCTCATACTCCTCGGGCGCGGGTTCGGGTTCAGCGCGCTTCCGCTCCAGAAGCCGGACATGCTCTATTTCATCCGCAGGGTGAAGCGCGAGCTCGACCCGATAGCCACTGGGCAGGAGCTTGCCAAAGCCCTCTCCAGCGCGAAGGCGCTCATCGGCCTTGAGAAAGAGGCGGAGGGGCTGGAAGCCAAGGGCGTCGTGCCATTGATTCCGCTTCCGGCCTCGCCGGATTCGAGGGAGCACCTGCACGAGCTGCGCGACGTGGTCCTCGGCCTGGGAATCTCCGCGCCGGATTTAGATGCAATCCTCGAGAGCCTGCGCGAAGATTACGTCCACCAGAGGAAGGACATGACGCCCGAACTCCTGTTCTGATTCTTTATTTAACCCTGGGGCGCAGAATCATCCCATGGACAAGGCGAACAAGGCCGCCGCGCTCTACCGCACTTTGCTTGCCGAATACGGGCCGCAGCATTGGTGGCCTGCAGAGTCCCAATTCGAGGTCGTAGCCGGCGCGCTCCTCACGCAGAACACGAACTGGAGGAACGTGGAGAAGGCCATCGCGAACCTGAAATCCGCAGGCAAACTCTCGCCCGAAGCCATCCTCGAAACCCCGCTCGCGGAACTCGAAACGCTCATCCGTCCCTGCGGCTTCTTCCGGCAGAAGGCCGTGCGCCTGAGGCTGCTCACCGAAAAATTCGCCGAAATAAAAAAGCGCGGGTCGGCCCCTTCGCGCGAGGAGCTTCTTAGCGTCAAGGGCGTGGGGAAGGAGACCGCGGACTCGATTCTCCTCTACGCCTTCGGCCTTCCCTATTTCGTAATCGATTCGTACACGCGCCGGTTCTGCGCGCACCACCGCCTTTTCGAAGGGAAGGATTACGACGACTTCCGCTCGTTCTTCGAGTCGTCGCTCCCTCATGACGTCCGGCTCTACAAGGAATACCACGCGCTCATAGTCGAATGGGGGAAGAGGCGGGCGAAAGGCGGGGAGACCGGCAAAGGGGAAAGCGAAAAGAAAAGGCGGGACGGGGCCGGGATGAATAGGAAGAATGGAAAGCGAAAAAAGGAATAATCGGGAAAATGATGCGGCAGCCGGAATCCTCAGCCGCGCAGGAGTTCCTTGATGTGGTGGAGAATCCCTTTCTTCTTGGGCTTCTCATCCCCCTTTTTCGCCTCGGGCTTCTTCCCCGCGGCTTTCATTTCCGCCTTCTTCTTCGCAACCTTGGGCGCGGCGGCCTTCTTTTCCGGCTTCCCCGCCTTCCCTTTCTTCGCTGCGGCGGATTTCTTCGGGGCCTTCTTCCCGGGTTTTGCCGCGGGCTTCTTCACCGCTTTAGCGGGAACTGCGGCGGCCTTTTTCTTCCCGGGCTTTTTGGCGATTGTCCTTATGTCCTCCAGGAGCTCGTCATACACCGCCTCGCGGTTGTTGTCTGCGAGGAGTATGACGTCCCCGTTGACGACGTATCTCGGGGCGAAGTCCACATGGAGCGACGCTATCAGCGGGGTGTCCGAGTCCAGGATGCGGTCGAGAAGGTCCGCGAACCTCGCGCTTTTGAGCTCCATCGGGCCGACCTCGTCTATGACGACGACGTCGTAGCCCTCGAAGCCCTCCATCGCCGGCACCGCGACGCTTTCGAAAGCTCTCAAATCCACGTGGTATTTGCTGACCTTGGGCCCGTCGGCATCCAATCCCGCAAGCCTGGCAATCCTGCCGGTGCCGATGTCCTTGACGTAGAATCCGGTCCTCGTCCCGTGGTGCGACTCCTCCGGGCTTATCAGCCCGCCCACTTTCAGCCCCTGAGCCTTAAGCGCCTTGATGAGCCTCCTCAGCAATACCGTCTTTCCCGCCTTGGGCAGTCCTGTGATGAAAAAATTCTGTGGCATGAAGAAGCCGACTCCGGCAATTTATATAAACATGCCGCAGCCAACCGGAACCCATCGTCCGCGCCGGGCCGAACGGCATGTGCCGCATGAATAAAAAGCGATTCCCCCCATTCCTACCCGTATGTTACGCGTCACATTCCTCGGCACGTCCGGCAGCACCCCGACTATCGAGCGCGGCATGCCCGCCCTTTCGATAAAATACGAGAGCGAGCTGATGCTCTGGGACTGCGGCGAGGGCACGCAGCGCCAGCTCATGCGCTATCACGTCGGCTACGGGAGCATCGGCTCGGTGTTCATAACGCACCCGCACCTCGACCATTACCTCGGCCTGTACGGCCTCCTCGAGACGCTCAAGCTCTCCTCGCCTTCGCCCCGGCCCGTCCGGCTCTTCCTCCCCAGGGGGATGGACTTCGAAGGATATCCGTTCGCGAAAACCGAGAAGATAAAGGCGGGCGAGCTCTGCCGCGGGCGCGGGTTCTCGGTTAGCGCGTTTTCGGTGAAGCATTGCCGCGGCTCGCACGGGCTCGTTTTCGAGGAGGCGGAGCGGGTGAAGTTCCACGAGGACAAGGCGCATTCGCTCGGCCTCAAGGGGACGCAGTTCCGCGAAATCCAGCAGAAGGGCAGGGTGAAGACCGAGAATGGGCTAATCCGGCTGGAAGACGTCACCTGGACGAAGAAGGGGCGGAGAATCGTCTACACCGGCGACTGCTCCCCGGACGAGAACACCATCGAGGCGGCGAAGGGGGCGGACCTCCTCGTCCACGAGGCCACATTCGACTCGTCCAAGGACGCGGAAGCGAAGGAGCGCAACCACAGCACCGCAGAGGGCGCCGCGAAGATTGCCAAAAGCGCGGGCGCATCCCGCCTGGTGCTGACGCACATCAGCCCCCGGTATTCGGACGCCGCCCTCCTGCTCGAGCAGGCTCAGGCGATATTCCCCAAGACCGAAATCGCCATAGACGGGCTTGCGATAGATATATAAGAAGGTCCGGCCAATCAATGCAACGACGGCACAGTGAATTCTTCGTTTATCAGCGTAGAATACCTACGATTATTGTCTTAATTAAAACTTGAATTTATAAACTGCAGTTTATGGACAGGGATAACGTTTATAAACATTTTGACAGTCATGCTCTCAGAATCGAGATAGGGTGCGCCCTATCTAAGCCGGAGGGAACTCTCTCCGGTGTTTTCGGGCCGTAGCATAAACAGCAAACACCGTCGATAATTATTTTTCGACGGCCCTTCGAGAGAAAGACGGTGTAAAAAAAATTGAGGTGAAAGAATGAAAGTGAACCTGAAAAAAATCGGCGCGATTGTCGCTGGTGCGACAATCTTGGCCAGTTCAGCGGCGTTCGCCGGACTTATGTTCGGTTCAACGACGCTGGTCGACGACAACGGAGCCCCAGTGGCGAAGGTCGTCGTGGGCAGCAAGGCCCAGCCGAGCGACGGTGTCGCAGCTGCCTTGATTGCCGGGAAAATGGTAAGCGAGACCTACAAGAGCCAGACCCTGACGGCACAGGTATCCGGAACCGCGGCTTGCACGCCAAGCGGCGGCGAAGCGACGGGCACCTGCAGCATCAGCAACGAGAAGGCGAGGTTGGAGATAACCGTGCCGGGCTCGATTGCAGCGGGCACCTGGACGGGCAAC
>Ga0265297_10004375_pt1 | contig 23238 bp, 10 predicted proteins | sample Munlanlwell13791_FD_192502 | JGI IMG/M metagenome (GOLD analysis project Ga0265297, IMG submission 192502) | Leachate microbial communities from a municipal landfill in Southern Ontario, Canada - Leachate well 137-91 | ecosystem: Engineered > Solid waste > Landfill > Unclassified | place... | reverse complement strand
AGGTGATCATGGCCGTGCTGCGCGATATCCGCGGCGAACACAGGGTCACGGACCAGGACCCCGAGGGCAAGTACCAGGCGCTGAAGAAGTACAGCCGCGATCTGACCGAGGCTGCGCGCCAGGGGAAGCTCGATCCCGTGATCGGCCGCGATGACGAGATCCGCCGCGTGATCCACGTGCTTGCGCGCCGCACCAAGAACAACCCCGTGCTCATCGGCGAACCCGGAGTCGGCAAGACCGCGATCGTAGAGGGGCTTGCGCAGCGCATCGTCACAGGCGACATACCTGATGCGCTGAAAGACAAGAGGCTTTTGCAGCTCGACCTCGCGTCGCTCATCGCGGGCGCAAAATATCGCGGAGAGTTCGAGGACAGGCTCAAAGCCGTGCTCAAGGAGGTGGCGGGCTCAGGGGGCGAGATCGTGCTCTTCATCGACGAGATGCACACGCTCATGGGCGCGGGCGGGGCAGAGGGCGCGATAGACGCCTCCAACATGCTGAAACCCATGCTCGCGCGCGGCGAGCTGCGCACCATAGGCGCGACCACGCTCAACGAGTACAGAAAACACGTGGAAAAGGACGCGGCGTTCGAACGCCGCTTCCAGCAGGTGTACGTGGGCGAGCCCTCGGTCGAGGACACCATCTCTATCCTTCGCGGTTTGAAGGAGCGCTACGAGGTGCACCACGGCGTGCGCATTCAGGACTCCGCCCTCATCGCGGCGGCCCAGCTCTCCAAACGCTACATCGCCGATCGCTTCCTCCCGGACAAGGCGATCGACCTCGTGGACGAGGCAGCCAGCAAGCTCCGCATCGAGATCGACTCCATGCCCGTGGAGGTCGACGCCATCGAGCGCGAGATCATGGGCAAGCAGATCGAGTGCACCGCGCTAAAGAAGGAGACCGCGAAGGACGCGAAGGAGAGGCTCAAGGCGCTGGAGAAGGAGGTCGCGGACCTGCGCGAGCAATCCAGCGCGCTCAAGGCGCACTGGCAGCGCGAGCGCGCGGCGATCGCCGCCATACGCGAGACGAAGGAAAAGTTCGAGCAGGCCAAGACCGCGCAGGAGCTGGCGGAGCGCGGAGGGGAGCTGGAGCGCGCGGCCGAGCTAAAGTACGGCACCATGCCCGCGCTGGCCAAGCTCCTGGAGGAGAAACAGGCGGAGCTTAACTCCGTGCAGGTCGACAGGAAGATGCTGACCGAGGACGTCTCCGCGGAGGATATCGCGCAGATCGTCTCCAAGTGGACCGGCGTGCCGGTCTCCAAGATGTTCGAGGGCGAAGTGGACAAACTCCTGCACATGGAGGAGCGCCTGCGCCAGCGCGTGGTGGGACAGGACGAGGCGCTGGAGAAGGTTGCGGCCGCGGTCCGCCGCTCGCGGGCGGGGCTGCAGGACCCGAACCGTCCGATCGGCTCCTTCATCTTCATGGGGCCGACCGGCGTTGGCAAGACCGAGACAGCGCGCGCGCTTGCGGAGTTTCTGTTCGACGACGAGCGCGCGATGGTGCGCATCGACATGAGCGAGTTCATGGAGAAGCACTCGGTGGCGAGGCTCATCGGCGCGCCGCCGGGATATGTGGGCTATGAAGAGGGCGGGTATCTTACCGAAGCGGTGCGCCGCAGGCCGTACGCGGTCATCCTCTTCGACGAGATAGAGAAGGCGCACCAGGACGTATTCAACATACTGCTTCAAATCCTCGACGACGGCAGGCTCACCGACGGTCAGGGCCGCACGGTCAACTTCACCAACTGCGTGCTCATCATGACCTCGAACATCGGCAGCCAGTACCTCACAGACGTGGGTGAAGACGAGGAGAAGATGACCGAGCGCGTGCTCGCCGCGATGAAGGAGCACTTCAGGCCCGAGTTCATAAACCGCGTGGACGATCTCATCATCTTCCATCCGCTCAAGAAGGCCGAGATCGCCTCGATCGTGGACATCCAGCTGCGCAGGCTCGATTCGCTGCTCATGGGGCGCAACCTCACCCTCACGATCTCCGACCCGGTGAAGGAGATGCTCGTGGAGCACGGCTGGGACCCGGTCTTCGGCGCAAGGCCGCTCAAGCGCGCCATACAGAAATACATTGTGGATCCGCTCTCCACGGCGCTGCTCGAGGGCCGCTTCAAGGACGGGCAGACGATCAGGGCAGAGGTCAAGGGCGGCAAGATCGAATTTACGGCGAGATAGTTTTCTTCAGGTCAACTTCCGATGCGTTTCTTGAGCTGGCTGAAATGTTTCTTCGCGGGCGGGAAAGACTTGGCGATCGCCTCGATGGTGGGCATGTAGCGTATCGCGGACTCCCGGTCCCCCCGCTCCAGCGCCAGCTCCGCGAACGTGCCGTAGAGGCTGTAGCGGATGTCGGGCGTGAGCCTCTGCTTCTTGTCCATGGCCAGCGCCTTCTTCAGATAGCTCTCCGCGTGCGCGAAATCGTGTTTCTGGAAGTATGCGTCCCCGAGCGAGATGTAAATCGTGGGCCGAAAGCGCCTGATCAAGCCGGCGGCTGAACTCTTCGGCGCGCCTGAGAAGTCCAGCGCGGCCTCGAAGTACTCGATCGTGTTGTCGGGTGTGGCCATCTGCTGCGCGGCCAGCCCCATGCCGATCATGATCTCCACGCCCGTGGTCTCGCCCTCGATCTGCTGCGCGAGTTTGAGCCCCTCCTGATAGTGCGCCAGCGCCTCCTTGGGTTTTCCGATCTTGAGCATGAGGTTGCCCAGCCCGTTGAGAAGCCTGACCTGCGCTTCCACGAGGCGGTGTTTGCGCGCGATCTTGAGCCCTTTCTCGTAGTGCCCGCGCGCTTCGTCCAGCTTTCCAAGCTCATCGTGCCTCAGCGCGTTGCCCAGGAGATAATGCCTGGAGGCGGTCTTCTGCGCGTCGGAGCTCTCTTCGGCCAGCGCGAGCTCCTTTCTCAATATCTCCACTGCGTCGGCGGGTCTTCCCAGAGCGAGGAGCGCTTCGCCCAGCTCGTTGTTCGCGATCTTGCGTCTCTGCTCGGCCGAGAGGATCTTCTCGGCCACGGATGCGCTGCGCTCGAAGCGCTCGATCGCCTTCTCGATGTTGCCCTCGCGGAGGTCGACGCTCGCCACGTAGTTTTCGATCCTGATCTTCGCCGCGGCGCCGTCTCCCGCCAGGAACGACAGCGCCTCCGAGAAAAAGCGCCTGGCCTCCCTGAGGTCGCGCCGTCGCATGGCCAGAAGGCCCAACCTCTCCGCAGCCTCGACCCTGAGCTTCTCCATCAGCGGGGAAGGCGCCTTGAGGTTCTTTATTGCGCTAAGCGCCGATCTGGCGTCGGAGATCCTGTGCGCAAGCTCGTAAGCCGTGCCGAGCTGCGCCAGCGCTGCAGCGCGGCCGGCTGCGTCGCTCTGCGGCAGCAACTGGAGCAGAAGACCCAGGTGCTCGGCGGCCTCCAGGGGTTGATCGGATTCAAGGGCCGCTTCGATGAGCCTCTTGAGCGCGGGGATGCGCTCCGGCGAATTGCTTCCGTACGCGACGTGGAGATCGATCTCAAGGCGGCCCTTGCGCCTTGCGCCTATGAACTTGGCGATGAGGTTTCCGGCGATCCTGTCGTGACACGCCTGTCGCTCCGATTCCGCCGCGGCCTCGCGTATCACCCTCCCTGCCATCTCGTTCGAGAACTCGATGCGTCCGTCGTGTCGCCGGTTGTGGGCGAGCCCGGCCTCCATGAGCATGAGCAGCGCCTTGTCCACCCGGCGCCGCTCGCATGTGGCGCTCAACTCCTCCACTGACACCGGCCTCTGCCAGCACGCTATGGCCAGCGCGGCCTCCTTCGCGTCCTCGTTCAGCATCCTCTGTTTTTCGAGCACCGATTCGGCGAGCGAGCGCGACGGCGTCGCTTTCGAGAAGTCTATTCCGATCGTCTTGAGCGTCGTCGCGTCCGGCCTGCCTGCGAGCGAGAAGAGCCTGCCCTGCGAGATCATCTGTTCGAGGTGCTCGGTGAGGAAGAGGGGATTGCCGCCGGTGCAGCCGGCGAGCTGCTCCACGACCGATGAGTCGGGGCGCTCCCCCATCAGGGTTTCGAGGTACTCGGCGATGTCCTCCTTCGTAAAATTGGTGAGCTCCACGGAGTGGCAGAGCGCGTGGTCGATGTTGAGGATCTCGAAGGCCTGCGCCGGCCCCAGGCGCTCGGCGTTGACGGTGGCGAGGAGGATGATCCGCGGGGATGAGGAGTCCGGCAGCTTCTGCTGGAGCCTGAGCCTGCGCACCAGCCCTTTGATCGCCTGCGCCCTGGCGTCGTCCGAGGGTTCGCCGTTGTCCTCGATGATGAAACGGTCGATGTCGTCCACCAGCAGGGCGCGGACAGGCGCTGATCCGCCGCCCGCGGACTCCACGGATTCGATGATCGTGGGCGAAAGGTCCTGGTCCTCCGCGACGTGAGTCACGTCCATCTCCATCTGCTGAGCCAGCGGCTTTGCGAACTCTATCATCCTCGTGCGGCCGGCGCCGCGCGAGCCTGCGATGACGACGATCGGCGCCGCGTGTCTTGTGCCCTCCGCGATCGCCTTTATGCTCTGCTCGACGATGGCGCACTCCTCGTGCCGGCCGACGAGCTTGCCCTCTTTGGGCAGGTACGCGAGCAGAGTTTGCATGCACTCAGGGTCGCGCTGCGTGGGCGAGCTGTATTGCAGCGCCTGAGCGGCTACGAGCGCGGAGGCGTATCTGTCGTCCGGATGGTGCGCCATGAGCTTCATTATGATGCGGTCGAGGTAGGCCGGTATTTCCGGCCGAAGCGCCGAGGGCGGAGGCGGCGTGAAATCGAAGTGCTTATGGAGCGTAGCCATCGAGTCCTTCCTGCCGTCCGGACCTACGACGTTGAACGGGGCGCGGCCGGTCAGGCAGTGGTAGAAGGTCACGCCGAGCGAGTAGAGGTCGCTGCGGTGGTCGGGCGGCGGATAGGAGGCGCTGCGCACGTCCTCCAGCCTCATGGCGATCAGCTCCGGCGCCATGTAGTTGGGGGTGCCTCCGGGTCTGTCGGGCGGCCGGAAGGTCGCGAGCCCGAAGTCGATCAGGGCGAGCACCGGGTTTTCTCCGGTCTCGCGCAAGAGCAGGTTGTGCGGTTTGATGTCCAGGTGCAGCAGCTTGTGCCCGCGCAGATACTCCAGGGCGCGCAGGGCCTGGAGCAGGAGCTCCTCGAGCAGCGGCACGGGCGCGACCATAAGCTTCGTGAGGTCGCCCGCAGTGAGCAGCTCGCTCGTGAAGAAATAGGAGCCCGGCTCCGGATCGAGCCCGAAGTCGAATATCTGTCCGATGTTCGGATGGGAGAGCGATTTCAGTATCGCAAACTCGTTCTTGAACCTGTCCGCCACCGCCTCTCGGGTCTTGGTGGGATTCCATTTGAGGAACTTGAGGGCGATCCGGAGGCCGGCGGGATCGAAGGCCTCCCAGACCACGCCTCCGCCACCCTCGGAGAGCAAGCGCTCGAGGCGGTACTTGCCTTGGACGATGTGCCCGGTTTCAGAAACCCCGGAGAATAGGTCCTGCTGTGACATGGGAAATAGATCCTGCTATGCGTAGACCCTGTAGTCGATCTCGGGGAATATGTTGTCCTTCCATTCGAGCTCGGCCACGAAGTTCATGTCCAGCTGCAGATGTTTGATCTCCTCGTAGAGCTTGTTGAAGCGCCAGATGTGGTCCTTGGTGCGCTTGACCGCGTATTCCACCATGGTGCCGCTGTTCATGATGAACGCCCAGTCCGAACTCTGCGCGAGCAGGAGCTCCCGCGCCATCTGGTTGAGCGCGCGCCTGAGATTGTCGTCTGGATTCGTATAGAGCTTCGCGTACTCGGACATGCGGAACGCGGCCTCGTGCAGGTGGCGATAGACCCAGTCGTTGGTCCCGTTGCACCATACCTCGGCATATCCCTTGTTGCCCCAGCTCGACTCGGAGGGTGTGGCCATCTGGTTCTTGGGGTGCCAGCAGAGGTACTCCCACGGAGTCGCGAGCTTCACGTCCTTCTGGTCGCACGCGGTCTTGCGCATGACGAAGTTGAGCCAATCGATGCCCTCGTACCACCAGTGTCCGAAGAGCTCCGCGTCGTAGGGCGCGACGATGATCGGCGGCTTGCCCATGAGCCCGTGCAGATACTCGCTCTGGCGCTGGCGGTTGAACACGAAGTTGCCGGCGTGTTCCGCCGCCGCCTCCCTGGCTGCGTGCGGGTTGTAGGGCTCCTTGTGGTTCGTGGCCCCGGTGATCCGGTAGTATTTGAAACCGGTCATGATCCTTATGCCGTCGCGATGGATGTAGGGTCGGACGTAGTTGAAGTCCAGGTCGAAGCCGATGTCGCGGTAGAAATCGCGGTAGCGGAAGTCGCCGGGGTATCCTTCCTTCGCGCTCCAGACCTGCTTCGACGACTCGAAGTCGCGGCTGAACGCCGCCGTGCCCGACGGGCAGAAGACCGGGGCGTACACTCCGTACTTGGGCCTCGAATCCGCGTGCAGGATGCCGTGCGAGTCCACGAAGAAGAAGCGGATGCCGTTGTTCCAGAGTATCTCGTCGAGCCCTGGGTAGTATCCGCACTCGGGCAGCCAGATGCCGTGCGGCCTTCGGCCGAGGTGCCTCTCGTGCAGGTCACAGGCCACCGCAATCTGGGCGCGCACGGCGTCGTGCGAGACCCTGAGCATCGGCAGAAAGCCGTGGGTCGCGCCGCAGGTGACGATCTCCACCTTGCCCATGTCCTGAAAGTGCTTGAAGCCGGCGACCAGGTTTCGCCCCCAGCGCTGCTCGAATATGTAACGGCACCGATGGAGCTTGTGGTAGTACATCTCGGCCGCTGGTCTGAACGACCAGTCGTGCGCCGTGCGCCCCATCTCCTTGTCCGCGAGCTCCAGCAGCTTGCCCAGGTGTCTGGAGTAGCGGTCCTGCAGGAGTCCGTCCGTCATCATCGAGATGAGGGGCGGGGTGAGCGACATCGTTATGCGGAAATCCACGCCGTCGAGGAAGAGGCTCTCGAACATATCCAGCAGCGGGATGTAGGTCTCGGTCATGCCCTCGAAGAACCATTGTTCTTCGAGAAATTCCTCGTGCTCCGGATGGCGCACGTAGGGCAGGTGGGCATGCAGCACTATTGAGAGATAACCTTTCGTCACTTACCGATCCTCGCTGTGTTTTGGTCTTCCGATGCGTTCATCACGCCATGGACCACGGAGAGCTTCCGGGCGACTCGCCCGCGCCGGCCTGCAAGCCGATGAAGTTCTCCACTTCGTAGAAGATCGCCTCGATGCTGGAGCCTGTGATGGTGGCGAGCTTCCCGCGCATCAGCAGGTCGTAGAAATAAGGCCCCAGTATCCTCTTTAAGAGATCCAGATCGGCGTCGGTGTAATCCTCGACGTCGGAGATGAGCTTGTCGCCCGCAGGCGTCACCACCATCCACTTGATGGGTCCCGGCTTCGCAAGCCCCTGCGGAGGCAGCCTCATGACGCTGGAGCGCGCGAGCGCGTAAAAATGGCCGGCCGAATTTTTGAGCCCCACCTCGAGGCATATTTTCTGTTCAGGGCCCAGGAGCCTCAGGTACCAGTTGCCCAGCCTGTCGAAGACCTCGACGTCCCAGAAGTTGCTCCCTTCGATCGAGTGGGTCCTCGTCACGTCGTAGAAGCGCAGGGTGAGCTTGCCGTCGTTGCCCAGGCTTTCAGTGGCCCTTTTGATGGAGTCGTTCGTCACTTCCCAGTAGGTGAAGACGAAGGTCGGGTCCACGACCAGAAGCACTGCCCTGTCCTTGCCGTACTCCCAGGGCAATTCGCCCTGCGGGGCGGCGAGCCCGTTGGTCGGCACGCCGATCTCGAACTTCTTGGCCTCGGCGGAGACTCGTTCCGACGCTTCGCGGGAGGCGTGGGCCACCATGGACTCGAGGTCATCTATATGTAGAAGGACTGCCTCAGGGAGCGCCGGCTGGATCTCGGTCGTCGTCCGCCTGACCGCACGTTTCAATGCGCCGGCGGCCTTCTTTTTCATTATCTTCTTCTTCGCGATTTTCTTGGGAGGGGATTTTTTTGCCGCGGATTTCTTCGCAATCTTCTTCGCAGTCTTCTTTGCGGATTTCTTCGCGGCCTTTTTCGCAGGGGCCTTTGGCCTGGCTTTCTTTGCCGGCTTCTTTGCCTTTTTGACAATCTTTTTTCTGGACTTGCTGATCGCCATCTACGCCCCCTGCGTTCAGTGGTAACTCTATATCAGGAAAGTCCAAGAACGCAAACATTCTCAGCATTCCTTGTTTTCCTTGGAGTTTGGGCTTATTCTCGCATTCATGGGACGAAGGGGACGCAAGATGGGACGGAAGAGGGCTCAGGGACGGCCTGGCAGGCATGAACGCGCGCAAAAACGCACGCAGCAGCCCGCAACCCGGGCCGGCACAGGCAAGGGCGTCATTGGGGAGCTCAGGATCCATCGCGACGGCTACGGATTTGTGATCCCGGTCGATGGAGGAGATGATCTGTTCATACCCGCGCGCTTCATTGGCGACGCATTGCATGCGGACCTCGTTGAAGCCAAGGCGATCAAGGGTAGGGGAAAGAGCACGGAGGGTCGCATAAACAAAGTCGTCGAGCGCCGCATGAAGAAGCTTGTCGGCAGGCTCGAGCGCCGTGAAAACACCTATGAGGTGATAGCGGACGATCGCAGGGTCCATCACCGCGTGATCGTTCGTGCGGACAGGCTGGGTCAGGCTAAGAGCGGCGACAACGTCATCGTGATCATCGAAAAATATCCTCGCGGAGAGGATCCGATGGAAGGCGCGGTGGAGCGGGTGCTGGGCAGCCGCGGCGAGATAGAGACCGAGACGCATGCGGTGATCGTGCGCCACCAACTCACGCGCGACTTCGATCGCGCGGCCGAGCGCGAGGCGGAGGAGGTCTCGAAGTTCGATGCAACGGCGGAGCTTGAATATCGCGAGGACTTGAGCAACGTGCCCTTCGTCACCATCGACGGCGAGACCGCAAAGGACTTCGACGATGCGGTCGCCGTAAGAAGGCTTGCAGGAGGCGAATTCACACTCCTGGTCTCCATCGCCGACGTCTCGCATTTCGTGGAGCCGGGATCGGCGCTCGACGGCGCGGCTTACGAGCGGGGCACGTCGGTTTATTTCCCCGGCGACTGCATACCGATGTTGCCCGAGGCCCTCTCGAACTTCGCGTGCAGCCTGAGGCCAAACGAGCCAAGGCTCACCTTCACTGCGGAGATGACGGTGGGCCAGGACGGCCGGATCGTGGGCAGCCGCTTTTTCAAGAGCGTGATAAAGAGCATGGCGCGTCTAACCTATACTCAGGTGAAACAGGTGCTCGCGGACGCCGATCCTGCCGCGACAGCGAAACTGGGGAGGGCCGCGAACGAGCTCCGCACGATGAAGCTCTGTTTCGAGAAGCTGCGCCGGCGCAGGATCGCGCGCGGCTCCATCGACTTCGATCTCCCGGAGCCCGAGATTCAGATCGACATGCAGGGCGGCGTCGAGGACATCGTGCGCTCCGAGCGCCACGTGGGCCACATGATGATCGAGGAGTTCATGATCGCGGCCAACGAGGCCGTGGCCGAGTTTCTCACGGAGCAGGAGGCCGGCTGTCTGTATCGCGCGCACGAGGCGCCGCCCGCGGACAAGCTGAGCGAGTTCGCCGTCATGCTGCACAACCTGGGCTTCGGCGAGAGGGTAGGGCCCGGGGTCGGGCCCGCAAGGCTCGCAAAGGTCGTGGCGTGGGCGCGCGGAAAACCTTTCGAGCGAATGGTCAATCACATGCTGCTCCGCTCCATGGCGCAGGCGGTCTACAGCCCGAAAAATATAGGCCACTACGGCCTCGCCTCGAAGTGCTACTGTCACTTCACCTCCCCGATCCGGCGCTATCCCGATCTCGTCGTGCACAGGCTTTTGGCGCAGACATTGCACAGGAAGACGGCCGGGGGCCCCAAGGCCAAAGGCGGAAGGGGGGGCGGTCTTGATCAGAAAGCGGTGAAGAGGTGGCAGGCCAGCCTCGATGAGATGGCTCTGCACTGCTCAAAGCGGGAGCGCATTGCCATGGAGGCGGAACGCGAGATGGCCAAACTCTATGCGGCGCTCTTCATGCAAGAGAGGGTGGGCCAGCGCTTCGCAGGCATAATCTCGCATATCGCCAAGTTTGGAATTTTCGTGGAGCTCATCGATTATTTTGTCGAGGGGCTGATCCACGTGAGCACACTATGCGACGATACCTACACCTATGACGAGCGCACCTGTGCGTTCGTCGGCAAACGCAAGAAAAAGACCTTCAAGGTGGGCGACAAGTTGGATATCGAGGTCTCCGAGGTCGATATACCCAATAGGGAGATACTTTTTGAGCTTGTCTAAAGTTTTGCTTTATGTATTCTCAAACCAGTTTCGTGGATATAGTGACAACCAGCTGTAATTAAAAAGAAAAGATGGGCAGCTGCAGGCTTGGATTAGCTTGACTCAGCTGGCCCCCTGCAACTATCATTATATGTGTGGCCGAGAGAAAGGGTGACCCTGTGAAGAAGACGACAGAGATAGCTATCATGGGCCAGAAGTTCATGGTCAAGAGCGAGTCGAACGATGACTATGTTCGCAGGATTGCAGGGTTTGTGGATCAGAAGATAAACGAGGTCATGCAGAGCACCAAGTCCGTGGCCTCTTTGAACGTGGCGATTCTGGCGGCAATGAACATCGCGGATGAGTATTTCAAGTTCAAGATAGACCGCGACGACAGGATCGGAAAGGCGGAGAAAAAGATTAAGGACATGATAGAACTGGTTGATTTACAGCTGTAAATTGCTCTTTAAAAAAGGGAATAGAATTTCCCCCTGCTGGGTGCGTGCTTTGGCGTCTATATCATTTTAGAACCGTCGATGCCATTTTTGGGGATTGTGCCTTGCCGCGGTGTGCACGCCGCGCGCTAAATTGCGCGGAAGCCTGAAGCGGCAATACGATCACCCACCTGACTGAGTCGGGTTCAAAATGGTGACGCCACACGGCCATTGCGGGGGGATTTTTTTGGCAAAACTCGCCCTTGAATTGTTTGGTTCGATGAATTATAGGCATTCGAGATTGAGGGGCGATCAGGCATGGCTTGATTGCCGGATGCGGAGCATGGCTGGTGAATAAGACGGGTCGGTCCAATACCTCGAAAGAGGGTTTAGAATCCAGGGCGCTGCGGAAGATCGCCGGCGCCGTTTGTCTATCTTCTAAATCGTCCGCCGCACTCCTGGCGGCCGGACGGCAGCGCTGCCTGAGGCTTTCGTTATAGGCCAAAAGCGCTTGCCCGACCTTCGTTTTCCTTACCCGTCCACGGCTCGGTCCGTCCCCTCCCATGCGTGAGGTGGTGCGATGTCATCCGAGAGCAAGGTTCGTCTTTACAACCGCATACTCGCGACGCGCGACGAGATGTCCGAAGAGGAGGTAAAACGCCTCTCCGAGGAGATCGAGCATCGCGTGATGGGCACTGAGGAGTTTCGCACCGTGCTCCGCATAGGGCTCTACGCCGCCTTCGGCAACGAGGCCCGCACGGAGAGGCTGTTCGTCGAGGGGGACCGCCATCGCAAGGAGATATATTTCCCGGCCAGGGACGAGGAGCGCGGCGGGATCGCGTACTTTCGGGTCACAAACCTCGAGGAGCTCCTGCCCGGCGAGACCGGGTTTCGCGCCCCCACTGCCAAACAGAGCAGGCTGCGCGATATCAACACGCTAGGCGTCCTCATAGTGCCCGGCGTCGCGTTCGATCTTTCGGGGAGGCGCATGGGCTTTGGAAAGGGCTTCTACGATGCGAACCTCAAGGCCTTCTCCGGCAAGAGGATCGCGCTCGCTTACGAGTTCCAGGTCGTGCCGACCTTGCCCGTGGGTCCGTTCGAGCGGCTGATCGATTTCATAGTGACGGAGCGGCGGGTGATCCGCTGCGGCAGGTGAAACGAGCGCGGGGCAGTATTCGCGCCTTAAAATATAGGAGGTGACCGTGTTGCTGGAAATATGGCAGGCGATAGTTTTCCTGGCGGTGTCCATCGGAGCAGGTTTTGCCGTCGGCACAGCCGTTCGAAGGAAGATCGGAAAAAAGAGGGTCGAGGAGGCGGAGCAGAAGTCACAGTCCATGCTCCGCGACGCGGAGCAGCAGGCGAGGTCCATGAAGAAGGAGGCGGAGCTCACTGCGAAGGATATGCAGCTGCGCGCGCGCGAGGCCTTCGAAAAGGAGAGCCAGGAGAAGCAGAGGGAGCTCAACCTGACGGAGAAGAGGCTTCAGCAGAAAGAGGACAATCTCGAAAAGAAGTTCGAACTCGTCGAGAAGAAGGAGGAGGAGGTAGTAAAGGCCGAGCAATCGATCGTGGACCGCAAGAAGCACGTCGAGGGTCTCGAGAAGCGCTACATGGATCTCGTCACCGAGACGAAGCGCAAACTCGAGCAGGTCGCGGGCATCACCACCGATGAGGCAAAGAGGCAACTTAAGGAGGCTCTGGTCGACGAGGCGAAGCAGGACGCGGCGCGCGAGATACAGGAGGTCGAGGAGCGCGCCAAGGAGGAGTCCCAGAAAAAGGCGAAGTTCATCATCTCCACTGCGATGGAAAGGATGGCATCCGACTACACGGCCGAGCGCGCCATCTCGGTCGTCCAGCTACCCAGCGACGACATGAAGGGCCGCATCATCGGCCGCGAGGGGCGCAACATCCGCGCGCTCGAGGCCGCGACCGGCATCGACATCGTGATAGACGACACGCCAGAGGCGGTGATCCTCTCGGGTTTCAACCCCGTGCGCCGCGAGATAGCCCGCATCACGTTGGAGAATCTAATCGCCGACGGCCGCATCCATCCCACGCGCATCGAGGAGATGGTGCAGAAGGTGACGAAGGAGGTCGAGGCCTCTGTCAAGGAAACCGGCGAACAGCTCTGCCTCGAACTCAACGTCCCCAATGTTCACCCCGAGCTGGTGAAGCTCCTGGGCTCGCTCAAATATCGCTTCAGCTTTGCGCAGAACGTGCTGGCCCACACGCGCGAGGTGGCTTATCTCGCCGGCATGATGGCGGCGGAACTCGGTCTCGACGAGGTCAAGGCGCGCCGCGCGGGGCTCCTGCACGACATCGGCAAGGCGGTCTCCCACGAGGTCGAGGGATCACACGCGCTCATCGGCATGGAGTACGCCAAGAAATACCGCGAGGACCCGGAGGTGGTGCACGCGATCGGTTCGCATCACGAGGACATCGAGCAGAACACCCCGCTTGATATGGTGGTCGATTGCGCGGACGCGCTCTCGGGCGCGAGACCGGGCGTCAGGCGCGAGGTGTTGGAGGCGTACGTGAAAAGGCTCGAGGACCTGGAGCGCATCTCCAAGTCGTTCGCCGGGGTCGAGAAGTCCTACGCGATCCAGGCCGGCCGCGAGGTGCGCGTCATGGTCGTGAACGACAAGGTGAACGACGCGGAGGCGGTCGTGCTCTCCAAGGACATCGCCAAGAAGATCGAGGCGGAGATGACATACCCCGGCCAGATCAAGGTGACGGTCATCCGCGAGACGCGCGCCACTGAATACGCGAAGTAATAAGATGAAGATCCTGGTGATCGGCGACATATTCGGACGGCCCGGCAGGGAGGCGATCCGCGAACTGCTCCCGGGGCTCGTCCGCGAACATAGGGCCGATTTCGTGATCGCCAACGCGGAGAACGCTGCCGGGGGGCGCGGGCTGACCCCCAAGATCGCGGACGAACTGTTCGAGAGCCCGATAGACGTGATGACCGCGGGCAACCACATCTGGGAGCACAACGAGATCCACCCTTACTTTGATTCGCATCCGATCCTGCGTCCCCACAACGTGAGCGAGCACTTGCCCGGCAAAGGCAACGGGATATTCACGGCGCGCAACGGCGCGCGCGTGGGCGTGGTGAGCCTGCAGGGCATGATCTTCATGGATGACAAGGGGGAGAAAGCGGTCAATCCATTCCTTTCCGCCGACGCGCTTGTCACATCCATGCGCGGCAAGTGCGATCTGATCGTGATCGACTTCCACGCCGAGGCGACCAGCGAAAAGCGCGCGTTGGCGTGGTACCTGGACGGCAGGGTGTCCGCATTCCTGGGGACCCACACGCACGTGCAGACCGCGGACGAGGAGATATTGCCGGGCGGCACCGCGTATATCTCCGACATCGGCATGACCGGGCCGCACGCGTCGGTGATTGGTCTTGCGAAAGAGGTCGCGATCCACCGCTTCCTCACCGGCGAGAAGAAGGGCTTCAAGGTCGCGGAGGAGGGTGTCCGCCTCGAGGGCGTGCTCCTCGATCTGGACGAGAAGACCGGCAGGGCGCTCTCGATAAAGCGAATACAGAAGAGGTTGCCATGAAAAATATCCCAATCGAAAAACAGCTCGAGATCATCAAGCGCGGCGCAGTGGAGGTCGTGAACGAGGAGGAGCTCGTCGCCAAGCTCAAGAAGGGCAGGCCGCTCCGCGTGAAGGCCGGCTTCGACCCGACTGCGCCGGACCTGCACCTCGGCCACACCGTGGTCATGCAGAAGCTCAAGCAGTTCCAGGACCTGGGGCACACCGTGATATTTCTCATGGGCGACTTCACCGCGCGCATCGGCGACCCCTCAGGCCGCAACGAGACCAGGCCAGAGCTCGGCGAGGATATAATAAAGAAGAACGCGGAGACCTACGTCGCGCAGGCCGGGAAGATACTGGACGTGGAAAAGGCCGAGATTCGCTACAACTCGGAGTGGCTGGGGAAATTTACGGCAGCCGACTTCATACGCCTCAGCGCTAAGGAGACGGTGGCGCGCATGCTGGAGCGAGACGACTTCGAGAGCAGGTTCAAGGGCGGCAGCCCGATCCGCATACACGAGTTCCTCTACCCGTTGCTGCAGGGTTACGATTCCGTGGCGCTTGAGTCCGACGTGGAGCTGGGAGGCACGGACCAGATATTCAACCTGCTCGTGGGCCGCGACCTGCAGCGCGACGTGGGCCAGGAGCCGCAGGTGGTTTTGACCATGCCGCTGCTCATTGGCACCGACGGCGTCGCGAAGATGAGCAAGACGTACGGCAATTACGTCGGCATCAGCGAGCCTCCGAAAGAGATCTTCGGCAAGATGATGTCCATCTCCGATGATTTGATGTGGACATACTACGAGCTGCTCTCGGACCTTTCGCTCGACGAGATCGAGAAGCTCAAGGAAGAGGTCCTCACGGGCAAGCTCCATCCCAAGCTCGCGAAGGAAAACCTCGCTGCGGAGATCGTGGAACGCTTTCACTCCGAGCAGGAGGCCGTGGCCGCGCGTGACGAGTTCGAGCGCGTCTTTGCGAAGAAGGACACGCCCGACGAGATCGATGAGCACCTGCTCGATTCCATGGATGCGGAGATATCGCTTGTCGACGCGATGCTTGGGACCAAGCTCGTCTCCAGCAAGTCGGATGCGCGCCGCATGATCAAGCAGAAGGCGGTGGAGGTGGACGGCGAGAGGGTGGAGGACATCGACGCCACGCTCTCCACTGATGGGGAGAGCCTGCTTAGGGTCGGCAAACGCAGATTCGCCAGGGTGAAATTCAAAAAGGGCTGACCCGATCGCCCGATTTACTTAGGTTGCGGGTTAATTGTGGTCATTTATCTGTTTGAAAAATAGGGCGTAATAAAGCTAGGCAGATTTTGTCCAAGGCAGGGCAAAAAATGCCGAATTCATTGAAAAGAGCTGTTGACACGGTGCCTTACATTCTGTACAAGCGACCCCACGCTTTGGGGACGCATACGGCGGCCCGCTGTAAAAGCCAATGAAATCAATATGTTACTGCTCCCGATCAGAACATTGGGCAACGGTGACTTTGTCTCCGCTCTTTGAAAACTGAATAGCGAACGCAGAACACGCAGGATTGAACGGGCTCATCGGTCCTTTGGGATACGATGCGATTTAATAAGTACGGCGTCAGGACAACCTATCTGGCGCTGGCTAATGATATAACTGGAGAGTTTGATTCTGGCTCAGAACGAACGCTGGCGGCGTGCCTAACACATGCAAGTCGAACGGGAATGGTCCCTTCGGGGGCCTAGTATAGTGGCGCACGGGTGAGTAATACGTAGGTGACCTGCCCTTTGCTGGGGAATAACCCCGGGAAACCGAGGCTAATTCCGCATAAGCTCCTCAGGTTGCGACTTGGGGAGGAAAGGTGGCCTCTTCACGAAAGCTATCGGCAAAGGTTGGGCCTGCGTCCCATCAGCTAGTTGGTGAGGTAATGGCTCACCAAGGCTGCAACGGGTAGCTGGTCTGAGAGGATGATCAGCCACACTGGAACTGAGACACGGTCCAGACTCCTACGGGAGGCAGCAGTGGGGAATATTGCGCAATGGGCGAAAGCCTGACGCAGCAACGCCGCGTGAGTGATGAAGGCCTTCGGGTCGTAAAGCTCTGTCAGGAGGAACGAATAACCGCTGGGAACAATACCTCTGCGGTTTGACGGTACCTCCAAAGGAAGCACCGGCTAACTCCGTGCCAGCAGCCGCGGTAATACGGAGGGTGCAAGCGTTGTTCGGAATTACTGGGCGTAAAGCGCGTGTAGGCGGACTCGGAAGTCGGGTGTGAAAGCCCTGGGCTTAACCCAGGAAGTGCGCTCGAAACCACGAGTCTTGAGTTCCGGAGGGGATCGGGGAATTCCTGGTGTAGAGGTGAAATTCGTAGATATCAGGAAGAACACCGGTGGCGAAGGCGCCGATCTGGACGGACACTGACGCTAAGACGCGAAAGCGTGGGTAGCAAACAGGATTAGATACCCTGGTAGTCCACGCCGTAAACGATGCACACTAGGTGTCGGGGGTATTGACCCCCCCGGTGCCGCCGCTAACGCATTAAGTGTGCCGCCTGGGAAGTACGGCCGCAAGGTTGAAACTCAAAGGAATTGACGGGGGCCCGCACAAGCGGTGGAGTATGTGGTTCAATTCGACGCAACGCGAAAAACCTTACCTGGGCTTGACATCTGGGGAATCTCCTAGAGATAGGAGAGTGCCCTTCGGGGAACCCCAAGACAGGTGCTGCATGGCTGTCGTCAGCTCGTGTCGTGAGATGTTGGGTTAAGTCCCGCAACGAGCGCAACCCCTGCTCTTAGTTGCTAACGGTTCGGCCGAGCACTCTAAGGGGACCGCCGGTGTTAAACCGGAGGAAGGTGGGGATGACGTCAAGTCCTCATGGCCTTTATGCCCAGGGCTACACACGTACTACAATGGCCGGTACAGAGGGTTGCCAAACCGCAAGGTGGAGCTAATCCCAAAAAGCCGGTCCAAGTTCGGATTGGTCTCTGCAACTCGGGACCATGAAGCTGGAATCGCTAGTAATCGCTGATCAGCATGCAGCGGTGAATACGTTCCCGGGCCTTGTACACACCGCCCGTCACACCACGAAAGTCGTTTATACCAGAAGTGCGTCACCCAACCGCAAGGAGGGAGCGCCCTAAGGTATGAGCGATGATTGGGGTGAAGTCGTAACAAGGTAGCCGTAGGGGAACCTGCGGCTGGATCACCTCCTTTCTAAGGATAGTCCGCGGCCTTCGGGCTGCGGCATCCCGGTCAATGTTCAACCTGCGGGTTCGGTTCGCTGTTCAGTTTTGAGAGAGTGGGACTTGAGTCTTTGACAACTTTTTTTTGGTGGGTCCCGGCAGTTTTGGGCTCGTAGCTCAGGTGGCTAGAGCGCACGCCTGATAAGCGTGAGGTCGGTAGTTCAACTCTACCCGGGCCCACCAAGAAAAAGTTGAAAGAAACCGGTTCGCAGGTTCTTTTTTATTGAGGGGGCTGTAGCTCAGTTGGGAGAGCGCTAGCTTTGCAAGCTAGAAGTCGAGGGTTCGAATCCCTTCAGCTCCACCCGTCGCTGCACGCTGCCTGCCAACATGAAGTGGCAGGCAACTTGATGCTGCGGGATCGCGGCAGGTTCTTTGAAAACTAAATAAAAACGAAATTGATCGTGATTCAATTTCGAATGAGGTCTCTTGAGCGATGCAATTATAGCGGAGAAATCCGCGTAAGGGCTTGGTCAAGCTACAAAGGGCATGTGGTGGATGCCTTGGCGTCTGGAGGCGATGAAGGACGCGCCTAGCTGCGATAAGCCTCGGGGAGCTGCTAAGGAAGCTTTGATCCGAGGATTTCCGAATGGGGCAACCCGCCTGCTTTAATCGGCAGGCATCGTGCGGTGAATAAATAACCGCACGGAGCGAACGCAGGGAACTGAAACATCTAAGTACCTGCAGGAACAGAAATCAAACTAGAGATTCCCCCAGTAGCGGCGAGCGAACAGGGAACAGCCTAAACCGCGAGGACTTCGGTCTTTGCGGGGTTGCGGGACCGTAACATGGGATTGTCCGACGATAGGCGAACGGTCTGGAAAGGCCGGCCATAGAGCGTGATAGCCGTGTAGTCGAAATCGAAGGGCACCCTAGCGGTATCCCAAGTACCACGGGGCACGAGAAACCCTGTGGGAATCCGGGTGGACCATCATCCAAGGCTAAATACTACCAGACGACCGATAGCGAACTAGTACCGTGAGGGAAAGGTGAAAAGCACCCCTGGTGGGGAGTGAAATAGTACCTGAAACCGCATGCCTACAAGCAGTCGGAGGGCTATGCCATGCTTCGGCATGGAACGCCTGACGACGTGCCTTTTGCATTATGAGTCCGCGAGTTACTCTCGTCAGCAAGGTTAAGCCGATAAGGTGGAGCCGCAGCGAAAGCGAGTCCTAAACGGGCGTTTAGTTGCCGGGAGTAGACCCGAAACCAGTGTGATCTAGCCATGGTCAGGATGAAGCGCGGGTAATACCGCGTGGAGGTCCGAACCGGTGGACGTTGAAAAGTCTTCGGATGAACTGTGGCTAGGAGCGAAAGACTAATCAAACCTGGAGATAGCTGGTTCTCCCCGAAATATATTGAGGTATAGCCTCGGACGAATACCGCCGGAGGTAGAGCACTGAATGGGCTAGGGGTCCTACAAGACTACCAAACCCAATCAAACTCCGAATGCCGGCGAGTACTATCCGGGAGGCAGACTGTGGGTGCTAAGGTCCATGGTCGAGAGGGAAAGAGCCCAGATCGCCAGCTAAGGCCCCCAAATGATAGCTAAGTGTGAAAGGATGTGGAAGCGCACAGACAACCAGGAGGTTGGCTTAGAAGCAGCCATCCTTTAAAGAAAGCGTAACAGCTCACTGGTCAAGTGAATCTGCGCCGAAAATTCAGCGGGGCTTAAGCTATCTGCCGAAGCTGCGAATTTGGAGGTTCTTCGGAACCTTTAAGTGGTAGGGGAGCATTCCGTACGCCTGCGAAGGTCGACCGCGAGGACGGCTGGAGGCATCGGAAGAGCTTATGCGGACATAAGTAGCGATAAAGCGTGCGAGAAACACGCTCGCCGTAAGCCTAAGGTTTCCTGGGGAAGGTTAATCCGCCCAGGGTTAGTCGGGTCCTAAGCCGAGGCCCAAGGGAATAGGCGATGGACAGCAGGTTAATATTCCTGCACCACCTTTGGCATGTCATGCGTAGGAGGGACGGAGAGGGATAGGTGATCCACCTATTGGATGGTGGTTCAAGCGTATAGGAAGGCGGCCAGGCAAATCCGGTCGTCAATTCTAAGGCGTTACGACGAGGGCCGTAAGGCCCGCAAAGTCACTGATTCCAGCTTCCAAGAAAAGCTTCGACGCTATGTCAAGGGTGCCCGTACCGTAAACGGACACACGTAGGCGGGGCGAAGAGCCCAAGGCGCTTGAGAGAACCCTTGTTAAGGAACTCTGCAAGTTGATGCCGTAACTTCGGGAGAAGGCATGCCCCTGTTCGTGAAGCCGCTTGCCGGCGGAGCGCGCAGGGGTCGCAGAAAGCAGGTGGCGACGACTGTTTATCAAAAACACAGGACTCTGCAAAGTCGGAAGACGACGTATAGGGTCTGACGCCTGCCCGGTGCCGGAAGGTTAAGGAGAGAGGTTAGCGTCTTCGGATGCGAAGCTTTGAACCGAAGCCCCGGTAAACGGCGGCCGTAACTATAACGGTCCTAAGGTAGCGAAATTCCTTGTCGGGTAAGTTCCGACCCGCACGAATGGCGTAACGATTGCCACACTGTCTCAACAAGGGGCTCAGCGAAATTGAACTGACAGCGCAGATGCTGTCTACCCGCGGCAGGACGGAAAGACCCTGTGCACCTTTACTACAACTTGGCAGTGAACTTCGGGCTGATTTGTGTAGGATAGGTGGGAGGCTTTGAAACCGGGGCGCCAGCCTTGGTGGAGCCAACCTTGAAATACCACCCTGATTATTCTGGAGTTCTAACTTCCTCCCGTTATCCGGGAGAAGGACACTGTCTGGTGGGTAGTTTGACTGGGGCGGTTGCCTCCTAAAATGTACCGGAGGCGCGCGATGGTTCCCTCAGGCTGATTGGAAACCAGCCGTCGAGCGTAAGGGCAGAAGGGAGCTTGACTGCGAGACAAACAAGTCGAGCAGGTACGAAAGTAGGTCCTAGTGATCCGGCGGTCCCGCATGGAAGGGCCGTCGCTCATCGGACAAAAGGTACGCCGGGGATAACAGGCTGATCGCATCCAAGAGTTCACATCGACGATGCGGTTTGGCACCTCGATGTCGGCTCATCGCATCCTGGGGCTGGAGTAGGTCCCAAGGGTTTGGCTGTTCGCCAATTAAAGCGGTACGTGAGCTGGGTTCAGAACGTCGTGAGACAGTTCGGTCCCTATCCGCCGTGGGCGCAGGAGATTTGAGGAGAGCTGTCCTTAGTACGAGAGGACCGGGATGGACGCACCTCTAGTGCGCCGGTTGTCACGCCAGTGGCACAGCCGGATAGCTATGTGCGGAACGGATAACCGCTGAAAGCATCTAAGCGGGAAGCCAACTCCGAGATAAGATCTCCCTGAAGGCCACTCGAAGACTACGAGTTTGATAGGCCGGGTGTGGAAGCGCTGCAAGGCGTGAAGCTAACCGGTACTAATCGGCCGTTCGGCTTGGCCATAAAATTTTCTGGTCGTCACTTCGGTGACGACCAGGGGATACAGCTTAAAGAGGCCTCATTCGATATCGAATTACGATCATAGTAGTTTTGAAAACTGAATAACATGCCCCTGCGTCTGTATTGCAGGTGCATCAAGCCTTCCGGTGGCTTTAGCGAGGGGGTCACACCCGATCCCATACCGAACTCGGTAGTTAAGCCCCTCAGCGCCTATGGTACTGCCGCTGTGTGTTGGTGGGAGAGTGGGTCGCTGCCGGATTAAATTTGAAAGCCCCGCGGGTTTGCCCGTGGGGCTTTCTCTATTTATGCGAAGCTGCGGGGCTTTCAAATTTATGCCGTCAGAAACCATTTCTTTCACCGACACAGGGCAGCAGTCATGGGTGCGCTGGGGGCTTAACTACAAATTTTGCGCAGCAAAATTTCGGGAGGGGTGAAGGGCGCGGATTCACTCCGCGCCTGAGGGGAGGGCGGCGGCCCTCCCCTCTGTAACAGCCAAGCCCCTCAGCGCCTATGGTACTGCCGCTGTGTGTTGGTGCCTGCCTGCCGGCAGGCAGGGGAGAGTGGGTCGCTGCCGGATTAAATTTGAAAGCCCCTGCGGAGCCGACGGGTCCAGCGCTCAGAGTTTGATTTTGATGCGATCAAGAGATAAATGATATTCAATGAGGGTCTGGGATATTTCACCGAAGAAGTTGTGCGCCAGTCATCTGCTTGGTGAGCATGTGGAAATTCATGCGATATGGAGCGTGATTACAAAAAATAAAAAGGGATATTCAAGGCATCCTGAAACGAACAGGTGGCGCGGAAAATTAAAGGCGTTGTATCTGAGGCATGAGACAGTGGCGGAGGAGATGCAAAGACGAGGTTATAATCACAAGAGCAAACTCAATCAGAAGCTTGCAACGGGCGAGGGCGAACAAAGATATTTTTTAAATTCCCCTCAGGAGCAGAAAGAAATATTAAGAAAAAAGAAGTGCGCATGCAGAGTTTGATTTTAAGCCGACTCGTCATAGGTACATTTCCTTCATCCTGCCCAGGATTCGCTGCAGCGCGGAGAGGTCTTCGGGGCTTGCCAGCGCGAGGAGGACGTCGCCTCCCTCGATCTCCGTTGCTCCCGAGGGGATGACGTAAGCGCCTCCCCTTGCTATCATCACGATGAGGCATTTATCCGGGACTCCGAGATCGCCGATCTTTTTGCCCACGCTCGCGGAGTCGTAGGGGACGATCACGTCCGTCAGGTCTGCGTCGATCGTCCCGGTCTTTTCGAACGCGATGGGGTAGTCGGGCCTTTTTGGCAGCGGTTCGTCCAGCTTGAGCAGCCTCGAGACAAAGGGGATCGAGGTTCCCTGGATGAAGACCGATGCGATGACGACGAAAAACACCACGTTGAAGATGGTCTCTGCCTGCGGGATCCCGGCCATGAACGGGAAGGTCGCCAGGATGATCGGGACCGCGCCGCGGAGCCCCACCCATGCGACCATCGACTTCTTCCTGAGCTCCATGCGGAACGGCAGGAGGCAGAGCAGGACGCTGACGGGTCGGGCGACGAGCATCAGAAGCACCGTGAACATCGCTCCGGCCCCGGCCAGGGGCAGGAGGCGGGAGGGGAAGACGAGCAGGCCCAGGGTCACGAACATCGTGATCTGCATGAGCCATGCGATCCCGTCGTGAAAGCGCATGATCATCTTTTTGTTCGGGAATTGCGCCTGCCCCAGCATCAGCCCGGCGATATAGACCGCGAGGAACCCGTTGCCCTTAAAAGTCACGGCCATACCGTATGTCAGCATGACGAGCGAGATCATGACGACAGGATAGAGCCCCTCGTGCTCAAGCTTCAGGCGGTTGATGAAAAAGATGATGAACCGCGCCATGAGATAGCCGGTCATGGCCCCGACGCTCATGTCCAGCAGGAACCTCGGGATCAGCTCTCCGATGCCCATATCCTTGACCGTCAGGAGGCTGATGAAGCCGACGGTCAGGAACACGGCCATCGGGTCGTTGCTGCCGGATTCGAATTCGAGCAGGGGCTTCAGGGGCGCCTTCATGCTGATGCGCTTGGAGCGCAGGACGCTGAAGACCGCGGCGGCGTCGGTCGAGGAGACGATCGAGCCCAGGAGCATCCCCTCGAGGAGCGAGAATTCGAGGATATAGACGGCGAAGCACCCGGCGATGACCGCGGTCAGCAGGACGCCTGCGGTCGACAGGATGATCCCGGGCCATGCGACCGACCGGGTCTCCTTCCAGTCTGTGTCGAAGCCGCCGGAGAAGATGATGAAGATGAGGGCGACGATGCCGATGGACTTCGCCATCTGCGCGTCGTTGAAATCGATGCCGCCG
>Ga0265297_10004374_pt1 | contig 23243 bp, 16 predicted proteins | sample Munlanlwell13791_FD_192502 | JGI IMG/M metagenome (GOLD analysis project Ga0265297, IMG submission 192502) | Leachate microbial communities from a municipal landfill in Southern Ontario, Canada - Leachate well 137-91 | ecosystem: Engineered > Solid waste > Landfill > Unclassified | place... | reverse complement strand
TCTGCCCTTCCTTGACGAGTATATTTTCGATCCGGCCGTTGATCGGCGGCTTGATCTCCAGCCGGTTCTGCGGCTTGACCGTCCCCACGGTGGATACCACAAGGGAGATATCGCCGCGGGCAGGCTTCGTCGGAACGAGTTTTTGTTCCGAATCGTCGCTGCGGATTACCCTGAGCACGACAAACAGCGCCACGATCAGCACGAACGCCAGGGCGACGGCCGGCTTCCTCTTCCTGTTGATGGTCATGAGAATCTTGTTATTCATTTTCCAGGGCCTCCCCCTTGGCTCTTATCCACGCGGCCTCGGCTGCGCACATGGCGGCCTGGGCGTCCACATAGGTTTTCTGCGACCTCACGTAGTTGTCCTCGATTATCACCCAGTTGTCGAAGATGAGAAGGCCGTTGGCATACTGGGCCCTCGCGATCTTCGCGCGGGTCTCGTTGGCCTTTAGATATTTTTCCTGCACCGAGCGGAGCTCCACCGCGTCGTCCAACGCCTGCCATGCGCTGTCGAGCCCGGAGAGGACGCCGTCATATTCGCTCTTCTCGGTCGACGAGAGCTCCATGAGTCTCGCCTTGGCCCTCCTGGTGTTGGCGATCTGCTGGCCCCCTTCGAATATCGGAAGGGAGGCGTTGACGTTGACCGTCCAACCGTTGTCGCTCTGGAATCCTCCGAATCCGACCTTTCCCGCTTCGGCGGTGAGGCCGAACGTTGGAAAGAACTCGGCCTTTGCAGCCCCGATCTCGTACTTGGCCGACTCCTTCTCAGCCGAGACCGTCTTCACGGCTGGATGGCTGTCCGCGATCGTCCTGAGGTCGGGTTTTTTATCCAGAGGGTTCATGAGATCGAATTTGCCCTTGGCCACGATCGGGACGTCGCTCGGCCATCCCAGCTCCTTCCTGAGCGCATACTGCGCAGAGGAGATGTCCCGCCTGGCATTGCGGAGGTCGTATCGAGCTTGAGCATAGTCCGCTTCGGCAAGCTCAAGCGCGCCGATGTGTTCGCGGCCTGATTCGTATTTCAGCTTTATCATTTCCATGTTCTGCTTGCGCCTCTCAATGATCCCTTCGGTTATGGGGACCAGAGTCTGCGCCCTGAGAAGATTCACGAAAGCGGTCCTCAGGTTGTAGCGGACCTCGGAGGAGGCCGCAGTGTAGGAGTGCTGGGATGCGGAGATGTTCTGCTCCGCGGATTTGTATTCGTTGTAGGTCTTGAATCCGTCGAAGAGGAGCTGATCGCCCGTAGCGGAATACGTGTTGTTGTCGCGCTGCGGCCCACCGGACAGATCGCCGGCCTTGCCTGCGCTGGCCTGGCCGCTTATCTGCGGGAGCATGGGGGCGATCGCCATCCGCTTTTCCGCCTTTTTTTGCTCGATCTGCTGCGAGGACGCCGCCAGCTGGGGGTTGTTCTTCGCCGCCTCCCTCAGGCAGTCGGACCAGCTGAGCACCACGGCATCAGAGGCATACAGAGGGGGACAGATCAGAATCGAGATCGCCGTAAGGATTATTGTTGAAACCTTTTTCATTTTGCCGTGCGCTTTTCTATTGCGGCCCTGTAGGCCATGAAGAAGATTGCGAGGATGATCAGCCCGGCGCCGACAAGTTCATGAACACCGGGATATTTTTCCCCGAAAATTATAGCGAGCAGATAGGTGGCTATGACCCCGGCGATTATGCTGGCCGCGCGGTTGGCCGGCACGGTGAAGGTGTTCTCGCGTTTGTCGAGATAGATCAGGCTTCCGAAGAGGCCGGTGCCGTACGAGAATACCCCGAGCATGAATATGAAAAGGAAGTAGCCCTGCCACGGTATCTCGACGAAGCCCCGCCATATCTCGGATAAGAAGCCTGTGCCTCCTATGTGGGAGCCGTAGAGCCCGGCAGCGAGCAGCGCCAGGAGGAGGAGCGGGTTCGCCACGAGCTGTTCCTCCGCGAAGTAGCGCTTTCGCTCCTCCGCGTCCGTGCCCTTGGCGTAATTGCTCATGATGAAGAGGCGGAAGAAGTAGCCCGCGAGATAGAGCGCGATATCGATCGCTGCGACGAGTGTCATGGCGGTGCCGGCCTTGCCTGCGAAGGCGACGATCAGCGCCGCCAGCGAGAGACCGGCGGCCACCCACGACGGCCAGTAGATGTGGCGTCGCCTCTTGCGGGCTACCATGTCCACGATCGGGGCCATGATGAGCACGCCTCCCCGCATGAGGAGCATGGCGAAGACGATGCTTATGCCGCTGAACGTGTAGGCGAGAGTGGTGGTGATTATCTGACCCGCGGTGCATATGCCCGAGAGGAACGTGAACCACTGCGGCCTGGGGATGTTGAGCCCGAATATCCTGGAGTGAGTGCAGTGTTTCCACCAGCGCATCGCGGTGATGAAGGCGTACATCGCGACTAAGCTTCCGAGGACCGCGATCGGCTGGATCTCGAAGCCGGTGAGCCCCTTGCCTCCCAAGTTGCAGCACAGCCCCTTGGTGATCATCTTGGTCATCATGGAGTAGGGGATGTAGGAGGCGAAGTATCCGAAGCATAGCGCCGCGATGCCGAACCCGGCCAGTCTCTGTACGATGGATTTCTGCTCGGGTATTTGTGCGATGGATTTTTGTTCGGGCATTTATCCTCCGCGAAAGAATTTTTATTCCAACCCAGGCACGATATAGGTCTTGTAGAACGAGATCCCGCCAGGCACCACTTCCTGCACGCTCTTCCCTAGCTCATCCAGCGCCTTGCGGACTCCGTCGTAATCCGAGTCCTCCGAAGCGGTGAAGCCGGTCATGTTGTACAGTTCGAAGAGGGTCTTCCTGCCCTCGGGCGTGCGCGCGAAGTCCTTGAGCGCCGCGGTGAGCTTTTGCCTGATCTCCGGCGGAAGCCCGTTGCGCGTGGCGATCGGGCCGTTGGGTATCTCGTCCGTGAGCGCGACTATCTTTATTTTGGAGATCACGTCCGGGTGCTCCTTCGCGATCTCGGTCCTCGAGTCGCGCATGAGGCCGGCGGAAGAGGGCTGCGTGTGATATGTCGCGGCCGCGTCCACCTTGCCGTCGTAGAGCATCTGGACCGCGTTCTTGTGGCCCTTCGCAAAGACGATCTTGCCCGGGGCGACGCCGTTGTCCTTGAGGAGCTTCATGGGGTAGATGTAGCCCCCTGCGGAGTATGCGTCGGCAAAGGCTATGCTCTTCCCGTTCAGGTCGGAGACGGACTCGATGCCGCCATCGACGCGGGCGAGGATCTCGCCCCTGTAGGTGCTGTAGACGTCGCCGTAGAGGTACTTGAGCTCCGCCTCCGCTTTGGTCCAGTCGTGCGCGAGTACGTAGCCCAGGGTGTTCATGAAGGCCATGTCCGCTTTTTTCTGGCCCAGCGCCTTGATGATGGTGATGAAATCGTCGGAATCCTCAGCGCGGACGACAAGGCCGGTATGCTCGGTGAGGTACTTCTCGATGACCGGGGCGGCGGCCTTGAACGCCTCCTCGCCCTTGAGGGGCATGAAATAGAACCTGACCGGATTTTTCTCGGTTCCCAGCTCCCCTTTTCTCATCGTGCACGAGAATGCGGTTGCCAGGGCCAGCGCTATCACCACCGCTGTCAAAGATTTCATGCGCATATGAGCTCCCCCTTTCGTAACTTGGAGGGGAAATTAGCACGGACTATGTCCTTTGCAACGACTTTCGGCATCTGATAAGGGTTGCGGAGGAGGGGCTATGAAGGGCAGTGCAGCCGTATTCGCCGTCATCGCAATCGTCATGGTCTCGGTGCAAGCCTGGGCTGCGGGGTCGGCCCCTGCGAGGCTTTCTCTGGGCGAGAAGTACAGCTTTGTATTCATAAGCGACAGCCGTTCCGGCGACCGAGTCTATTCGAAGATCGTGAATGCTTTGGTCAAGAGGAACCCCGACTTCGTGGTGTTCGGCGGGGACATACTCCCCAAGATGCGAAACGAGGATCATTGGAACAACTTCCTCAAGTTGTCGGCGCCCATAGAGGTCCCATTTTATCTTGTTCCGGGAAATCACGACATAGAGGATGAGAGGAGCGAGGAGTTCTGGCGCAAGCATGTGGATCTGCCCGGCCTGGAGACTCACTACAGCTTCACCGTGGGAGACGATCTCTTCGTGGTGCTCGACAGCGTCGAGCCGAAGAGCGACAGGATGATAACAGGGGAGCAGCTCGGCTGGCTCAGAAGGACGCTCGACCCGGGGAAATACGAGCACCAGTTCGTGTTCGTCCACCACCCGCTCTTCATGTGGAAGGGCGCGTTCCACGAGAAGGAGTCGCTCGACCGCCATCCTGCGGAGAGGGACGAACTCCACCGCCTCTTCGTGGAGAAGAAGGTCGAGATCGTGTTTCACGGCCACGAGCACGGCTACAGACGGATGGACAAGGACGGGGTGCGCTATGTCATCGGCGCCGGCGCAGGCTCGCCTCTGTATCACGGTTTCCACCACTTCATACTGGTGAACATCGACGACACGCTCATACGCGCGAAGGTGGTGGACAAAGAGGGCGTGCTGCGCGACGAGTTCACGATGGGCTCGCTTCCAAACAAGGATGAGCGCTGAGGAGAGGTCCGATGAACGCAAAAAGACTTTTGATCGTGGCGGCGCTTGCGACGGTGATTTCCTTCGTCTCTTCGATCGCCTCGGCATGGGAATGCACTCCGGGAGCCTATTCGGGGAAGACCTGGTCCGTGACAAAGGAGCTCTCGGGTTTCCCGGCAACTCTCGCAGTGACGAAATCGGGTGAGATGTGCGTGCTCAAGCTCTCTTCGCCGGGGGCCGGCCTGAGCGAGGAGTGGGAGCTCACCGGGAACAGGATCGTGCAGAAAGAATATTATAAAGACGGGAAGAAGGCCAAGGAGTACGGCGCAACGCTCGAGGTGCGAAAGGGCGTGGAGGGCTACTACATAGACTGCAAGGACGGCAAATGCGACGCGGACGCGGACAGCCGCTACTTCTGGAGGTTCGCGACGCAGGGGAACAAGATCGTCTATTCGGTGTGGGGCGTGGCGCCCGACAAGCAGTCAGATCCTGCGGCAAAGGCGAAGAAGCGGCACGAGTACACGTTTACTTTGAATCAAGCGCCAAATTCCAAATCCCAATGACCAAAGATTATTTTTTTATCCTTGAGGCGCGCCTTTCGGTGTTTTCTTTTCTGTCCCGGATGAAAGAAGAGAGCTCTCCTGTGGGATTGGCCTCTATCGCCAGACTGATAAAGTGCATCGCATGCTTCATGGCGGCGATGCATTCCTTGTCCTTTTGACTCTGGGCCTCCTTCAACGTCTTGAGTGCATCGCGGAGGAAACCGTTGCGCCTTGCGAACGACGATTCCATTTTACTGTAGAGTGCTTCGACGTCGGCTCCATCGCGCGGCGTATGACCGACAAAAAGGATATGCTCGGGCGGTATTTGCAGTACGTTTGCCAGGCGCACGGCGACGGCCCTGCCGATCTTTCTCTTGCCGCTTATGATGTCGCTCAGGTGTGGGGCATGCATTCCGGCTTTACGCGCAAGCTCGGCCTGGGTAATCCCCAGCATTTCACAGGCGATCCGTACGATGTCCCCTGCTGCAAGGCGCACCAGTTGCTTTGCAGGTATATAATCTGATTTTGACCGCGCCATCGCGCCCTCCGCTCAATAATTATGTGGCCCTATCTTCTCCACGTGGATCGTCGCATTCTCGACATCGATACGGTACATCACCCGATACTGATCATTCAGAGACGACGATCTGCAGCTTCGCCACCAGCCCTTGAGGGGATGATCGCGGAACCCGGGAAGTTTTCGGACCGCCTCGGGCCCTTGACACTGCATCAGTTCCTTCCAGAACTCATATTTTTCCTGCACCTGTCTGGGCGCCCTCTCGACGACCCTTGTTGCCCTCGTCTTGTGCTCCACAATGAACCACTGTGCCGCTTCATCGAACATATTGTATATTACCTTATTTGGTAAAGCAAACGGTTTGTTACCACTATTGGTAATTCCTCAAGATGATCCGGGATATAGGTATAGCAATGATCGTGCCGAGATCGGCGCACGCCCTCATCGTTTGTTATCAACTAGTTAGAAGATTGAGGATTGAGTGGGCTGCAGCGATTCGCAGCACTGGTGCAGCGATTCTGGGCAGTGGGCTGCGCCTGAAGGCGTATGATGTGGCGGGAGCTCCGTTCGCACGATGGGGTTATGCAGACGGAGAGGGTCGGGATATCCTTCCTTCGCTCCCCGGCACTTCGCTCCGCTACTCGTCGCGAAATCTTTTTTGCTTCTTTTCGGTTTAAGTGTCTTCCGCTTGTCAGCCCTTAAACCTTAGAAGCAATGGAAGATTTCGCTTCCTCATACGCTCCGCTCCGTAGACGCCTCCAAAGTCGCTCAGGCAAGGACATCCCGCCCCTCTCCGTCACGCGGCACTCAACGCCAATGTGGATAATAGCATGGGGTAATTGCTGGTTAATTAAGTCTCGTGTCCCCGGAATTCCGCGATATCATTTTTCCTAAACTTGCTCCGTCTGATGGTTTTGAAATATGTTACAGATTGAATTCCTCAACGTTTGCCCAAACAAAAAAAATGTAAATATTGCCGAGAAATGTTCCTTTTCTGTAAAAATAATACGTTCGCCGAGTCGGAATTCTTTTTGGTCATCAATGAATCTCACTCCAATGGTCCATCCATCATAAAGTGTGATAGGACCATCTATTATTATTTCTTGATCTTGAGTGGGATTTGTTGCAACGAATTGCATTTGTCTAAATTTAGCAACTAAAGTGCTGCCTGCCCGAACATCTTGAGCGCCTACAATTCCTAGGCGATGCACGAGGCAGTTCCTCACCCTATTAAAACTCAAGATATGTTCTTCCATTGCAGAATTAACCCCGTACCCATCTCTTAAACGCTCTAACTTTTTGGGCAAGCCGAAAGTATGAAAATCTGGTCTTAATTTGTTAAGTATCCGCATAAATAATCTTGTACTCAAACTATCGACTTGACGAGATTTCAATATTTCACACACTGTGAACGCTTCATCGAGAAGATGATGTATATAATTAATCGCATCTTCAAAACTTGTTATCATACACCATTGGGCAAATTTCGCTTTGACTTCTGCAAAGCCTAATCTCTGGTTTTGTGCAGGCATAAAACATTGAAAAAAGGAAGAAGCATTATATTCTGCTTCTTGAGCGGATGAACTGGCGACATTACTAAAATGTACAAGATCAAATAAATGCTGTAAATTAACCTGCAGATTCCCTACTAAAGAATCGACATTAATACGAACTGTATTTACCACTTGTGAATTCATCAACATCCCCTTTTTCAAGATGAACAATGCCCGAGGTGTCAAATGGCAAACGGTGATCCGGGGAGTTAGTCTTTAGTCGCATTATTTATTTCTTTAATACCGGCATCAGGGTATTTTTTTTGAATCGTTTCTAGAGAGGTTTTCCTTATCTCCTTAAGTATGTCACTTGACGGAAGTGTGAGCCTATCGCCATTGTTCGCCATAAGCCAAGTAAGAATATTTTGAGTAGTCTTCAACTGCACTTCTAGGTTTACTACTGCTAATGTGATATCAATTCCCGCTATTTTAATACTCATTCAACCTCCCCATTTAAAGCTAGATTGCAGAATTATCCCTGCAATGAGGCTAGCAATAATACCCAAAATTAAGGTGCCAATAAAATTCCTAGGTCTATGCCACCATTTTTCATATACGGGATTGTAGGTTTTCTGGTTGCACTCAGGACATGTCAGAGTGGTACCCCAACCTGCTGCGCCCAAAATCAAAGGTTTATTACAATTAGGACAGTCGATTTCCTTTCGTTTAACATTCCTCACCACCACTTGAGTAGCTGAATAATCAGGAATTTGTGGCATATAGCTTAGCCTTCAATTTTGGTAAATCGATACAAAACAGATTGTAGTTCCACACCGACCTTTTCTCACCTGTAACCCGAGAAAATCTGGGACACGACACTTAACTCTAACCCTACCCCTTTTCCCCTCGCGCGACAATAGTAGAAAGAGAAGGCCGGAGAGAGGTACGGCGTGCCGATTTGACGGAGAAGATCGGGATGTCCTTGCCTGAGCGACTTTGGAGGCGTCTACGGAGCGGAGCGTATGAGGAAGCGAAATCTTCCATTGCTTCTAAGGCTTAAGGGCTGACAAGCGGAAGACACTTAAGCCGAAAAGAAGCAAAGAAGATTTCGCGACGAGTAGCGTAGCGAAGTGCCGGGGAGCGAAGGAAGGATGTCCCGATCCTCTCCGTCTGATGAGTATTAAGCCCAGGAGGACATTTCAATACGTGCACCGGATTTCGCCGGTGCCGAGGCGATAGGGGAGGCCGCCGCCGTAGGGCTGGTACACGAGCTCCTCGCCGACGATCCGCTTGGTGATCATGTATTTTGCCGCCAGCTCCGCCACGCCGGCCTTGTGCTCCTCCGGCACGTCCGCATCCCTGATCGCTATCCTCGCCTCCAGCGAATGGTCCTTCTTCAGTGCCTCGTCCGTCACGATAGACGCTGATTTCAGGATAGGCCCCAGGGTTATCTCCGATCCCTCCTCATCCTTCTTTTCGCGGTCTATCACGACCCTGTGGGGGTTCGGTTTCCGTGCTATCTCGTCTGCCAGCCAGAGCGCGGCGCGGTATTCGGAGGCCGAGAGACAGGCCGGCCTCTCGCTGGCGAGGAACATGGCCAGCACCCGCAGATCGATCGCGTCGAGATCCGATTCCTTTCTGAAAGCGGTCTCCTCCCTCTCGAATTTTTTCGAGAACTGTTCCGGCTTGGACCCGCGATACGCGTTGATCAGCGCCACGTGCGGGTCGATCCCGGCCATGATCCGATCGCCCAGCCCGCTCCAGTCGATGGAGAACGGATCACGTTTGCGGGCGCGCATCAGCGCCTTGACGAACGGCAGCCTTCCGCGGATGAGCATCATAGATGCGATCTGGTCCGCGTAGTGGTACGCCGCCTTGCGCGGGTCGTCGGCCTCCACCTCGGTGCGGAAGCGCTTGACCTTGGCTATCAGCGACTCGTCCTTCGTCACACGGAAGAGCATCATCCTGCCGAATGAATCCGCGAGCCCTTCGTCGAACCACGGCACGTAGTGGTGAAAGCCATCCGGCGATGCGGCTATGTCCTGCATTGCGTGGTTGACCTCGTGCATGGCCACGAACTCCGGCTGCCCCGGAGAGACCTGGTCGCGCTTGAAGTAGGTGCCGATCGGTACGTTCATCTCCGCGGACTCGGCCCTGTTCACGTTGAAGGCGAACCAGTCGCCGTCCTTGTACATGTCGTTGATGCCCTCGAAGAAGTACTCGAGCACGCGCGGCCTGGGGGCGTCGAATGAGGCGATCCCATAGTAGCGCTTCGCGAGGGCGGGCGCCTCCGCCTGCATCCTGTCGAAGACCGAGTCGATGTCGTACTCCGGATTCATCGTCCGAAGCCTCTCCACGAGGAGGGAAATGTCCTGCTCGAAGACGGCCCTGGCCTGGGGCTCCCCCGGGCCCTGCGCGCGGAGGACCTTTTCCGCGGTGGCCGAGGGGTCGAAGTCGCCGCGCAGGTCGTCGCCCGAGAGCCCCGCCTTTATCGAATCCATCAGCCTGCCCGCCGGATAAAGGCCGAAGCCCCCGTCCGCTATCGCCGATCTGATCGCGCCCCTCTCGGAAAGTTTCATCCGCCCCTCCTTTGCAGACGCGCGAAAAAGTACCCGCAATGTCCGTAAAAGACAAAGAAAAACTGGCCGCTTTAGGCACTTGCGTGCGGCCCCTGCGGGTTGTATTGTCCTGGGCCATGGACGGGGGCAAGAACCAGCAGGGCACCTACATCTTTCACGGCTATCACCTGACCGAGACGCTCAAGCTCAAGGACTTGGATCGCCTCTTCGAAAAGCAGACCCTGCTCCAGTCCGCCAACAGGCTCGTGTACAGGGACGCCGACGACAGCTTCTTTTTCGTCTATCGATTCGGCGCCGTGATCTTCTTCAACGTCACCCCTGAGCGCCGCGCGGACGTGATCGAGCGCATCAAGACGATCATGGGCTACGGGCCGGAGCTCTTGACGAGCGAGGACTTCGCGGTGGAGCACAGGCGCGGGGCGGTCTGCTCGGTCGGCTTCGAGCGCGCGATCCTGGACAAACTCTCCGTCGACCGCATCGACATACTGGCGCTGGCGCTGGCGCAGTCCATGGCGCTCGAGCACTTCGAGATCAAGGTCGACCAGATGGTGGGCGAGGCCACCGAGATCGGCCGGACGCTGAAAAAGCACGGCAGGCTGGTTCGCACCGGCCGCAGCATCAAGCGCTTCATCGGCAAGTGCATAACCATCAAGCAGGATCTCGTGGCGTCGCTCTATCTGCTCGACAAACCCGAGGAGACCTGGAACGACCAGACCCTGGACAGCCTCTATCGCGGCGCATTCGAGATGCTGGAGATCAGGGAGCGCTACAAGACGATCGACTACAAGCTGCGCATGGTTCAGGAAAACCTGGAGCTCATCGCGGACCTCCTGCAGAACCGGACAGCGAACTCGCTCGAGTGGATGATCATATTGCTGATACTCATCGAGATCGTTTTTTCCCTATATGACAGGTTGATCAAATAACATCTGTGAGAAAGGAGCAAGCATGGATATCAAGAGTTCGAAAAGGGGTGCTCTGGAAGTGGTGATACTGATCGTCGTGTTCGTGGTGACGTTCTCCTTCCTGCTGAACAGCTTCCTGCAGGAGAGGAACGTCGCGAAGCAGAAACAGCTCACCGGAGAGCTCAGGATGCTGCGCAATGGAGTCGCGCTCTATACGATGATGGAGCAAAAGAAACCGGACAACCTGGTGAAACTCTGCAGGTCCAAGTATGTCCTCCCCGGAGATTCTAAGAAGCAGGGTTTCGTGAATCTCGCCAGCATCAGGGTCAATGAGAAGGGGGAGATCGTCGATCCGTTCGGGAACCCCTACTCCTATGACAAGGAGAAGCCGTGGGTGGCGAGCACCACGAAGGAATATCGCTTCTGGTGAAGGGGACTACTTCGCGCCGTTCCAGTCCCGTAAAAACGTCTCTCTGAGGCGGCCGAGCCTTTTCTCGTCCGATACTACGACGCCGAGTCCGCGCGTCTGACTGCTGCGCTTCGACTCGAGCCTCGATATGCCCAGCATCGCGAGATGCGAGCCGCGTCCGTCGTCCGCTATTATCGCCCTTGCGGCAAGGGTGAGCTTCGGCATGCATCTGACCGTCACCCCGTCCATGGTGAGCCTCGTGAGGCCCGCGCTGGAGCACACGGCGCTGCTGCCTGCGAGCAGCCGCACGATGACGCCCCGTTTGACCGCCTGGGCCAGCGACTCCTCGATCTCGGGGTCCTTCACGTCGTCGGCGTAGATGTCGATCGACGCCGTGGCGCCGTGGATGATGTCGAAGAGCTTCGCCTTCGCCCCGTCCGGCTCCCACGCCAGCGAGCTCTGTTTTCGTTTCACGAGCACGCGTGACCAGTCCGCCTCGTAAGTCCACGAGAGGTCCGAGACGTCTATGGGGTCCCTGATCAGCACGGCGAATCCCCTGGCACCGGAGAAATTCTCCTGCACCGGGTCGAAGGTGAGCACCAGCGCCTTCGACTTGTCCGCGATTATCGCGCGGGCCATGGTCGATATGAACTTCGGGTTGGTCCAGGAGGTGAAGACGTGAGCCGCCTTGAGCCTCCTCTCCACGGACGCATTTGTATCCGCCCCGTTTTCCGATCCCTTGTCCAGCATCACCCGCACGCGCACGCCTCGCGCGGCGGCAGCCGCCAGCGCGTCGGCTATTGGTCCCTCTTCGAAGCGGTGCGCCACGAAGTCGATGCCGGAGCTCGCTTCGGAGATGATTTTGATGATCTGCGTCGCGCCGTCCTCCGGAAGGACGGCGAGGTTGACGGCCGGCGCAGGGGCGGCGTTGCAATCGGCCGCTGAAAGCAGGATAGCGGCGATCAAAATCGGGATCGACGAGCGGATATTCATATGGCCTCACGGGAGGAGAACGTTGTCTATCAGTCGCGTCCGGCCGACGAAGGCGGCCAGGGCCAGCAGCGCGGGGCGCTTTATCTCGACCACGTCCTCCATCGTCTCGGAGTCCACGATCTTCGCGTAGTCGATGCGGACGCCGCCGTCGCATTCGATCGTTTCGCGGACTTTCGATATGATCCTCTCCGCGGAGCTTTCGCCGGACTTCGCCATCTCAACCGCCGCACCGAGCGAACAGTGGAGCGAGAGCGCGCTCATGCGCTCCGCAGGGGAGAGGTACTTGTTGCGCGAGCTCATGGCCAGGCCGTCGGGCTCGCGCACGATGGGGCAGCCGGCTATCTCGACGGGGATGCGGAGGTCTTGCGCCATCCTGCGTATGACCACCAGCTGCTGAAAGTCCTTCTCGCCGAAGAGCGCGACGTCCGGCTCTACGATGTTGAAGAGTTTAGCCACCACGGTCGCGACCCCTCTGAAATGTTCGGGTCTGGAGGCGCCGCAGAGGTTCTTCGTCACCTCCTCGACCGTAACGAAGGTCTGGAATCCGTCGGGATACATCTCTCCGTCCGTCGGCAGAAACACCGCATCGACGCCGGTCGACTCGCATTTCGTCAGGTCGCTCTTGAGCTCGCGGGGATATTTGCCGAAGTCCTCGTTCGGGCCGAACTGGGTGGGGTTAACGTATATGGAGACCGCGAGGCTGGGGGCTCGGCGTTTTCCCTCGCGCATGAGCGAGAGATGGCCTTCGTGCAGAGCGCCCATCGTGGGCACGAACGCGACCCGGCGTCCGGCCGCCTTCTCCTGCCGCGACCATGAGCGCATATCGCTCGCTGTGTGGAATGACTTCATTGTTGCCGATTTCTCTTGAACCCGTGCCCCTCCGTAGGGAAGCGGCCGGCCTTCACTTCGTCGATGTAGTCCTTTACGGCGGAGGTGATCATGCGGTGACCGTCCGCGTAGACCTTGAGGAACGCGGGGCTGAACGTGGGGTTGAGGCCCAGCATGTCGTAGATCACGAGCACCTGCCCTGAGCAGTGAGGCCCGCACCCGATGCCGATGGTGGGGATGTTCACCGCCTCGGTGATCTCGCGCGCGGTTTCGATCGCCACGCCTTCGAGCACGAGCGAGAACGCGCCCGCGCGTTCGAACGCGCGGGCTTCCTCTATGAGCAGCGCGGCCTCCCCCTCTGTCTTGCCCTGGATCTTGTAGCCGCCCATCGCGTGGATGCGCTGAGGCCTGAGGCCTATGTGCGCCATCACCGGGATGCCGGCCGCGGTCATGAGAGAGACCGCCTCCGCCATCTCCAGACCGCCTTCCAGCTTCACCGCGCCCGCCGCACCCTCCTTCATGGCACGGCCCGCCGCGAGCAGCGCCTGCGTCTTGGAGGCCTGGTAGCTCATGAAGGGCAGGTCGGCCACCACCAGGGCGCGGCCTGCGCCTCGCACGGCGCAGCGGGTGTGGTATATCACCTCGTCCAGCGTCACCGGTATCGTGCTTTCGTGACCCTGCACCACCATGCCGAGCGAGTCGCCCACGAGGATCATGTCGATCCCCGCTTCGTCCACGACCCTCGCCACGGTGGCGTCGTAGGCGGTGAGCATCGTGATCTTCTCGCCTGCGCGGTATTTCTTCGCGATGTCGGTTATACGAATTTTTGCCATGGAATGTTTCACCTACGATCTTGCGATCAGATGCACGGTCCCGCCTTTGTGCGAGAGGATCGCGCGCTTGATGTTCTGGAAGTCCTCGGCGTTCTCCAGATAGTTCTGCCGGCTCGTGTCCACCACCAATAGCGGAGTCTCGTCGTAGTCCAGGAAATACCGGCTGTAGCTCTCGGTCAGCTGTTCGAGGTATTCCTGCGATATCGGGCGCTCGTAATCCACCCCGCGCTTTTTGATCCTCGAGAGCAGCACGCTCGAGTCGGCCTTCATGTAGATCACGAGATCCGGCTTGGGCAGCCGTTCGCGCAGCAGGTTGAATATCGTATTGTAGAGCTTCAGCTCTTCCTCGCTCAAGTTCACCTTCGCGAAGATCAGATCCTTTGCGAAGGTGTAGTCGCATATGAGCTCGCGCGCGAAGAGGTCGCGCTGGCGAAGCTCCAGCTGCTGCTGGTAGCGGTTGAGGAGGAAGAATATCTGGGTCTTGAACGCGTTGCGCTGGCGGTCCTTGTAGAATTCGGCGAGGAACGGGTTCTTCTCAGCCGGTTCGAGGCAGAGGTGAGCGCCGATATCCTCGGATAGCATCTTTGCCAGCGTGGTCTTGCCCGCGCCGATCGGTCCGTCGACCGCGATATAACTCATCTGATTCTGGGATGGCATGCGCGCCCTATAACAGAGGGGGTCGCCTTTGTCCATATTCGCAGCTTCGTCAATGTATTGACGTTTTCTCATAATGAATTTTCCGGACTGTCTTTCGCTCAGCCGGGCTATGGCGATGAGGGGGGACTTTGTTTTACTTTTTCCCAGTGTTTCTAATTAGTTATACGACACACCTTAAAATCGCCTAACTATGCTTAAACACGAATAAATTTGTTTAAATCGACCCTGAATAATGGTACGAATATTGCTCCTTATGCGGTGTCGTATTCTCTGCCTTTTTTTCAATCGGAGGCATCTGTCATGAAGATCAAAGCGCATCTCAATAATCGTTTCGTGCGCCCGGCGCTCGTGTGCGTCGCTGTCCTTGCTGCGACAAACCTGGCCGCCTCGCTGTTCGATTTCAGTCCCCTGTTTGCGCAGGTTGGTTTGCGGACAGTTGTGCCGGTGAAACCTCAGGTCACAGCAGAGCCGCAGGTCACGGTTCAGCCGCAGGTCACGGTTCAGCCGCAGGTCACGGTTCAGCCGCAGGTCACGGTTCAGCCGCAGGTCACAGTTCAGCCGCGGGCTACAGCGCAGCCTGAGGTCACAGCTCAGCCGCAGGTCACAGTTCAACCGGAGGTCACAGCTCAACCGGAACTTGCGGTTCAACCGCAGGTTAGTCCGGAGCAGAAGGAGATCGTGGGCATCCCGGCTGTGGTCGCTAATGTCGAACCTCTTGGTCTCACCGTGGTGGCGGGGGATCGCAGCCGCGATATCGTGCAATTCTCCATCGCATACACGATCAAGCCGCCTGATGGTGTGGTGGTCCCGTCGACCGACTTCAACACGCTGGAGGTGGAAGGCATCGTGCCGGGCGAGATCCTCTGTTCTGCCAACTTGTCGGGCGCGGGCTGCAGCGCATACGTCGCCGCAGTGTCGGGGCTTGCCGCTGCGATCGATGCGAAGAAACAGGATAAACCGCTGACTCCGATCCCGCTCTCGTTCACGTTCAAGAACGGGCAATACAGGATAGAGCTGGCCGATTTCGATATCACGCAGGCGATCCCGACGCGCGCGTCCATAGAGCTCTCCGAACAGGCGGCAGGCGTCTCGGCGCTCGCTGTCGTAGAGCCCGCGCAGACAGACAAGATGGCGGCTGTCGTGCAACCGGTTGAGCCGACTCAGACAAGCCGGGCAGTGATCGTGCAGCAGCCCGCTGCCGTTGCCCCGCCGCAGGCGCCAAGCACCGTTGTTCAGGGCGCAGCGGCGACCCCGCAGGGTCCACAGCTTCAGATCCCTGCTGAACAGGTCAAGATCCCGGAGGATGTCGCAGTGGTCGGAGGTGCGGAGCTGCTGCAGCAGGGCGAGCCTACCTCGGAGGCTGCGCTCGGCGCGGGCGCTGTGACCACGGCCAAGGTCGATACTCTCGCTACAACTTCGGACGCGGTCGGCGCGGGTGCTGTGACCACGGCCAAGGTCGATACTCTTGCCACAGCCCCAGCTGTGGTCGGCGCGGCCGTTGCGCCGAAGGAAGAACCCACTCCGTACGCCGGCGGTGGGGGCGAGATCGACATCGGCATCAGCAAGCCCGGCGTGGAAGTGGGGAAGATCCCGGACGCATCGCTTTTCCCCGATCCTGACGAGGACGGCATCATTACGCCGCCCTTCCTCGGCGCGCCGCTCTGCAACGGCGCGATGGTGCATTGCGACATGGCGTCCGCTAACTGCCCGAGCGAAAAGAAGGCCAACGCTTATTACAAAAAGCCGCGCTGGCCCGTTCTCACCAAATACTGCTCTGTGACTGATTGCGATCCCGACACGGCGACCGACACGGAGCTCTTCCCGCGCCGTCAGACCATCCTGCACTGCACTGCAAAGGGTAAATGCATAGTGCCGGACAGCTTCAAAGCACAGTTCGAGGTCTCCACTCCTGCTTTGGAAGGCATGACTTTCGTGGGCGAGCAGCAGGGCGAGACGAGCGACAAAAAACAGCGTGAAGTGGAGGTCGAGCCCGAGGACGGCCGGGGCGCCGTGCAGCAGGGAACGCAGCTCGCACCGCAGGATGAAGGCGGGCAGCAGGGCGATGCGCCGGCTATACCGCAGGTTGCGCCTGTGCAGCCCCAGCAGGGGGTAATCCTGCAGGGCCCGCAGATGTCTCTGCTCGGGCTTCTCGCAGCCCCGACCCCGGTCGAATCCGGCGGTTCGCAGCCTCAGTTGCCGGGCGATTTTTCGCTGACTCCCAAGGCGCCCACTCCGGTGGATGAGGGCGGGGAGCTGGCGCATTTCTTGAAGGACAAGGGCTGCTTCGACAACTGTCCGTACACATATAACCCGGGCCAAGCGGACACTGACGGCGACGGCATAGGCGATGCCTGCGATACGGACGCGGACAACGATACGGTCAAGGACAAGGAACTGAATTCGATCACCGATGCGGAGACCGGCCTCCCGGTCATCACGTCCTTGATCCCGCCGATCGCCAACCGCTGCGGATATCCTGGCCTTTCAGAGGAGACCTGCACCGGGACTAAGAAAACCAACTGCTGCTATGACAACTGCCCGCAGATCCCAAACGGGGATCAGGCGGACAAGGATGCCGATGGCGAAGAGATCGTGGCCGGCTCCGGCGTGGGCGATCTGTGCCAGCTCTGCGATCCGGCTGTCTCCCCTGTTGTCAGCACGGTGGATGGGACTCTGTATCTGGACTGCGCAAAGAGGCCGGCTCCGCCGACAGGCGTCGTTGCCCAGTGGGGTGATTTTGACAGCGATTTGATACCGGACAATCTCGACAACTGGCCTCATGTCGCTAATCCCAATCAAGGCGATGCGGACGGCGACGGCCGCGGCGACTTCGGCCCGCTGAGCAAACCCCAGACGCCCGACTGGAAGACCAAGCCGCCGATCTGGGACCCGGGAGTCGTCGAGCAGGTCGTGCAGCCTCAAACCGATGCCCAGACTCAACCCGATAGTCAGGCCCAACCCGGGGTGCAGACTCAACCCGGCGTCCAGACGCTGCCCCAACAGGGCGTGCAACAGCAGCTTGATCTCAATATTCAGCAGGGGCCCACGTCATATTTGGAAGAGATATGGAGGGGAATTTCATACGTAGGCGAGATCTTCGTGCCCAAGGTATTCGCAGGGCCTGCCCCTGAAGGAGGCGGCAGCTCGCCTGTCAAAGAGGGTGGGGCGACGGTCGGCGGCGCAGCCACGGGGATTTCGACCGGTTTTGAAGGCGGCCCAATCCTCGCCGTTCCATACGAGTCATTCGACAACTGTCCCAACAATCCCAACTACGATCAGTCCGACGTGGACAAGGACGGCTTGGGAGACGTGTGCGACAATTGCCCGGCCGATAAAAACGAGAAACAGGAGGACGGCGACTCCGACGGATGGGGAGACGCGTGCGATCCCTGCCCCGAACAGGCCGACTACGTGATCCAGAACGGGAACTGCGTGCCTGAGGATGCGTGTCAGCCTCCGTTCGTGGTGAACCAGGGGACGCTCGAATGCGTTTGCCCCGCGCTCGCACAGGGGGATGAGTGTCCGGACACGGCCTGCGCCCAGTACCAGGAATGCGAAGACGAGGCATGCGTATGCCCTGCGTGCGACTCGAACGAAGACTGCCCCGATGGGCTGGTCTGCTACAACGACTTCTGCCAGCAGCCCATAAACTGCGAGGGCGACCCGAGCGTGTGCCAGGGCCTCGACAACCCGTCGCAGTGCCTCGTGGGCTCGTGCGCGGAAGGGATATGCGTATACGTGTCGGCCCCGAATGGGACCGAGTGCTCTGCCGACGGCGTGTGCGTCGGCGGCGAGTGCGGCGAATCGACCGGTGCGGCATGCAGCGATTCGGTCCCGTGCGCTCAGCCGGCGAATGTATGCAAGGCAACCGAGTGCGTAAGCAACCTCTGCTATGAGTTTGACGTCACAGGCTCCTGCACGCCGCCGGTGAACGGCATCTGCGTGGACGGCGCCTGCCAGGCGCAGCCCGAAGGGGGATGCGACGCGGATTCCGATTGCCCAGAGGGATATGCGTGTGATGAGCCTACGAGCCTCTGCACGGAGGTGTGCTCGGTCGATGCCGACTGCGACGACGGCAACGGCTGCACCATGGATGTGTGTTTGACGGCCGCATGCCATTACGGTCCGATTGCGGACTGCGAATCCTGCGCGACGGACTTCGACTGCCCGGCCGAAGGGGAGTTCTGCATTGGCGGTGCCTGCGGCGCATGTGCGGAGCCGACCCCGTTCTGGAACGGCAGCGAGTGCACAGCCTCGTCATGTCCGGAGGCCCCGTGTGCGTCTCCGCTCGTCTGCGATGATGGGAACTGCGTGGATCCATGTGCGGACACCGCCCAGTGCGGCGAGGGCGAGATCTGCAACACGACAAGCGGCGAATGCGAACCCTCGTGCGCTTCTGGCCAGTGCTTCATCGACGGCGAGTGCCGTCCGGCAGATTCTTCCCCCGAGGACAACTCATGCCAGTATTGCGACGCTGCGGCAGATTATCTGGCATGGCAGTCGAAACCCGACGGGGCGGCCTGCGACGACGGGATGCCGGAGAGCGCGACTTCCGAGTGCGTGTCCGGCCTGTGCGTGGGCAACTGCACGACTGACGCCGAATGCGGCGAAGGCATATGCGTCGGCGATCACTGCGTCCAGCCGAGCCCCATCAACGGCGCGTACGTGGAATTCCAGACCGCGCCCCTGGAGAAGGATCTGGCGTTCTGGCGCGGCGATCTCTCCATCCTCGATGGAGAATACACCGGCCACCTGATGGGCGGGGTCGATCTGGACTCGGTTCAGATAAGGTCCAGGGTGGTGGGCAGGGATGGAAATCTATATCCGAACCTGGTCGTCACGAAGGCTATGGCGAACACGGCGGCGGCCGATTCCGGCCAATCGAAGATCGTGCTCGCGCGCTCTGCGCTGTATCAGGACTTGAGGGAGGGCGTACCTGCCTCAGAGTCCGAACCAGGCCGCAAACTCTCTGCCTACGCCATGTTGCGCGACTCCACCGGGATGCCGATCTATCAGACGAGCGGAATATCCTTCAAGCTGAACGATCTTTCGTTCACCCAGTCGCCCTTTGGTTTCTCAGGCCCTGTGCTGTACGCGGAGCATGCGTTTGAAAACACGCAGCTGAGCCCGGGCGACATGACGTTCAAGGTCATGAGCGGCGCTGTCGAGGTGAAGACGGCGCCGGTGCAGGTAGTGGCGGACCAGGGTCACGGCTCTGTCCCTGCGGGCAACCTGCTCCTCGACCTGCCGCGCAGGCCGCTTGCCTCCGGAAGCGGGAGTTCGCCGGGAGAGGAGTTCTGGGTAGTGGTGCGCGGGAACTCGAACGGCGCGCCCTATATCAGCACGATAATCTTCGAGCTCGACCTCACGGAGAGCTCGCCCTTTGAATATGTCGCGGATACGTTCCAGGCGATCGCGCCGAATTTCGGAACGCCGGTGGTGCTCGCGGGGACGGGCGGCTGGACCAGGTTCAAGGCCCAGACCGGCGCGGATGGCACGCCGGGCGGCGCGGACGTGGCATATCTCAAACTCAAGCTCAGGGTGAAGGCCGCTGCCGTGGCGGGCGCATACGGACTGAACGGGCGGGTGGTCAGCCTGTGGAACACCAGCGCCATTCCGGTCAATCCATCGGATCCGACGCCGATCTCCATCGTGAGCACGGGGCACGGACCCACGGACACCGAGCTCGCCATATTCGACAAGGCCGCGGAGTCCGGTTCCTTCGGCTATCTCGACCATCACATGATCGTGGACCGCAACTGGGTTTCGGAGGCGGACGAGCCTGAATCGTTCGCCACCGCGTACAAGGTCAGCGTGAAGGCCGGCGGAAACTCCGGCACCACCTCGACCCTTCCCTACGGTGCTGCGACGGCGTCGGGCTTTGCCGCCACGGCCGGCAAGATCACGATCCCGTCAGGCGTGAGCGCAAAGGTGAGCGGCACGGTCACGGCGGCTGACATGCAGATGCCCGCGGTCGGCTGGAGGTTCAACGCCGGCGATCTGGGCATCATATACGACGGCGATCGCGCTACCGCTGCAACTCTCGCCAAGGTGGCGGGATCGACGGAGTACCAGCGCACGCAGCTGAAGATCGGAATGATCGTGGACGGCAGGGAGTTCGACTTCACGCGCGGGATAGACTGCGCGCAGGTGAACTCCAGCCTGCCTCAGATGACGATAGACGGCCGCTGCAGGGTGTCGGTCGATCCATCGCTCGCCTCTTCGGCGACGGCCGCGATAACTTATGACACGGTTGCGCTCGGCAACATCAACGTGTCTCCGATCGACACGGTCGAGCTGGAGCGGATCGAGGTCAGCGCCGTGGGCTCCATCTCTTTGGCGAATCCCGCTCTGTCGTCTCAGGAGATAGGCGGCCAGGCATCGCTCTTCAATGCGTTCATGGTCAAGGAGCAGAAGGGCCCGGTCAGCGTGTGGGCCATATACGAGGGCGGCAAGCGCGCCGACGTTACGGGCCAAGCGACGCTTTCCCTGGAGCCTGCGGCGGACGGGCCGTTCACGCTCAACGCCTCTCTCTACGAGGTGCAGGCGGTGAAGAGCGGGAGCGCGAACGTGAAGGCCGGCTATCTCGGCAAGGAAGGCCTCGCCACCGTGATCAGCAATTTCGGCACGGAGCGTCTCAAGGTGCTCGTGGGCGGCGTGAACGATGTGGCTCTGGCCACAGGGATAAGCGGGGCGGTGCCTGCGCCCGTGGGCGAGACGCTGCCGGTATTCGATATGGCCAGGTCTTCGACCGATCTGGCCAAGGCGGCCCTGGGTCTCCCCGACAAACTCGCCTTCTCGGTGACGAGCTGCTTCTACAGCTCCGCGCCGCAGACTTGCGACGGCGGCGCTGCGGACGTCACCGCGGATGCGACGGTCGTCATCAGCGGCGATCCTTTGGCTGTGACGGTGAATCCCACCCTCGCGCTGGCGCAGAGGATCTCGGGCAACAGCAACATCGGCTGCAACAAGGTGACGGTCACGTACGGCGGGGCGGATCCGGTGAGTTTCGCGATCTGCGCACGCTCCATAGAGGAGTTGGCGGTCCGCACGACCGAGGACTTCGATCCTTCGGCCGACTACCCCGATGAGTTCAAGCCGGTGTTCAACGCCGACATCCCGCCCGAGGTGCGCAAGTTCGACGCGGGCTTCGAGGCGATAGGCGGGGATTCGGCCAGGATGGAGCGAGGCCGCGCGAAGGCATGGGGCCTCTTTAAGAAGTTCTCCGGCAGCCCCTGGGTCGAGACGGAGATATGGAAGAACATAACGGCCAACGTGTCGTCCGCCATGACGGCGGATGAGCCCGTGGGTATGGCCGGCGTCACCGGCGCGCTCGACGAGGCATACAGGCCGATAACGCCGACCGGAAACGGAAGCATCACGGCTGTAGTCGATCAGCCGGCGTCGGCATATGAAGAGAAGACGTCCGTACATAGCATAACCGCAGGCATGGGCGCGGAAATGAATTCGCTCTTTGTCCTCGGTGATTCCGCGAACATCTCCAATCACTTCGGGACCGACTTCGAGGGTCGGGCGTTCGGCACCGAGAAGTTCCACGCCACGTTCTCCTCGCAGCGGTCGGATCTGGGCGGGGCGAACGGGACCCTCAGGGTCCTGGGGAGGCTGGAAGATGCCGAGCAGAGCCGTTTCTTTGCGATGAAGGCCGGCCAGCAGACGTACGCGGGTTTGCTTGGCATGTCGATCGCGCGGATAGGCCTGCCTGCGGACGTGAGCGCGGGGTCAGCAACGGTGGATTCGAGGCCGATCGGAGCGATGCTCGAGTCTGGCGACCCGGTCACGGAGGCGATTGTCTCCTCGGGCGGCAATCTGCGCGCCAAGGCCAACGCGGCGGTGGCGATCACCGCAGCGGGCGGCGCCGTCGAAAGCGATCCGTTCAGGCTGGCGGTGAACCTTGCGCCCGCGCGCCGCGACACGGACGTGGGCGAGTTCTCGGGCGCGTCGCAGGCCGACGGACGCTTCATACGCTCGCTCGATGCGGCCGATTCCGTCCCGGTGGGGATATGGATCAACACCGGCGCAGAGCATCTCTGCGCGTTCGACCTCACGCTCAAGGTCGATCCGACCGGCGTGTTCCAGTACAGCTCCGGCTCGGTGCTGGTCGGGACCGGCAACATAAATATAAACCAGATCGGCGGCGATGACGTGATCAAGGTGAACGGCTACGGCGAATGCGTTTCCCCGGCCGCCGGCCTCGTGAAGGTCGCGCAGCTGACCTTCACGGCGCAGGCCCAGGCCACCGCAGAGATCACCGGCGATCTTATATCGCTGGTGGGCGACGGCGGCGAGAGCATCTGCTCCACTCCGGAAGCCGATCCGGAGGATTGCGCCGCGGCGAGCGCGGAGAATCCGATAAGCATAGTGGCCGGCAGCGGTTTCGTAGACCCGGCCGCGGGCGAGTCCTGCGAGAACCATGCGGGCGAGTGCGACGAAGGTCTCTACTGCATACAGCTCGTGTGTCAGCCTCTGCCCATGGATACGTACGCGGTCGCGGGCTACATGTGGGGCGACGCCAACAAGGACGGCCAGGTCAGCGTCCACGACGCGCTGTACATATTCAGCAATCCGGACGACACGGTGGATCCGGTCCAGCTTGGCGATCTCAATAATGACGACCACTCGAATTCGGCCGACTCCTTCAAACTGTCGCAGCTCCTGGCCAACCTCTTCTACCTGCCCTATGCGCAGGAAGTGGTGAACAACGGCTCGCAGGCCGCGGTCAAGGTCCTGCTCAAGGACAGGAACGCGGCCGGCGCTCCAGAGAGCGCTCCGCTGGCCAAGGCCAAGGTGTGGATGAGGTTCACATCGGGCGCCGCATCGGTGACGGATTCGACCGAGGGGCCGGACGCCGGTAATTACTATCTGGCCAACAACATCGGCGGCTCGTACTTCGGCCTCAACGTGAACAGGGATCTCAGCCAGCCCCTTGTCCTTGATCTGAAGATCGAG
>Ga0265297_10004372_pt1 | contig 23245 bp, 34 predicted proteins | sample Munlanlwell13791_FD_192502 | JGI IMG/M metagenome (GOLD analysis project Ga0265297, IMG submission 192502) | Leachate microbial communities from a municipal landfill in Southern Ontario, Canada - Leachate well 137-91 | ecosystem: Engineered > Solid waste > Landfill > Unclassified | place... | reverse complement strand
GGGCTGTCCCAGCCCTAATAAAACATACTTTTTTTAACTTACCGTAGAAGACTGTCCCACATTATTAAAGATTAATTCTACATATTCACTGAAAGGATAAACCTTTACTCTTACTTTAATCATAAATTTATTCTGGGCTAATGTTTCTGGAGTATTAACCTCGTTTACAAAAACTTGACCTTCCGCCCAAATAGTGGTTGCTCCTTTAAGCCTCTTATCTAAGATAATCTGAGTCTGTTCTTTTCTCAGATTTAAGTGAAAATTATCAATTAATTTCCCAAGCTGGGGGATCATAACAGAACGCTTCACTTCATCTCTAAAGAGATCAAAGGCCATAGAGTGCCCAAGAAAACTCCAATCTGAAATATTTAGGGGAGATTGAGCTGTTTTTCCGGAAGTAATCATTAAGTTATATAGACTGTCCTTAATAATTGGATTAACCCCAGCGGAATCTAATGCATCTAAAGAGTCCGCATCGAATGAGTACTTTTGTGATTTAACACTTTTTGATATTTGCCCACCAACCCCATTTTCATTAGTAAACATAGGAGAAGCTCCTCCGCGTCTCTTTTCCATAATTTGGGCAAGCATTCCTGCTATTGCACCTGTAGGAACATTCCAATAAGAAGTACCAGAATAATTCTCAGTAACTTTAAATTCGTTGCAATAATAAGCAAGCCCTGTGATATTAGGATATCCAGATCGAGCTGTAATAATAGCTTGCACCGCTGCTGATACCTCAGATGCAACAGAAGTTGGTGAATTTGCAACTTTAATTCCTGTAACAAAAGTAGAGAAAAGATATCTTCCCGATCTATAATTGGCAAGAGTAGTTGCAAGAGAAGCAATACACTCGGGTTCAAAAAAGATTTTTACATCTTGATACTCGTCATTTGAGGCCGCATCCCATCCGGACTGAAGAACTACAGGAAGATCGGCGGCGGTTTCAAAAGAAGAATCAAGGAGTGCGCGTGTTCCAACTAAAGAAGAAGATAATGCGGTCCAAGTATATGTACTTAAAGTATCATAAAGCTGATTAACTACTTTTGCCCCAATAAACATATTTCCATCTAATACCGTCTCAGCATAGATATTATTTCCTGATCCATCTGTTTTATTAATATCTGTCGAAACTCTAAATGTTTTAAGATATGAAGACCCAGGGTAAGATACTTCACTATACCGAAAACTCGCAGTGTTGTAATTTGGGTTTGTAACAGCAGAACCAATTCCAGTTGTACTAAACGTAGAAGAAACTCCAGTAACAAGACCGAAAGAAAGATCAGTAGATTTTGCAGCAACATAGGAAGGACCAATGTTAGTTGCTGTTAAAGAAGTTCCTTCATCAGCAGTACCCAACGTATATCCTGGGATTGAGAGAGCAGAAAGGGCGGTTACAAGCTGAGTATTACTCATTCCATTAGTAACTGTTAATGATTGACCTAGCAAGGTTACAACAGAGCCACTGGAAGTGTCAGTAGTTCCAGTTAATGCAAATTTTGAAGTATACCTATTATAGGTAACTTCTCTTGTGTCAACATCTACTAAAGTAAAAGTTCCAACGTTTACTCTAGGTGAGCTTTGATATAGAGCCATTATAACATCGTCAGTAATATCATAAACCCAAGAAAAAGAAACATTGTTAAGAACCCAATCGACCTGAGAGAGATAATCATTTAAGGTCGCAGGTGATCCAGAGACAGCATACCATGTTTTTGTCTCAACGGAGCCAAAATCTAAATCTTGATATCCTCCACTATCATAAGCCGAACTTCCTGTAATAGATATTTTCAAAGTATCAGGTTGACTTCCAGTTACTAAACTACCTATTGTTAAATCAGAATCATCCAGAGGATTAATAGTATGGATAGCAGTTCCAGAAATAGTAAGGGGGATAGTTGCTGTTGTACTATCTGATCGAGGAAAGGATAACGTAAGTCCTTGAACTTTTGCAACCTCTATAGCAAAATTAGGAATGTTATCGAAAGCTAGGGTAGCTGTTCCATAAGCCTTTGTTAAAAACGTTGTAATATAAGGACTATCTGAGTGGTCAACATCTAATAATGTATAAGCAATATCAATATCAGGAGTACCATCGGGGCCTTCTGTTACGTGATAGAATGATTCTAAAGATGCTCTTTTAGTAAGCCATGTTCCACCAAAATAACTATAATTACTATGAGCAGAAATAGCACCACCAGGAGCAGAAACCCATAACCCATATTGTTGGTTAAAATCGATTGCTTCTTGAATTCCAGGATATGTTGAACTCGGTGCGCCAAAAAGATTAAGAATAGTTGTCGTATCCCCTTTTTGAATATACTTGGGTTTAATAGTCCCCTTGGGTGCTTTAATAACAGTGTATCCGGTTATAGCAGAAACCTGGGGAAGTGAAGCAGATGTATCAACATCAACAAAGCTTATTCTATTAGTTTGCATAGATTACCTTTCCTCTTTTTTAGAGTCCTATAGGTAATTAGTAATTAAAAAATTACAAAGTATAACCTTTGATTCCTTTTATATTAAGAGCCTCAGTAGTTGTTGTAGTTACTGTTGTACAGGCCTTAACTACTTTTTTTGTTAATGATGTCGCCCAAATAGTAACATTATAAGTAGATTCTGGGGATAAATCTGTTATTGTTATAGTTTTTGCATTTAAAGCGGCGATATAATCAAGCACACCATTTATATTAACAATTACGTTTGGTTCAAAATCAGCATAAAAATCCGCATCATAATTCCAATTTACTGTAATAGTTTCTTGCGTAGAAGAGGAGGAAGTAACTATTAATGCTAATGAGATATTAGGATCAAGGGTACAAGAAACTTCGAAATCTATATGAGATGCATCATAAAAAGAATTCTTATATCGATAGCTTAGAAAATCAAGAACAACTGTTTTTGTTAATACTGGAGGATTCTCATCAGGAAATAAAGTACTATGAGGAGTTTGTTTTATTTGGCTCATCATAACCGTTCTTACACTCACGTTGAATGAAATAGGTATAATTCTATTATGTTCAAGCCAATTTTTTTCAGTAGTATTAGGGGCAAAGCTTATAGACTCTATCGTCATAATAAAAGGAACTGATATTTTATATCCTTTATATTCTAAAGCCTCTGTAATATTAAATTGCTGAGGTTGTGGATGCTTTAACCACATTAAAAGTTCATACCCTAGTTGAGCATCTGCATCCGTGGAATAAAAAATAGTGCATATAAAATTTGTTTTTACATTTAACCAACGCATTCTCTGATGGCCTATTCTTTCTTCTGGAAAACCAATTAGACCTGCTGTAGCATTTTGTACTGCGGGTCTGTCGTCAATTTCCCAATTTCCTTGTCTGAAATAAGACATAAAAGGAAGGTCTAACTCCGTAGCAGGGGATTGTCCTGCCTGAGCTAAAAGATTTAACCTTTGTCGGAATGAAAATTCTGGAGAAGCATAGATTACCCTATCTGCCTCCCCTCTAAACACATTATTACTAAAAAGAGTCTGAAATGCGATTTGAGAAAGATAAAAAGAGTTAGAGAACTTAGTTAAATCATAAAATGTACTTGGTCTAATTTCCATGCTTTTTAATTAGTCTTCATGCACACTCGCTTGTTCATTAGATTTAATTTGCTCTAAAGCCCAGGCTTCCCTATTAGGGCCACCAGCTTTCCAAATTAAAGCAATATGTAAAAAATCCTTTAAAGTTATTGAAGAAAATTTTTTATTCTTCTTTAAAAAAAGAATGATTTCTTTTTTATCCTCTAGTGTAATTTCAGGAATTTCTAATAATACTTCCCCTAATCTATCATTAAGAATAGTTTCTGCTTGCTTTTTAGTAAAATTGAGTTGTATAGAAAGCACGTCTTCATCAAAGTTTTCAGGTATTTCGGGAAAATCAGAAAGAAAGATTACTCGAGAATTCATTAAAAATTCTTCAGAAATTCCCTCTTTTTTAAGTTCGATATTATCTGACATTATTCCTTATCCTCTTCTTGATTATCTTTCCCTAAATAATGAATAACTCTATATTTTTCTTCAGTAACTAGAGCTTGTAAAAGAATTTTATAAGCAATGGAAAAGGGCCTCTTTTCTTTATATTTCAAAATTTTATCACTTTTCGTAATCAATAAAATTTTTCCTTTTCTATTGTCATACAGAAATTTTAATAACGAGGTAAACCCAAGAACATGTGAAATAGAGACAACTTCAGTATCCCATACTTTCTCTTCTTTTAAAATATCTTTAATAGCTTCTTCTTTATCTTCTCCTGAAGTACCACAGATAAAAATACCGTTAAGAATAGGATCGTGTTGGGAAATCCTTCTAATAGCTTGTTCACATATTTTTGCCTTATGATATATCTCATTCTGAATAATATTCTTTTGAAAGCTTTCTGAATGTTCTTGATTTATGAGAGTCTTTTCGTTATTATTTCCTTTTTCTATTTTTATATTTGCATAATGACCTTTTTTATTTTGAACTAACCACTGTTTTGCTAAATCAATAAAATAGTCAACCTGTAAAGCTTTTTTATCATTAACTTCGGCCCAAGGAAGATAACTTGTATAAAGTGTGCTTAAATTTTTATTATATGCCATTGGCCCTATGGAAACTAGGAAATTTTCAACATCTGAAACTACATTCTCCTGAACAGTATGTCCAGATAAAAAGGAATTTCCTTTACCTCTCATCATTTTTATAATAGTATCTATTTCACCAAAAATATCAATATTTGTTGTATCAAGATGATATTCAGGATTATTAAGTGTATCTGGAGTAGACCACACTGCTACTCCCACAATATCTTCTCCTACTATTTCAATTCGAATAGCCCCGTTTTCATAAAAAGCGTACCACCCCTCAAAAGACCTTTGATTTGAAGATAAGGGAAGAGATACAGGAGACCTAAACAATACTATATTAGACTCTTCTTCTATTTTTCTAAAAATATTATTGGCAGTCGGATGTATTATAGTCATACATAATTAGTTCACGCAGTATTAGCTAATCTATTCTTTATTTCTAATAAAGCAATATCTAATATTTCTTTTTGAGATGTGGTTAAAAACTTTAATCGAAACCTTTGAAATGTTTTTTTCTTTTTAATAAATTGAACAATTGCTAAACTTACTAAAAAATAAGTATGTAAATCACATGTTTTATAAAGATCGTCCACTACAGTAAGAACAGAATCAATTGCATCTGAATCCCTATTGAAAAGATAATTACAGGGGTCATCCCCTACTTGAGCACTATCAGGCCTAAACAAATAGGTAAAATTGTAGGTTTCCGGCATATCTCCAAATTCAAGATTTTTTATTTTACCTGAATCTATATGTTCATTAAGAGAACTGATTTGATCGGCGGCTATTACTTTTGGTCCATACATGGCCTCCAGTACCTTAAAAGAAAGCATCCCTGCAAAACTATTGCTTATCTTAAATTCAGGCTTCTCATATTGTGCCATAAATTTAACAGTAGCCTCCAACGCAGCAGAGTCAACGACATCAGGAGGGAGAAAAATTTTTCCAGCCGTTTTTTTCAGAATCAATGATCGCGCATAGGGAAGAATTTCTGAAAACATTTGTTGATACGTATCAATGTCTCTCTTTTTAAGATACTCATCTTGTAAAGATGACAGAATTAACTCTGTCCTCGGTTTCATTTTATTTCTTGTTCTCATATATACCTTCTCTAAATTAGTTACCCTTTCAATTTTGCTAAAAATATTTTTCTTTTGGGGGTTTCAAAAAGAGAAGCAATATGATCATTATCTAGAAAAAGAGTTGTATTTTCATCTCCTTGGGAAATCTTAAGAAATTTAAGAAGTGAATCGTTTAATATTTTTATTGATATAATGCTCTCATTACTTATATCTGTAGATATCATTCTTTCAAAATTACAGGAATGTTGGTTAGCAACCCCTGTGTGCTGTAAAACAAATTTTATTCCTTGACCGGGAATTGTTTCAATCATTATTGGGTGTACATCCATTCCGGAAAGATAGAATCCCTGTAAAAACATTGCGGTTTCCAGTAAGGTACTTATAGACATAGTGGCTACTCTTTCCGTAGGGGATATTTTTACCAAGTCTTCATTACTAGGAGGAACAATTGAGGCTAGAGAATTACTTATTACTGCAAAAAAATTCTTTGCTTCGATCCAAAGTTTTTTCTGATCTTCGGAAAAACTAATATCCTGCCCTTCAATATTTTTCTTTAATATAGTTAATATAATTTTTTGATTTCTCTTATGAAGAAAATACGGATTTTCTTCTGAAATACAGGATACGGGTTCATTCATTTGATAAATGAAAACTTGTCGTCTATCACTAGTTACCATACGATCTTTATATATTGCAATTGCATTTCCTTTTCCTTCATCCTCTAAAAGAAAGTTAGAACAGTCCCCTAGTCCTGTTAAAAAATCATCTTTTTGATTCCCTAAAGATGAGAGAGAAAACTGTTTTTCATGGACACCCTCTGAAAGAATTAAATCTTTTAATTCAATAATATTACTTGTCGTAATTCCCATGTTAGGCAACGATAGATTATCTCCTGCCGCAGATATTTTGAAATAAGAGGTCTCTTTCTCTCCTATTTTCCATATCATGGAAGATAACTGCTCCTCCTGGTATGAGTTGACAATAAAAGATAACATTGTATTGTTTATATACAGACCCCAATCTACAGAAAAATTTTCTTTATTGAGAATAGTACATTCTAATCTAATTGTTGCAAAAGTTAGTGAGTTTTTCAATAAAAGATTAAGAGACGAATCTTCTCCCCTATATAAAAGATAAGAATTCAATCCATCGGGTCTACTGTCCAGAGAGAGCGCATTAAAAATAGCTAAATAGTCTTTAAGTTCTTTGATATTGATATCTTTAATAATAAGTTCCATATAATCTCCTTATATAGGAGTATACACTTTACAAGAGAAAATATATAGAGATAGTTGACTTTTTTTATAAAAGGGCTATTATACAGGTATATGCAGATTGAAGATATTGCCTCTTTGCTGAAAACGAAGATTTTAAATAGTTCATCTTTTAAATTAAACAAAGATTATTTTTTCGTAGCAGCAGCCGCTATAACGAAGAAAAGAGATATTCTTTCTATAGGATTTAACAGCTATACCAAAACTCATCCTAAAATGTTGTACTATTCTAGCAAGGTAAATAATTACAATAGAATTTACCTTCATGCAGAAATTTCCGCCCTTGTTAAAAGTAAGAAACCTGTATGGGGGCTTGTAATAGTAAGAGTCTTAAAAAATAAATCCCTAGCCTTGTCAAAACCATGCCCTACTTGTCAACTTGCTATAAAAGAAGCAGGTTGTAAATTTATTTGGTATACCAATAATAAAAGTTCATTAATAATAAAGGAGAAAGTATGACAGATTATGATCTAGTGATTTTATGTAAAAAAAATGATCAAAAAGCACTTGTTACTCTTTATACAAAATATAAACCTTTCCTTAAAAAGAGATTTTTTATGTTTAAAAAGCGATGCCCTCATTCAAAAATAGACCTTTCTGATTTTTTTAGTGAGGCTTATATTTGGTTTGTAAAAACAATAAATTATATTGATTTAGATAAAATCGAAAATCCAGAAAAGATGTGCTTTCTTGTAATATACAGACTTTTTATTCAAAACATGATGGAAAAAATGGATCGAAAATTTTTCAGAGAACGTTCCGATGTATACTTATCTGATCCTATAAGATTACATCAAAATAAAGCTTCCACTCCCTTTTGTTTTGAAGATATTGTTTCCCAAGAACAACAAACGGCATTGTCAACCGAAAAAAAAGCTTTAGAAAATATGTTTTCTAATTATTTTACTTCTAATTTATCTCTAGAAGAAAATGTTATTGTAACTAATTTAAAAAAACAAAGTCTTTTACCAAAAACACTAATTATAAAAACGATAGCAAAAGAACTTAATGTTTCGAGACAGCGAATATATCAAATAATATCTAAAACACGAGAACGGTTTCTTACAGAAAAAGAAAAGTTTTTGTGATGAGAAATAAAGAAATCTTGCCCTATCAAAGGGAAGATATATAGGAGGTAGGTTTATGAGAAACTACGTGTACGAGTACGATGGCTTCGGGGGAGCGTTCGAGCTACTTGAAGCGGTGATGGATGCCATGGAACCTGTTCAAAAAGTTCCAAAAGCAATTATTGCGGGGTCTTTCCCTCCCACTAATTTGCTACGCGAGGCAGACGGGACCCTGGTGTATGAATTCGCCGTTGCTGGGTACAAGAAAGAAGAGATTGATCTCGAGTTTAAGGACGATCATCTTATTCTTACCTTAAATCCCGAAGAAAGAAAGGTGGAAGAGGGGGTTAAGCTCATCCAGAAAGGAATTCGCTCTACCAAGTCGAGGCAGGAGGCCTATGTTCCTTCAACGAAGTATGCAGTATCTAAGGCTTCGTCCTCTCTCGCGGATGGAATCCTATCCGTTCGGATTCCAATTAATGAGGAATCTAAACCTATTAGGGTTCGGATTCAAACAAGCTAATCCTAAACCCCTCAAAAGAGGGGTTTTTTTATCATCGGAGCTGAAAATATTTCTATTCTTAGCTCTTTTTTTGATTGACTTCTCCTTATTTTTATATTATCTCTATCTTAGAGGAATAATATGAACAATATACAAAAAGCTATTCAGACTTTAGCGAAAGAGTACAAAACTGACCTTATCCGAAAGGTAGATGAAAATTTACAAGGAGAACCTATTATATTTTTAAAGAACTCGTCAAAAACAATAATAGAAATAGTTATTGACGCTTCTGGAAGATTCTTTCAAACAGCAGTTTTCCCTATAACTTCAGAACTACTCGATGAAATGAAGAAAGGAGAGAAACTTATTTAAATTTTCTTGCTTTTTCTAAAAATATATTATATTTTAGATCAAGAGAGGTGCTGAAAATGACTATTGAAAATGCAAAAATTTTTATGAGCAAGGAAATTGCCAGCATGTGTAAAATGGGCTTTGGCTCTATGGAAGCTCCCCTACGAACAGCTCTTTTTACTTGTGTTTCCTCGAAAGATTGGGAAAATATCATAATTCCCGTATTATTAAAGTCCCACCCAGAACTTTGGATATCTCAAAATAAGGTTCAGGAAGAAAAAGTTCAAGAAAAATTAGACCCCAGGGATACTTATCATTGGAAGCCCTCCTCCCGTGAAGAGTCAGATTTGGTCGGAAAAAAACATCTTGATCTTTACGGAATTGAGTATGATAGCGATGGTGCAACCTGCGTCACTAGAAGTATCGCTTGTCGTGAGGTTGCAAGAGATTTGAGTGTAGTTCAGATACTTGATGAGGAGAGAAAGTAATGCGAAATATTACACCAGAAGATGTTTCTAAAGCTTTTCAGACAATAATTGATTTTACTAACATCATTACCTTCAACTCCTCGGAACTCTCAGAGATTTTATCTCAGGAGCTTCAACGTACTCATCGAACTCTACAACAATCGGTGATTAGTTCTCTCATTGATCTACTTATCAAATACAGCTCATTCAATACTGATGGCAGAAATCAGTATTCAGTAGAAACTTGCAAGAAATTGACAGAATTTCTTATCAAGGAAGGACTAATAGGCCCCAAAAGTAAAGAATTTAACTCTCCTTTTATTTAAAAAATATATTGACTAATATTTTTTTTCTTAGTATATTTAGTGTGTACTAAAGAAGGAGAACATCATGACTAATACTTTGGCTATCGCAAATGAAATCAAAAGTCAGCTTTTTACAATGGATAAGAACCTCATGTGGTGCCTAGGGACCAGTGGTTTTATTGCCAAGACTAATAAAGAGGGAAAACCTACCCTTACTTTTAAGGTGAAAGGGGTAAAGCATAAAGGGTTTGTTGATATTGCCCTCAATGAAGGCTTGGACCTTTATGAGGTAAAAATTTATACTATTCGAAAGGTTAAAAACAGACCCGAGTATACTACTTCGGTAGTAAAAGAACTTAAGGAAGTTTATGTAGATTCTCTTCCTGGTATTCTCGAAGAATACTGCTACTAATTTTTTATAACCTAAGGAGATATATATATGAATATTTTCACTACCAAGCATAATAATTCATCAGATTCTTCTGTTCTTTCTTTCGATATCAGGGAAAAAGACCCTGAAAGACTACATCAAACGGGTCTTCGTTTAATGAATGCCCTCAGTGGAGAGGAATTTGATATAGAGGTTGCTGGTGCACTTCATCTTTTTATGAAAGCTCTTGGAGTTACTCAAGAGGAAATGAATCAGATGGAGAAATCAAAATCTAAGATTCTTAACCGAGCACACTCTCTTGTTCCTAATATAGTATCTGAAGTAAACCGACTCTTGAAAAGCGGAGCAGTTCCTGATCCAGAAATTCCCCCGATGAACACTCTTTTTAAAGTCGCTCTTGAAAATGTTTCGCTTCAATTTAGAACCCCGGATATGGGTCTTTACAGAAATCTTCAAAAGATGTAGAGAGGAGTTTTTTATGAAATATCGTATTTGGTATAAGAAATACTGGGAACCTTCAGAAGCCCCTACTGATTTTCAAGAATGGATTATGGTAAAAGAACTTGAAGCTTCCGGAATAGAACAAGCCTTTGCTCTTATGCAAAAAGAAACAGAAAACCCAACGGTAGATACCCTTGCTTTGTTTCATAAGCTGGGTACCTCTCACATTTCTATAATGGTGGGGGACTTCATTGAAACCCCAAGAAATGAATTTTATCGAATCGAAGGTTGGGGTTTTGAAAAATACAATAGACTCCCCTCTAAAGAAAAAATTGAATTGACTTAATTTTCTTGACTTTTTTTCCTATTTTATTATTTTATACTTTCATCGCAAGAAAACCTCGAAATCTTCAGTTTCGAGAAAGAAAAGGATACTATGAAAATTTCTGTACAACAAACTTGGGCACTGAATAGATTCAAGTCTTCCCATAAACTTATTTTAAAAGATTTTGTTGGCAGTAGGGGAGAAATCTTTGTTGAGGTAGTGTACAGAGATAAAACAACCCAACTCTTTTATAGGATTACTAAACGAGGAAAAACAAGTCTAGTAAAAGAAATACATCATGTTGAGATGGTTTGGAAACAACCCCATAAAAATAAAGGGAGAGGTATTTACCTTGAAAATGTTTTGGAATAATGTTGTAAAATATCTATCGAATTCAGACCTCAGAATAGGTCAATGTTTTTTTCTGGCTTTTGATGATGTAGACCCTGTTCGAGCATCAATGCTCAAGGGAACCTCTCTTGATCCCTTTTATCGAGACGACAATATTAAAGAATTTCTTACTTACCTTCGAAAGGAGAAAATTATATGAAACATTGGATTGCAATGGGCGGAACGTATGGATGTTTACCGGATAACTGTAATGCATATCACACAGAAAAAGACGCAATCGAGGGATTAAACTGTATCTACGAATTAGACGAGGATCAGGTAAAAAATTTGGAAGTGTCCCAATATACGGACCTTACCCGAGAACAGGGTGGACAGTATTGTGAAGTGTCAGAATGCGATTGCGACGAGCCTTGGGAGCACGACGAATTCGGAGAAAAGCAGGAATGGATGACTGAAACGGAAGATAATTAAAAAGATAGTTCACATCATTCCACTGATAAATAGAATCACCTCATGATATCTAGGATATCGACCCTTTTTTTCATACCATTGCTTAAACCATCCAATGAGAGTTTTTTTTGCCATCTCATTGTTTTTTGATACGTATCCATCATCGATCAAAGATTTCCACTGATATGTAAAAACTTTTGACAATAATGATTTGGCTTCTTCTAAACACATACCAAGCTCCTTTCTTGTTCAAAAGAAAATACCTTATTATTTGTATGCAATTCTGCTTTTCTTAAAGAGGGTTTCAAATCAAAAACTCTACAAACCATAAGTTGTATATTTCCAGAAACCACAAAATTGTTTTCATTCAGCTCTAAAATAAGAGGAGGGTACCAAAGCCCTTCTTTAATCTCCTCAATCGTTTTATCACAAAGATGAGGATTAAACCCCCTCAGGAGCAGGTGAGTTTTTATATCATTCACCGTTTCTATTTTTTTCTCAATATTTACAATAGATTCCCATAAAACATCGGTTAGCCTGACTTTAGTGGATTTCTCAAATAGCCTAATTATCTGTTCAGGTGAAAAACCTATATTAAGGGTAGAAAGAAAGGTATTTATGTCATCATAATCATATTGTTTCACAAAATTAACCTCAACAGGGAAGAACCCCCTTTATTTTCAAATTCTTCTTCTACTTCATTTTCAGTTCCTAGTAAAATAGAAGTGCAGAAATTTTCTACCTCCATGCGAGTAGGGTCAGTGAATTCTTTATACCCTCTTTTTTCCATATTTTTATCTCGAATTTCTATCTGTATAGAGGAATTTCCTCCTTCAACTATTGTTCTAATTTGGTATGAATTTGGTACATTAACACTTTCAAAAAAACCACTATTAAAATCACATCGCACACATCCAGATCGAAGCATAAAATACCACATCTTTCTAGTAAAGCTTTTATCTTTCTTTTTTATAAAAAAACTCACATTTCGATGGTCAAGTGCTCTACTTTCTTTTAAGTTAGTCCCTGACCCATCTAGTAAATCTCCATCAGGTAAGATATAAAAAGCATAGCGAGGATCATCAGTAAGACCATAATAATTAATTACTCTCTTATTAAGAGGAGAGTCAACTAGGTCAGAAGAAATTCTACTTAAGGTAGGAACTCTTTCTTCAGAAAATAGATAATTTAGGTCCACTTTTTTCCTCGCTACTTTTTAATTAGTGAAGTTTATTACTCAATAGTGTTAGAAACTCTTCTCGGAAATTCCCATTCTCTCCTCACCTTATTAAAAGAAGATACTGGAACAAAAAAACCTACTACTCTTGTATATTTTTCGATAATATCCTCCCCACAAACTGGACACTTATTCAAATCACCAAAACTTACATGTCCCTTTGTGCATTCGGAATATACCGCATTAAGGGCAAAATGTTCACATCCAGATTTAGTAGCAAATTCAATAAGTTTTGTTGCTTGAGAAGCTGTTATTTTTTCCCCAATGTTAATATGAACAATTCCCCCACCAGTGACCAATTGATTATATTTTCCATCAATCTCCATACGTTCCCAGACAGTAGCATCTTGCCATAAAGGAATAAACTGGTTAGCATACATTTCATAAGGAACTTTATCCTTCCCAAACAAAAGCTTATCTACTGCACATAATTTTACTGCCATACTTTCACCAGGAATTTGCTCAATATTATAAATATTCTTAGTATTCATAGAAAATTCTTTTGCTTTATTGTTTAACATTTTCAAAGATAATTCCATAAAATCTTTTTCACTTTTAAATTTTTCTTTCAAAAGAATATTTGCTTCGACCAATCCAATCATACCAAAGGTAGAAAACATTCTATCTAATCTAAGCCACCCAGATTTCATGAAGGGCTGTAACCCTAATTTTATAGTATCTTTAAGTAACTCTCTATGTGCCTCTAATATTTTTGAGGCCGAATTCACTCTATCCTCCAAAATATTCCAATACTGTTCTTCTGTTTCTGCTTCTAAAGCAATTCTATTAAAATTAATAGTAACGACTCGATGACTTCCTAATGATATTCCTGCTCCACCAAAGGAATTCATCTGCCCACCTAATTCAAAAAGTTCAAAGTTATTAACGAGACGGCAACACGAACTGACTTTAGACCCCTCGGAAACTAAAATATTATATCGATGAATCTCATGTTTTGTTGCTTTCTTTATAAATTCTTCGTTTACAACTTTAATATTTCCATTAGTTTTTTTAGAAATATTTAGGGTACAAATAGGAAACCGATAAGGCTTACCTTCATTTATTGGATCACCTTTATCAAAAAAATCCATAAATATTTCTTGAAGCTCTGCTATATAATCAACAACATATTTTTTTTGTTTATCTTTATCAACTTCTTCGAATTTGATCTCTTCTGAAAAATACCACCCCATATTATCATCGGCAAGTAAGGTTTCCAATTTTGTTTTATCAAAGATTGAAACATTTGTAAAAGGTGATTCTACACTGTTCCTAGAAAGATGGTTAACAGAATGAATAAAATTCTGATAACAATTTTCTACATATTTTCTATTCTTCTCTTCTTTTAAACCAGAAAAAGTTATTTTTTCTCTATATATCAATATATGAGCTATGTCCAAAAAAAATGATCCAAGGGCCAATGCTCCAGCGAGGTGGTTAGAAAATTGATGTACAGTTTCATTCAGCGCAGAAATATAACTGCTTAGTCTTTTTGGAGGCTTAGAGGGTAGAACCCCAAAATCTCTACCTTTAATTACAAGTTTACTTGCATCTATAGCAAAACAATACGGAAGTAATATTTTTGTAGAATCCGCTATTGCTAGAGAAAAATCATACATCTCTCCAGACAATTTCCTAGCTTCTTCTTTTCCATACATTTCTTTCATTTTTCTATATAAATATCTATACCCTACAATTTTATTAATAGAAGCTGTAACCTCTGAAAAAATTCCCGACATTGTTGTCTCATTTTTATTAGCATTTACATCTATGCTAGCATCAGAAATATTGCTCGAAATCATTACTTCCGTATTTTTAATAAAATCAAAATTTTCTTTACTTAAACCATGAACCCTTAATAATTGTGCTCTTACAGCATCATCTGTAATTTTATATTTATCTGCAAGTGAAAATTTAATAGAGCTAGATACTCTATTTAATGCTGCCACCACCCCAGAGTCTTCAAACATTCAAACCTCCATTAAAAAAAGAACTCATTATTTTTAGACACTACTTTATATTTTGCATTATATAATTTTTGATTTGAACTTGCGAAAACCATCTTTTCTTCTGTTTTCCCTGGTTGACAAAAAAGTGATTGTTCGAATTTTCCACATTTAATATAAGTAAACCCTTTTACTTTTTGTTCCATTACAAATTCTATTGAATACCCAGTATATATACAAATCTCAAATTTATTTTTTTCAGCATTTATTTTCAAAAATTCTTTTATACCTTCTATATTTTTAGAAAATAGTGGATCACCACCCTCGAAAACAATTTTTAAGGTTCTATTTCTTTTAGACTCTCGCTCTAAAACGGCATAAAAAATATTGATGTCCTCATCTATCCCCTGATTATAATCTTGCAACTCCGGATTATGACACCCCTTGCACCCATGATTACACCCCGGAAGATATACTACTATCGCTGAATCTTCTCGAGAAGGGTAGTCTTGCCAAGATACCTCAAAAGGATATATAAAGCGCAAATTCATTCACCAAGAACCCCAGTGATTTTTGATTTTAATAATTTACGATAATTTGTTTTGTAATAAGGATCAAGCTTTTCTTCAAATTCCTTATAAATAGATATAATCTTTTTTTGTTCTTCCTCTGACAGATCAGCCATTGAAATCCCTTCGATACTACTTAAGTCTTCTTTTAAGATAAGAACTTTATACTTTTTTGTTCCCCCATCTTCTTTTCGATACATTACTTCTTTTACTTTCATACACTCCTCCACTAATTAGATATACACTTAGTATACAAGGAAAGAAGAGATTGAGAAAGTTACTTTTTGGGGAAATAGATTCTTTCCCCTCACATAAAATGATTAATATATTTTTATCTAATTTAGAAAATATAGAAGACTTTTCTTATGAAGTAAGCATTCCAAAGGACCTAACTATCCTATCTACCCTTTTAAGGGCCTTGAAAGCAACAAAAGAACCTGATATTCCTTTTACCTCCTATGAAACTGTTTCCCAAGATATATTAGACTCTCACATTGGATCATTTTATACGGACACAGAAAATGTTCAAGATATTATTAATAAATATCGAAAAGACTTCACCCCTAAAGACGAATTTCCAGGAGGTAATGAAGACCCCTACAATCTTATGGATTTTTTCATAAGCGAATCTATTACTCTTAATCAAGATAGCTCACTAAATAACAAAATAGTAAAGAAAGGGTCTACACTTACCTTTTTTTACAAAGGACAGCTTAATGGATAGCATTTACTTAAAAACCTTATTTATTGAATTTTCTAATAAAATTAAAAGTTCCTTAAAATATAATGAACGAATTTCTGGAGAAATAAAGGATACCAATCAACAAGTTTTTGAATGGGCGGGAAAACTACATGAGAAATTTGAAGCCCTGAATTCTTTTCAAGATAGTAGACCTAGAACACCCTCTGCAGGAGACTTCGCCATAGAGCATAAGCCGGGTCAAGAGGTTTCTATTGAACCTACTGACTTAAAAAAAATAGAAAAAGAAATCGTTGACAGTTCTGAACAGATTAATTTATTATTTGAGAAAACTCAAAATGATGCCCAATTTCTAGTTCAGACATTACAATCTATTCAAGATATGGTAAATAAAATTTATGATAAATACCAAGAATTGTTCGATGATATGTGAACTGCTCTATTTTCCTTAATCTTTAGCTTCGAGGTAGTTCACATTAAAATATCATTTTTTTCAGCATCTTTCGCTAAGATTCTTATCTTTACTCCCTCTCTTATAACCTCAATTTCTTCATGGTAAAAAAATGCGGTAGTCTTTTTCTTTTCTTCATCGATAAACATTACCTCAGAAATTTCAAATTCAACATCTTTCATGAATACATTATAGGCTGTTTTTGTATGAATATCTGCATCGGGATTCTGTCGATAAGCTTCCACTAATACTTGATCTTTAGAATCAATCGCCGCTAATCTAAGTTGAAAAGAACTATAGTCTAAAGTAACCAAGTAATGATTTTCACTTGTGGGAGGAACTATTATCTTTTTCATATATTCCGCCCCTAAAGAAGAGGAGGGTAATTGTTGATAATTAGGATCACCACACCCATTTCTTAATGAGGCCATAAGCATTGATTTATAAGAACAGTGTATTTTGTAAGTATTTTCTTTTTCATTATAGACTACAAAGCGTCTCCATCCAGAATTAGAATCATATTTTGTGCCAAGGAATGTTTTTTGAAGGGTTAAACACGATCTTAAGTTTTGAATAATTTTAGCCTCCGGGTGTCCAAGTTGTGTCCATCTCTTTAACTGCTCTTCCCCTGTTGCATACCATCCATTTTTAGTAATTCCTAAATTCTCCCAACCCAATCTCTGTAATAACTCTCCTAATTTTTTTCCAGATTGCAAGGTATCTTTCTTTTTATACAGATAAAGCTCTTTTTCATTATCGTCCTCTTCTGAAAATTCTAGAAGATCAGAAAAATTATCCTCATCATCCTTTAGGTGAAAGCTTTCTTTTAGCTCATCTTTTAATTTTTTGATATCCTGTTCTACTGCATCAGAGCCTTCATTCCATTTTTTCATATCAACATAAAATCCCATCATTTCCATCTCAATGAAGTTATTAAGGGCTGGCATTCTAATTTTTTCAAAACATTCTTGTAATGTCCACCAATCTTCTTGGGGTGGGGGAAATTGTATATCAATCCAGAGAAGTTGTTCCCACATTTTTTCATAAATCTGAAAAGTAAGAATAGCATCTAAAGTAGCATATTCCATTAAAAGAACTTCTGGTATTTCTGAGTAATCCCTAGGTTTATACTTCTCAATATATTCATCCAGATCAAAATCATATCCACCAAAATATGTATAATGGTAAGCGAGAGATTTTAGTCCATTAAATCTCATTTCATTCAAATGGTGCCCCAATTGATGAGTACATATTCCGGCTTTTAAATTTCTGACTCCATTTTTTCGTAAAAATTTAATATCAAACTTAATATTATGTCCAATAAGAATTTTTTCTTTTACTAAATCGGACAGTTGTTCAATATCTACTACAGACCAGGGTATAAAAAAACCTATTTTTCCATCAAAAGAAATAGTAATACATATAATCCTATCTTTAATGAAATTAAGCCCCGTTGTCTCAATATCGATTGACATTTTTGAAAATTGAGGACTTTTAAATTTCATATAAAATTTATTCCAATCCTCTTTAGTTGCAATTTTTATTTTTGTAACCCTTTCCGGTCCTGATGGATTAAGAAATTCTTTATATCGTTCTCTTATAATAGCAAATTGCCGTAATGCAAATTGAACATGTGAAGAATCTGCAGGTCTAATAAAAGATTCTTTTACCCGATAAATAAGAGAATCAAAAGGGGCAATAGGAAACACATATGTATCTAAATAGGGCGAATAAAAAAAAGTATTATTAAATACATAATCTTGAAAACATTCATACGATAAGTCATTAGATCGTGTTACGCTACTAATAGCAATCCCAAAAGTAATAACTATAGTTTTTCCTGGCCGTATATATTTTTTAAACTCAGATGCGTTTTCTTTATAATATTTATATATTCCTTGTTTTTTTATTTCAATTACTCCATCCGTAAGTTTAGAAGGACAAACAATATCATAATCAAAAAGATTAAAGAATTCTTTTTTAATCCATTTAGAAAGAGTTTCACTTTTTTCTTTGGATAAAGGAGCTTCTATAAGAAATAAAATATGTTTATCTCTTTTTTTGTTTTCCCCACCATAATGAATTGAGGTTGCAATCTTATCTTGATTTTTCATTTTAATGGAGATATCTATATTTCCAAATTCAAAACTCATGTCTATTAGTATACGTAAAAAACTAAGAGTTTATCAAGTGAAATAAGGAAAAAGAATCCCAGTATATATACTTTTCCATATATATGAGTTTCCCATATATTAAAAATTCAAAGAATTGAATCTTAAAAAAGTTAAGTTTTATTATTAATAAACTTAAACTTAATAATAAACTTAAATGAATATTAGGCCTTCGGCCTAATCTATTTATTATGTTTATTTTTAAGTAGATAAAAACAAGACTAATGGTATATACTTAATTAAGTATTGTAATTTAATGGGCTTTAATGCGATATATAGGAGAATCTATGAATCAACTTGAGCGGGTGCGGGGGATTACTTTCTGGGGGCTTTTTGCAGTATCCTCCTTTTTGTCGGTAAACCTCTACATTGGATTAGTTTCTGAATTGTTGGATAAAATAATAATGTTTACTATTTCTCTTACCATAGAAGGGCTTAAAGTATTATCCTTAACCTGGGGGAATGCATATAAATGGCAAGCTCTTCAATATAAAACAAACCCTCTTTTTTTAATAAAAGAGACAAAACAAGAAGCCAGAAGTAATAGAGTAAAACTTTTATATAAGAGAAAAATAATAGGAGCAGGAGGGTTTTTTGCTTTTTATTGTATTGCCGCGATTCTATCTATTTCTGCTTCATTGGGGTATACTCTACAAACAATTGATTATAATACGTCAAAGACGATTATTCTTGTAGATGATAATAGACAAAAGGTTTTATCTAAGCAGATCGAGTTAAAACAGAGAACCATAAAGCAAGACGAAAAAACTATTGAACAGTATAACAAACAAATTGATGTTTTAGATACAACCTCCCCTTACTATACATATAATTTTGAGCTTCTAACAAAAAAGATTTCAGAGATTACTTTGAACATGACAAATGTTCTTATGGAAGAACAGGATTTGCAAAAACAATTATTTATTCTTCAATCTGAAAATCAACAGGTAATTCAAAACAATCGTAAATCGATGTATCAATTAATGGGAGAGGCCATTGGGTTAAAGTATACAACCGTTATGTTCCTTTTATTATGTCTTTTATCCTTCATGATAGAGGTGGGACTTTTTGTATGTTCGCCTCATGTCAGAAAGATGGATGAAGAAGATAAAATTTCAGGTGAAAATAAAATAAATAGTGCTATAAATAAAAATATTGTAATAGTACCTAACAAATTACAAACAGAATTAAAAAAGGAGGAGAAAACAAAGATAATATTAAAAGAAAATAATATAAAAGAAGAAGTTTTAAAAAAAGAGGTAGAGAAAGAAATTGTTCCAGTTCGAACAGTAGTAGAAAAAGAGAAGCTAAATGTAGAGAAATTCATTGAAGCACTATTTAATAATGGGGAATTAACATATTTAAAAGATAAGGGTCTTGCGTGTGATGAAGCTAAAATATCCAAAATAGAGGGGGCAAAATATTTTGAATGGCTTCTATCTACCAAGATTAATGGGTATCCGATTATTGAGTATCGAAAAGAGTCGGGAAAATGGTATCCCAATGTAACTTCTGAAATCGCAAAAATAAATGCGGTTCGTGTTTTTTCAAAGGGAGAAATTAATGGGAGCAGTATTAAAACTTGATGGCTTTGAAAAGGAGCTTATAGAAGAAATTTCCACTTTTTCTGGATATTCATCGGTAACAGTACAAGAAATTTTGGAAGAGACTTTTTTACGACAATTAGAATTTGTAATGAATAATGAAAGAGTACATATTCCCTTTTTAGGTAATATGCTTGTAAAATATAATGGTGATGAATATATTTCTGGTGCAAGGGTTGCTAAAATAGAATGCTTTTTTTCTGCTTCTGATTTATTTAAACGATTGGTTGGTGATATCCAAGACGGAGAGTCCGATTTAATTGGAAAAATAATGAAGAAAAAAACAATGAAAGCTACTCAAGAAATTTTAGACAGGGAGTAAAGTGATGGAAAGGAAGAAAATAGATTTACATGTGAGAGGAGTAATTAAAATAAGAGGGGGAATTTTATGTAATAATCCCCTGGACTCTGTAACAGATTATATAGGGTATGGCGCAATAACTACAACCTCAAATGGGAAAAGGGTATATATTCTTGATCCAGGACAGTATATCCTTCAATTTAAAGAAAAGGTTCCTCTAGATATTTCTTTTGAACATCCTATTCGAATCAATCAAGAAGCTCTATGGAATACAGGAGCTTCCCTCATTGTTAATCCCGAAGATTTTAAGGGAGTTCTTCAAGTTTGGTATAAGCTACAAATAGAGATAGATTCTCTTATTGCACAAATTGTGTATTTTGAAAAAGAAGAAAAAAATACTACAGATATTGATGATGGGAAGTAGACAATAAAAAGAGATTTTTGTATACTAAAAAAAGGAAATAAGTATGGTGTATGTAGAGCAAGATCGAATGTCTCGTAAGTGGGGATATCAAATAATAGAAAACAGCGGAGGAGCTGTTCGCATACTAAGTGAATCTTACCATTTCTTATCCCCTACTGAGGTTTTTGAATTTGTAGGAAAGATTAAAGCCGGGGAGATAAAAGTAAATCGGGACCCTGAAACCAGGTCGTGGGGATATGTAATTCTTATTAAAAATAATCCCCCCTATGAAGAGTACGGGTTTGATTCATCTGAATCGGTGCAATCATTTATAAATGATTTAAATAAGGCTGTTCAGGAAGGTGTAAAAATGAAACCGAATTCTTTTAACAATGCAGTAAATATGAGGATATCTTGATGTCAAACAAAAAGAGACGAAATGATAAAAAACCTATAACAACGATAAAGGATATGGTAAGATGTCCCATGTGTAGGGCATTATCCTATCCAAGGGTGTATAGAAATCCAAATAATGAGGAGGAGAAACGTGCGCTAGTATGTGGGTCATGTCATATAAATATGACTCCTTATTTTGAGGCCATGGAAGAATTTCTTAAAGTTAAACAAGCTCAAAAAGAAAAGAAAGAACAAGAAAATAACGAGAGAGGGTAATTAAATGGAAAAAACTAAACTTTTGCTTTCCGAAGAAGAGATCAATGAACTGAGCCTTTTCATGCAAGAAAAGGGTACTGTATATACTCCAAAAGTTTTGAATGAACAGGAATGGAAGAACCTAGAGGGAAAATTTGAACAACTTGCTTTGATGAGCATGCACTGAAAAATATTTTGAAAAAGTATTGACTTTTACAATTACAGTGATTACACTGTAAGAGAAAGGTGGATGAGAGAGAAGGTGAAAATCTTCTTTCTGAACTAAGGTCTTTTACAAAAAAAGAGAAGGGTGAGGAAGTACCATTTCACATGCAAGAACTTCAAAAAATTATCCAGCAAATTGATAAGGGAATTGATTGATTTGATGGATAGCTAAGTAAATTCACAATTAACTCCTTAAATATAAATTCATAAAAGTTCTCCTTATTTTTGCATGTGAAATGGTTTTAAAACGTTAGGCCTGAACGGAATAATCAACAGAAAGGCCACTGTTCTCAATGGGTTGCAACTAATTAATCACGGCCTATGTCGATCCTTTGTGCGTAGATGGGAGTGTGACTCTCCCGGAGTAAAGGGTAGTAGCGGATTAAAAGGTTGGGAGACTTCGGTTTCCTGAGTCGCCACCTTGCAATGTGGTTACGGCCCCCTAAAGGCATAGAGGGGAGGAAGCTAGGAATGACTAGACTAATAATCCGCATTGGGGGTGAGAAACCCCCCATTAGTGAAGCGGGGTAGAGCAGTGGTAGCTCGGAACTCTCATAAGGTTCGTCAGCAGTGGTTCGATTCCACTCTCCGCTATTGGTTCGTAAAGTGTAGGTTTTTCTAAATGGTGATAAAAGAGAACTCGGAAAATCTATCCCGTGAAAAACAAAACACAAACTGTAAAAAATCTCCGGGGGAGTAGTTCACCACCAGGAAGGATTTACCGAAACTTTTTTCAATTATTTTTAAGGGGGGCATTAGTTTAATGGTAGAACAGGTGTTTTGCAAGCACCGGGAATCAGTTCAATTCTGATATGTTCCAGATTAAAAAAGTAATAAGAAAAGGGGGTCTTAAATGACCGGAAGAGCGTGGCATCGTAAACAAGAAATGGAAAAAAAGTTACGAGAAGAAAAGCGTCTGATCTTTCCAGAAATAGAAGATTATGAAAAACTTTACATGGAGTATCCCGAAGAATGGTTTCAGAAAGTTCTTATCGAAGAAGAAAAAAAGAAACCCGTAGAAGAGTCGTGGAGAACTCTCATGGAAGAACTCTTTTTTAAAGGTGGGAAAGTTCCAATTAATCAAGAACTCCCTGAAGAGTATAGAAAAAAAGGCCTGAAGATTCTTCATCGAGTTATAAGTTCATGGGACCCGCCTCATGAGCATAAGGAAACTGTAGTTGCACATATTTTAAGAAGTTTATGCACGTAAAGAGTTGGGCCTTTAGCTCAGATGGTAGAGCGGGTGTCTCATAAACACTTGGTCACTGGTTCAACTCCAGTAAGACCCATAAGTGAACTACTCTGAAACTTCTAAAGATTTCAGAGCTTCCCACTTCAACGATCTGACAACTTTTTATTCTGGTTGTTTCCAGAGTCAACGATCTCCATGGGCTTGGATTTCC